>Ga0209109_10001426_pt1 | contig 13197 bp, 10 predicted proteins | sample Rifsed10ft2_FD_184004 | JGI IMG/M metagenome (GOLD analysis project Ga0209109, IMG submission 184004) | Soil microbial communities from Rifle, Colorado, USA - sediment 10ft 2 (version 2) | ecosystem: Environmental > Terrestrial > Deep subsurface > Rock core/Sediment | place: Rifle, Colorado... | reverse complement strand
CCCAGCCCCCCCCGCCGAGGGTATTGGCCGGAAAGGAGCCCGCCTGGACACACTCCCCTAGGACAAACGGAGCCCTATCAACGATAGGGCTCCGGTTCGGGCCTGGGCGGCCAAGCCATGCGGCCGCCCATCGGTATGCGGCGGCTAGATGGTCTGCACAATACCGCTGAAGACGTTACCGATGGCGGGTCCGAGCAGGGCAAGGATCACGATGACAACGACAGCGACCAGGACAAGGATCAACGCATATTCGACTAGACCCTGACCTCGTTCCTTCGGGGCGTACAGCATAACGTTCACCTCCTTTCCGTCTCAAGTGGGGTAGTCTTGCTTACACTCGGTATCATTATCCGAGTTGGGTAGCATCCGGACAATAGGACCTCAGTCCGAGGCAGGCCCCCCGGCACCTTACAATCTCCTTACCGGCGCCTTTCCCGCTCAGGCCTCGGTCGGGATGATGACGACGATCCGCGATCCCTTGCCCCCCGACGAGTCGAACTCGATCGAGCCGCCGGCCTGGATCACCCGGCCTTGCAGGGAGAGCAGGCCCCGCCCTTGTCCATCCTTGACTTGCAGGCCGGCGGGGTCGAACCCACGGCCGTTGTCCTCCACCGTCGCTCGCACCTGGGCATCGTCCAAGTCGAGGGTGACCTTCACCTGGGTCGCCTGGGCGTATTCGCGAACGTTCCCCAGCAGCTCCTGAACCGCCCGGAAGAGCAGCACTTCCAGGTGGGATTCCAGGCGGCGCTCGGAGCCGGTCACGACCAGGTTCAAATTGAGGCCGGTCTTGTCCTTGAAGGCTTCGGTGTAGCGCCGGACCGTCGGCACGAGTCCCAGGTCGTCGAGCATCATCGGCCGCAGGTCGAAAATATAATCCCGGATCTGCGAGAAGGTCGTGGCGGCGGCCGCCTTCAGGCTGGACAGCTCCTCGCGGGCTTTTTCCGAGTCGCTGTCGAACAGACGCAGGGCGATCTCCGTTTGCAGGATGAAGTTGGACAGCGACTGGGCCGGTCCGTCGTGGATCTGGCGCGAGATCTTGCGACGTTCATCTTCCTGCGCCTCAATCAACTGCTGCACCAGGTCGATCTCCGGGCCTTGGCCGGCCGCCGGCACCGCCCCCGACGCCACCTCCGCCCCCCCCTCCAGGAGCTGGACCGTCTTGGCCAGGTAATCGGAGTAACGCTTCAGGTTGACCTGGTCGCTCTGGAGCTTCTCCACCTGCCCGCGCATCGTGAACAGCCGCTGCTGCGCGTCCTGGGCCGCCTCATACGCCGTCCGGATGTCTTCGCGCGGTACGGTGTCGAAATTCGACTGGATCTGATGCAGCTGCGCGGTGATGGCGGCGTTGCGCTGGACGAGTTTGTCGACCTCTCCCTGGCTCTGCTCGACCAGCAGGGAGATCTCCTTCGTCTGGTTGCGCACCTGGGTCAGCTCGGAGCGGGTCGCTTCGAGGAAGGCCTCGATCGGACTGACGACTTCGTCGCTCTTGGAGTCAGCCATGGAGGTTCACTTCCGGGTGTCCTGCAGCCGGACCCAGCCGTGGCGCAGGGCGTAGACGGCGGCCTGCGTCCGGTCCTCGACGTCGAGCTTGTGGAGGATGGCCGTCATGTGATTCTTGACCGTCTGGTGCGAGATCCCCAGGCGGGAGGCGATCTCCTTGTTGCTCAACCCCCGCGTGACATATTGCAGGATCTCCATCTCGCGCGGCGAGAGCGGCGCAAAGGCCTCGACGTCGCCCTCGAGGTGCGGCCGGCGGTGACTCTCGACGCCGCGGGACAGCCACTGCTGCACCCCCGATTCGTCGTAGACCTGATCGCCGACGACGTAGAAGCCGCGCGCCACCTGCCGGATCACGTCCAACAGCTTGCCGGCTTCGATATCCTTGGAGCAGTAGGCCGAGGCGCCGGCGCTGAAGGCGTGAAAAATCTGCTGTTCGTCGTCGTAGGCCGTCAGCAGGACGATCGAGGCGCCCAGGTGTTCGGCGGCGATCAGGCGGGTGGCCTGGATGCCGTTCATCGTCGGCAAGTTGACGTCGATCAGGGCGACCGTCGGACGGAACTGGCGGACCAGGTCGACTCCCTGATCGCCGCGTGTCCCCTCCCCGACGACCCGCATGCCGTCTTCGGCCTCGATGACGTTGCGCACACCCTCGCGGAAGAGAGGATGGTCATCAATGACGAGGACGGAAATATCACTCATCGGTCACGAAGGCGGCTCCGCCCGGTCGGGGCGAGTATAGCATACAGCCTTCGGGCGGGACAGCCGGCGGGTTCGGCCAGTGATAGACGACCATGTTCTCGCCGCCTTGACGCGGGCTGAACGACCCGTTGGAGGCGTGGGCGGGTTGAGCGCATCGGGTCAGCGATGGATACCATCCGGGAAATGTCATCAGGTACGACGCCCCGGACTGCGTCAGGAATTGCGCCAGGCTGGCCTCGTCCCGCAAGATCGGGATGACTTCGGCGTCGGCCAGGCCGGCCAGGTCCAGTACCGGACGCTGGCCGAAATACCCCAGGGCGCCGATATCGTGGGCGGCGATCAGCGCCTCCGGTTCGGTGTGGGCGGCGATCCACAAGCTGGCCTCGACCATTTCGGTCTCGATCAGGGCGACGTCCAGTGCATAGGCGCGCGCCCCGAGCCCGGCGAAGAGCAGCGTCACGACGACCGTGGACACCGCCCAGGCGCGGGTCAGCACGCGCACGATCGCACCGGCGGAGCTCGACGCGGCCCGCTGGATCCCGTCCCAACCGAGGATCAAGATCACGGGGAGGACCGGAATCTGGTAGCGACCGTGTTGATAGGCGACGGGGAGCAGCGCGGCGAAGGTCCCCAGGTAGAGCAGCGCCCACGCCGGCGGTCCGAGATCGGCCCACCGCTTCGCGCGGATTGCCTCGACCACCACGAGGGCGACTCCCGGCAAGAGCAAGAAGCCGCTTCCGGTCAGCGGAGCAAGCGCCAGGCGAAGAAGGCGTGACAGGTAAGGGGCCTGCCGCAGTGCGGCGTACTCGGCTTGCTTGGCGTAGAAGGTGCTCGGCCAGATCGTCCCGGCTGTACGTACGTTGAAGAATAGGTAGGGAATGGCCGGCAGGGCCGCCCCCACCGCCAGGCGCAACAGGCCCTCCCCTCGCGCCCTGGCGGGCAAGCCCCGCGCCGCGGCGATCGAAAGGAGGGGAATCAAGCCGAGGCTGACCGCGTCCGGGCGAATCCAGATGCCGACTCCGACGAGCGCCCCCACCAGCAGCGGCTTGTGCACGGCCGGGAGCGAAAGCCGCATCACGGCCGCCGTAAGCGCCACCAGCAAGATGACCTCCATCCCGGAAGCCGCCGCCCACACGAGGTGCCATTCCAAAGCAAAGATCACCCCGAGCCACACGACCCACATCTCGGACCGGGCCGCGCCCGGGCGGTAACCTCTGATGGCGATCGCCTCGGCTGCGGCCAACGCCGCCGTCCCGACAAGATAAGCCCACGACCTGGGATCCGACCCCAACCGAGCCCCGATCGCCAGCAAGGCCGTCCACAGGGGCGCCGTCGAACCGCCGCTCGCCTGGCCAGGGACGAATGCCCATTCGCCGCGCAAGGCCAGGTTGCGCGCGTACGTCTGATGAATCCAGGCGTCATCCAGAGGGAAGCCGAGGCCGAACGTTACCTGACTGGCGGCAAGGTAACCGGCGACGCCGACGAATACGGCCACGACTCCAACGAGCGTCGCCTGGCGCAGCCTGCGGCGAGGGGCGGCGACGATCACGGCCCGTCCTTCGGCAGCACTCGATAGAGGTACACCGGCCGCCCGGCCGGGTCGAGGAAGGTCAGCGGCGCCGCCAACCACGAGCGAGTCGACGGGGAAGCATAGAGATCGTCGAGGCCGGCCGGGTGATCGGCCTCGACGATGACCCAGGCGACGTCGAAGACCGCCGCGACCTGCCGCAGGGATTGTTCCGTCCCGTGCGGGATCGCCACCGCCGGCCATCCGGTTGCAAGGAAGAATCCCGGCGGATCGCCGACGGCGGCGACGGCGGGCGAGTCGGTCTCACGTCGCAAGACGGCCGCGGCCGCGGCGTAGGTCGCCTGATTGCGCCCGAACGAGCCGCCTTCGCCGAAGAGCCCGATCTTGCCTGCCATCGCCCACAGAGTAAGCGCGCCGGCGAGGGAGATCGAGATGGAGGTCAGCATGACTCGCGTTCGATCGGCATCCCATCGCAGCCGCGGCGCCAGCCAGGCCGCCGCGGAAATCACGCCGGCGGCGGCCAGCGCGTACAGCAGCGGCATCAGGGCGGCCGAGGAGTGGAACATGCCGCCGCGGGCGCCGGCAAATGGGAAGACCAACGACATGAAAAGGAAGAGACCGGCTGAATAGAGAAGGCCGGCTCGGACGGATGGATACCGGCGGTGGGCCCAGCCCCCGACGGCCATCAACGGCAGGAGCAGGACATAGCCGTTGACGGCCACCAGCGATTGCAGGTTGGCCGAGACGGCCGACAAGCGATGCAGGAGCAGCATGCCCGCACCGGCGCCCCACCAACGGGCGGCCGTGAGCTGTGTCGCCGGGAACGAGAAAAGCTCGTCGTACTCGAGCAGCCACAGCGTACGCGCGGCGCCAGGACTGACCAGCGCGCCGGTGACGCCCAGATTTCTCAACCACCAGGGCGCCATCAAGACCCCGAACCCCGCCAGCGCGAGACCGAATCCACGAAGCCGCCGGCCGCCGCCCGCCAGCAGAGCGTAGAGAACCGGGACCCACAAGAGCAGCCCGTCCGCCCGCGCCAAGTTCCCGAGGGCGACCAAGGCGCCGATCGACGCCCAGCGCCAGGCGGTCGGCCGCCGGAACGCTTCGCCGACCTGCCACAACAACAGGCCGCCGATGACGGCGAACAGGGCAAAGGTGTCGGTCGTGAGCAAGTAGGGCGTAAAGAAACCCGGCAGCAGGCCGAAGATCCCGGCGATCCAGGCCGCGCGCCGTCCGGCGCCGAGGCTGATGGCTGTGCGGGCGGACAGGGACGGAATGGCCGCCGCCAGCAGGACACTCACGATCTGGGCGAAGCGGAAATCCACGCCCAACGCGGCCATCGGAGCTGCCGCCAGCAAACTGGCCAGGGGTTGCCAGTAGGTATGCGATGGAGCCGGCAAGCCCGACGGAGCGGAAAGGAAATTCCACAGAAAGGGCTCGACGAATCCGTTCCCACGGGCGAGCTGGCCGGCCGTGGCGAAGTAGTACTCCGCATCCATGTATCCCGGCGCCGGAATCAGTGCGGCGGCGACGCCGAAGACCAGGATCCCGACGACGAACAGGGGGACGACCATCCGGCGGTCAGGGTTCGAGGTCGAAGTCATAGACCCACAGATCGTTGAAGGCGGTCCGCTGCGGAACGCCGCCATGGGCGTAGAGCCACTCCAACGCCGGCGGCAATCCGACCGCCGTCCACGCCATCTCCTCCAGCTCTCGCTGGAAGACGACGTAGCGAACGCGTCGCGCGCCGTCCGCGGAACGTTCGACACTGGCCGTCGGGAAGAGGCCAAGCGCCTGTTGCGTCCCTTCGGCAAGGGTGTCGTTGTGGGACCCTGGTTCATCGGGGAGGAAAGCCTGAGGCAGCGTGGGGTTGTAGACGAACATCGGGAAGTAGCTCAGCTTGTTGCTGTGCAGGATGAGGTCCCCATCGGCCGGCGTCGCGGCGAGATAGGCTGCCGCTTCGCGGAACGGCGAGCGGGGAAACGTGCGATGAGTCAGCTCGGCCGCCACCCCGACGACGGCCGCCGCGGCGAAGGCCCCGGCCACGATCCACCCCAGCGGTCGGGGACGGGCGGCGGCGACGGCGCGGCCCGCCAGCACCAGGTAGGCGACCAGGGACAACATGAACGCGCGCGGCACGAACACCGGGCGCATGACGTAGGAGGCCAGAAACAAGAGGCCGGGCGGCACCAGGATCAGGCAAGCCAGCATTCCGTCCTGCCAACCGAGATGCAGGCGCCGCAAGACGATGTACCCGGTGAGCGCCGCCGCCAGCAGGGACCCCGTCACCCCGACGATGAGGGCCGACGACGGCAGCGGAAGCCAGGCATGGAAGGTGACGATCGCCTGGACGAGTTCGAGGATCCCCGGCTGAGGCGTCCAGAAGGCCAGCTGGATCTTCTGGATTTGTCCCGGGACGAACTGCAGCCACGGAAGGAAAAGCACGGCCATGACGACTTGGGCCGCCAGCAGACGGGCGAGCCCTTTCCATTCGCGCCGGATCAGTAGGTATGCGTTCAGGGCAAGAAGCGAGAAGACGGCCAGGTTATGGGTGTAGAGGGCGGTCGTCCCGGCCAGGACAAGCCCAATCCACGCGAACCGTCCGGCGCCCTTCTGCGCCAGCAGGAAGAAGTACGCGTACGCGGTGAGCGACAACGTCAGGAGCGTGTACATGCGAAGCTCCTGCGCATGGTAGATCAACAGCGGCGAGATGGCCGCCAGCATCGCCGCCCACCCCGCCGCTGGCCGTCCGTAGAGTTCGCGACCGAACAGGTAGACCAGCCCGACCAGGGCAACGCCCAGGACGACGTTCAGGAAACGCTGCTGCCATATGGCCTGTCCGAGACCGCGCCACAATCCTAGAAGGAAGTAGTAAGAGGGCGGCATCGTGTCGGCGGCCGTCCCCGAGAGAACCTGGGCGAAGGGGCGCGCCGCCAGCAGGAGGCTGAAGGCCTCGTCATACCAGATCGGCCGACCTTCCAGGCCGGGTAGTCGCAAGACCAGGCCTGTGGCCATCGGAACGAACCAGGGCGCGGCCCGGCCGAGGCGCTTCAACGTGCCGCCTGCGCGAGACGCGGCCACGGCCGGCGCATCCATACCAGAACAACAAGGAGCAAGAGCGGAATCGGCACGTAGTTGGCCGCGCTCTCCTGGATCCCCTCCACCGTCAATAGGAACAGCGCCCACGTCGCGAGACCGACGGCCGGCCACGTCACCGCTGCCATCCACGCTCCGCGGCGCTCGTTCGAGCTCTGCCACAGCCGAAACAGCATGAACAAGGGGAGCAGAAGCGGACCGAAATGGGTCGTCGCCGTGCGCGGAGATATGAAATGCGTCAGGACGATTGCCAGGGAGGCCGCCCACAGCATCGCCTCGAAACCCGCATGCCGACTGCGCCACAGTTCCACCAGGAACCACGCCAACAACGCCAGGGTGACCGCGGACTCGACGAACACGGGCGTCCCGAAGGCATACGTTGTCAGGATCCACGTAATCGAGCCGAACTCGGTATAGCCCGTGTACTCGCCCAGGCCCGTCAACCACGCGGCGGGCCAGGCCGGGAGCCAGATCAGGGGGATCACGATCAGTGCACCGAGCACGAAGACGAACCCGGTCACGACCTTCCAACGCCGCTGGCAGACTGCCCAGAAGAGTACGAGCGGAAGGATGAGAAGCGCCATCTGCGGCTTGATCGTCGAGAGGGCCATCGCCGCGCCGGCCAGGTGGTCGCGGCGGAGCCGCAGGCCCTCCAACGCGCCGATCTGAAGCAGGGCCACAACCCCGGCGAGTTGGCCGAGCAGGAGCCCGCGGGCGGTCGGATAGAGAAGCGCAATCCAGACCAGGCTCCAGATCCACAGGCGAGGCCCCGGTCGCCATCCAGTCGCCCGCCGCGCCAGGACCGCCGTTCCCAGTGCGCACACCACCAGCGCCGTCATGGCTACGGCGTGCACCATGGCGAAGTCGGTTGTCAGGCACAAAGGCCAGGTCAAGAGCACGGTGTAGATCGGGTAGGCAAAGGCGACCTGATCTTCGTCCGGAGTCGCCGGCCGTCCGTAGATCCCTTGTTGGATTCGTCGGGTGGACTCCGGGCTATACGGATCGCGGCCGGTCGTCAACCAGTCGCAGCCCGCAGCCCAACGAGGGTAGAGATCGTTCCCGCCGGGGACGCGGCTGGTGAATGCCTGGCGCAGCGCGAACGCCGATAGGCCAAGCAGCAGAGACAGAATGACGCCTGTCACAAAGAGGCTGCGCGGTCGTTCACTCATCTGCGCCAGGAGAGCCTCCGCGCGAGTTGCCCGCCGCGCCGGCCGGCCGAATCCCTCATGCAACCCGACCCTCGAGGTCCGCCCAGGTGCGGGCGCGCGTCGTCCACCAGCGGACCCAGAACAGGCCGACGATGACGACGAGGGGCATCCCCAGCGTGAGCCAGGGGGACGGTTGTCCGGCGTCCAGGGTGCCAAGGGAAACACCCCACGAGAAGGCGGCGACGAGCAGCAACAGGATCGCCGCCGGCCATTCGATCGACCGGCCCTGGCGCGCGTTCCAGGCTTCCAGGACAACAACGAGGGGCAGCATCAGGGTCACCAGATTGGCGGCGATGCCGAAAGGAGCCAGCAGCAGGACGACGGCCTGGGTCATGGCGATCGTCCACAAGAAGCGGCGTTCGTCGCCCTTGAGCGAGTCCCTCCATTCCCACACGAGGTAAAGGACACACACCCCGGAGAGCAACAGCGTGGCGAAAACGCCGAAGCCGAGCGCCTCGGCCAATCGGGCCATCGGCGAGAGGCTCACCGGCAGCGCGGCGTAGTCGATGATCTGGCGCGTCATTCCCCCGAGCCAATCCGGCTCCAGGATCAGGCTGACGCCGGCCAGGGCGACCGAGCCTGTGATGAACCAACCCAGCAGGGCGCCGCGCCGGACGGCGATCGCCCATACCACGACGTACAGAACCAGGCCCATCCCGAGCTGAGGCTTGAACAGACACGCCGCCAGCAGCAAACCGCCGATGGCGTCGCGATTGTGGCGGATCGCCGCCAGCGAGCCTGCCAACAGCAGCGCCTCGACCGCGGCGAACTGAGCCTGCACCAACGCGGCAAAGGCCGGGAACCACAGGACCGAAAACGCCAGCGTGACCGCGGCCATCCCGTTGGACCATTTCCATTGAAGGGAGGACACCCACAGCAAGGTCGACGCGAACAGCGCCAGCTCGATCAGGCTCATCCAGACCGCCTGCGCCGTCCCGAAGTCCAGGAGCCCCAGTGGGGCGAAGATGACGAGGGATGGGAAGGGATAGAGGAAGTGCTGCGGGTCCTCGTCCCGAGCGGTATTCGCCTCCCGGCCGTACACCCGTTCCTGGGCGCGCCGGCTGACTTCGGGGTCGTACGGCGAAAGTTGTTCCCTCACCCACGCACGGCCGCCCTCCCAGCGCGCCACGAAGTCGCTCCGCGCCGGAGCCGCCTCGACGTAGGCCAGGTTGGCCGCCACCACCCCGACAGCCAGACCCACCAGGAGGAACGGAATCAGCCAGCGCGCCCAGACCCGCAGGAACGGGCTCATCCGGCCGCCAGCCCGGTCCGCAGGAGAGGCGATCGCTTGCCGCGCATCTGGCTGGTGTCCCGTTCCTTACCGGCCCGAAGATGTGCCTCCGATGTGCGGAGAGGCGAATCCTTTCGAGGGGGGCGCCGCCGGCGAACCCGATGCGCGCCGAGGTCGAACGCCATCGTCGACTTACCTCCGGAACAGGCCACTAACCCGGCCCCGGCCGGAGAAGGACGACCGCCTGTTCATCTCGGTAGTTCTCCTGCCAACCGGCGGCATCCAAGGCGCCGACCAACGGAGATCGCGGAGGCAGAAGGACCACGCCGATCTCCCAGCGCTCGATGGCCGCCTCCCACCCGGGCTGCGCCGCCCACAAGCGAAGGTAGTCGTCAAAGACCTCGGGCGAGAAGACGTCGGTGCGGCCGTCGACGAAGGTGGCATAGGCCGGGTACAACTCCCACAGGATATAGCCGCCCCAGTTGTAATCGTTGAAGAGATTGCCGCGCGGGTCGACCTGGCGCAGCGACGCCACGGCGGCGACGGGCACCTGCTCGTGCAACTGGCTCGCGGTGCGACTGGGGCTCACCTGCAAGGAGGTCCATGCCAGCAGCATCAGCACCAGGCCGGCTCCCAGGAACGCGTTCAGCCCGCGCCTCTCCTCGGCCGGCTCGCCTGACGGTGGTCCCCCTTCGCGGAACGAAAGGGCGGCCGAGCCGTGGCGCGCGATCACCGGCGCCGCCGCCAAAGCAAAGATCGGCACGTGACGGACGGCCACCAGCGCCAGCGCCGTCCAACCGGCAACGGTGATCAGATCGGTGACGGAGGCGGCGGTGCGGCTGAACCCTAGCGCGACGATCACCGAAAGGAGCATGACCAGGAACGGAAGGAGCTGCGCCGCACGAAGGTCGGGAGGCTTCCACTCCTGAATGAAGTCCTGCAGCACGGGGATGGATACGGTCTTGAAGGGATAGGCAAGGATCGCCGGGCCGTGGGGATTGATCGCGCCGGCGGCCAGGCAAAGGAGCAGGACAGAACCGAGGGAGACGATCTCGCGACGCCGGGAGCGCCAGGCCCCGCTCCAAGACCCGCGGCCCCGGACCGGAATGGCGGCCAGGTCGAGCAGCGCGCCGCCGAGGTACATCGACAGCAGGATGAACCCGATAGCGAAGCCTCCATGGAGGTTGACCCACAGCGCCATCGCCGGGGGAAGCAGCCAGACGGCGCGCCGTCGCGTGCCTCGGCGCCTTTGTTCCAGGGTCCACAGGAAGAGGGCCGCCAGGGTGAAGGAGGCCAGATGCGGCCGCGCCGCCCAGTAGACGGCCGATGCCGCCGCGGCCAACAGGAGGACCGCCGCCCGAAGGAGCAGCGGGCCCTCCAGCAAGGGCCACAAGAGGAACAACGCGGCGCCGATCAAGAGGGCCGAGAAGGCCGTCAAACCGGCGAGGCCCCCGAGACGGAAGAAACCAAGCATGACGACCTGAGCCAGCCAACCGGGATACTCCCAGGGACGGCCGCTCATCGTGGAGGAGAACGGGTCAACTCGGGGCACCTGACGGTTATCGACGATCCACTGCCCGGCGCGCAGGTGCCACCAGCTGTCGCCATCGAACGACGGCCGGACGGCCATGGCCGCCACCCCGACGACGACGACCACCAACACCAGGCTGCGAAACCTCACGGCGCGGCCTCCCCACCCAACCCCACATCGTGGGGGCGGACCGTTTGGCTGAGGTCGTAGAACACGCGATAGTCGCCGATCGTCTTCTCCTCGAAGTTGACCCCGCGCGACCGCAGCCTCTCCCGCAGATACGCGTCGAGCCAGGGCTGCCTGGCGGTGATGTAGGACGGCCGGGGCTCGGCCGCCACCACGGCGCGATACGGCTCGTAGCGATCGTCGCGGCTGGTGTATCGGAAATCCGAATGATAGGGCAGGTGGGGGAGATAAACCAGCCGTTCCTGGCTCACAAAGGCCAGCGGGTAGGAGACCCAGTAGGTCGTATAGCCCGCCGTCGCCCCATGGTCCATCAGGAAGTCGGCCAACTCCGCATCATGAGCACGATCGAAGACGGTCGCAGCGTCGAACTGGGTCGTGAAGCCCGTCTCCCCGCCTGCCGCCTCGAGGTTCGTCCACAAGTTGAAGGCCAACAAGAGCGCGCCCAACGCCAGCGCCCAGGACCGGCCGGCGCGTTCCCGTGCCGCCTGGATCCCCGAGGCGGCGAAGATCGCCAGGGGGATCGCCAGCGGCAGGAAATACCGGCCAGAGGGATCTGCCCCGAACGGAGTCAGCACAAACCCGACCAGGAGGGTCAGCGAGCATGCGAGCAACAGCGTTCGCCCCGGCAGCCCGGAGGACGGCCAGCGACCACGCCTCATTCCGAGGAGGATGGCGACCAACCACAGGATCACGGCAATGGGCGCCAGCGGCATGCCGAGGGCCGTGATACTCCACGGAGGCCTGACGCCAAAAACCACGGTGGGAGCGAAAAGCGCCAGATGGACGAAGTGCGAGGCGATGGCGCTCGGAAGCTCAGCCGGGGAGGCTCCGGCGATCGCCGAGCCCAACAATTCGCGCAACAAGAGGCCGGCTCCGTTGGCCGCGCTCCACACGACCAAGGGGAGCGCGCCGAGGCAACTGCCCGCCAGGACCGCCACGAAACGAATCAGCAGCTGGCGACGAGGCAATCGACGGAGGCAAGCGAGAGCCAGCAGCACGGCCGACGGGACGGAGTAGATAAGGGTCAGGCCGAACACCCACAACGCGAAACCGGTCAGAACGCCCCACAGGCCGAAGGGCCAGACAGACGCCGGCCGGCGGATCAGCCTCAACGTCGCCCACAGGATCAGGTTTCCCAACAGCAAAGCTTCGCCGTAACCTCCCAGCGAGACCGTGGTGTAGAGCGTCACGTTCACCGACGGAACCGCGAGGAGCAGCCCTGCCAGGGCCGAGACCAGCAGCGGGAAACCCATCTCTCGGGTGAGCATCATCGTCGTCAGGATCGTCCCCAAGAAGAGCAGCGTCTGGACGATCCGAATCGCCAGGATCGATTCCCCCAGAAGGGCAAAGGCCGCCGCGACGAGTCCCGCGTCGAGGCTGCCGAGGTATGCCTGACCGTAGAAGAACGTGGGCCACTGGCCGGCTACGATATGCCGCGCCATCAATCCGACGACGGCCTCATCGGCGTTGAAGGGGAAGGCGCCGGCGGCGAGCAGTGCGGCGCGGAGGGCGAGCGCCACCGCCAGGACGACGGCGGCGGTGAGCCAGAACCGGTGGGTCGGCGCCGGCGTCTTCCCGAGGCCCGCCTCGGGAGCCGGTTGTTCCTGGCTGCGCGCCATCGCTAGTGTCCCGTTCCGGAGTTCCGCATGCGAACCACGGCCCTTTGACTCTGGGGGGCCAAAGGTCGGAGTACCGCGTCGTGCATTGCGGGAGGTGTGGCTCCGGGGATTGGGCAAACGCGGGTGCCCGAGTCAGGAACATGCCTGGCGCACGAAGCCGGTTTATCCACGGAACGGGACACTATAATGCGCCCGTGCGCTGGCGCCGCGTAGCCCGACCGGAGTTCTTGATTCCGCTGCTGGCGATCGTCGTGCGCGTGATGGCGGGCCCGAGGGTCATCGACGACGCCTACATCCTCTTCCGCTACGCGCAGAACTTGCTCGCCGGGAACGGCTTCGTCTTCAATCCGGGGGAGCCGGTCTTCGGGATCACCACGCCTCTCTTCGGTGGATTGCTGGCGGCGCTCGGGGCGGTCAGCGGTGGGACGGCGGCGCCCTTCCCGGCACTGGCCCTTGGCGTCAACACCCTGGCCGACGCCGGCACCTGCTGGCTCTTGATCGCTTTGGGGAAACGCCTCGATCGCCCGACGGCGGGGATCCTGGCGGCGCTGGTCTGGGCCGTGGCGCCGATGTCGGTGACCTTTGCCATCGGCGGAATG
>Ga0209109_10001423_pt1 | contig 13203 bp, 10 predicted proteins | sample Rifsed10ft2_FD_184004 | JGI IMG/M metagenome (GOLD analysis project Ga0209109, IMG submission 184004) | Soil microbial communities from Rifle, Colorado, USA - sediment 10ft 2 (version 2) | ecosystem: Environmental > Terrestrial > Deep subsurface > Rock core/Sediment | place: Rifle, Colorado... | reverse complement strand
GGAGAGATTGCCGGCGGAAGCGAAGGTGATCTGGCCGGGCTTGCTCCGGGCCAGCGCGATCATGTCCTTCACGGACCGGACCGGCAGCGACGGGTGCACGACCAGCACGTAGTCGGCCGAGTCCACGAGAGTGACCGGCGCGAAGTCCTTCAGCGCATCGTACGGCAGCTTCGGGTAGGCGGCGGGCAGTATCGCGTTCGGCCCGGCGGTGCCGGCGAGGAGCGTATAGCCGTCGGGCGGCGCCTTCGCCGCGAGCTCGGTGCCGATGCGCCCGGTCGCGCCCGGCCGGTTTTCCACGACGAGCTGCCAGCCTGGGCCCTCGGCCAGCGCCTGCGCGAGGATGCGCGCGGAGACGTCCGTCCCCCCGCCCGGGGGAAACGGCACGATCAGCCGGATCGGCCTGGCGGGAAACGCCTGGGCCGCTGCGGGACCCGACGCGAGCGCTGCCGGGAAAAGCAGGAACGCCACCGCGACGCGGAACGTGTTCATGATGCCTCCTCGTTGTGATAATTCGAAGGCGAAAGACGGAAGGTGGAAAAGCGTGATGACTGATGACTGAGGACATTCCCGCGCTGCGGGGGTCATCCTTCATCCTTCATCCTTCCGCCTTGCCTTCTCGGATCGCGCGCCAGATGCGCTCCGGCGTCGCGGGCATCTCGATGTGCTTCACCCCGTAGTCGGCCAGCGCGTCGACGACGGCGTTGATGACCACGCCGAGCGCCGGCGTGATGCCGCCTTCGCCGGCCGGGCGCATGCCGAGCGGGTGCGTCGTGCAGGGCACCTCGCTGATTTCCGCCGCGAAGAAGGGAAAGTTGTCCGCCCGCGGCATCGCGTAATCCATGAACGAGCCGGCAAGCGGCTGGCCGGCGCCGTCGAAGATGCAGTGCTCGAGCAGCGCCTGGCCAACGCCCTGCGCGATGGCGCCATGGATCTGCCCGTGAACGACCATCGGGTTCACCGCGCGGCCCACGTCGTCCACCGCGGAATAGCGCACGATCTCCACCGTCCCCAGCTCGGGATCGATCTCGACCTCGCAGACATGGCAGCCGTACGGAAAGCTCGCGTCGTTGAAGGTCACATCCGAGAACGCCGCGAGCGGTCCGCGCAGATCGGCGGGCAGGTCGCTCAAACGCGCGGCGGCGGCCGCGACGTCGGCGAGGCCCGTCGAGCGCTCCGTCCCTTCCACGCGGAAGCGGCTGTTCTCGAACCGGACGACGCTGGGATCGGCTTCCAGCAGGCGCGCCGCGATGCGCGTTCCCTTCCGGAGGATCTCCTGCACGCCATTCCAGATGACGACGCTGCCCATGCGCATCCCGCGTCCGGAATGCGCACCCCCGCCGACCTTCACGATGTCCGTGTCCCCGGCAATGATGCGCACGCGGTCGATCGGCACGCCGAGCCACTCCGTCACGAGCTGGGCGAAGGTCGTCTCGTGACTCTGGCCGTTCGAGACGATGCCGATCACGACGTCGACGCCGCCGTCGGGTTGTACCGTGACCTCGGCGCGCTCGCGCGGGACCCCGGTCGCGGTGTCGACGTAGTTGGCGATGCCGATGCCGCGACGGCGCCCGCGGGCGCGCGCCTCGGCGCGGCGCGCCGGGAAGCCCGCCCAGTCGCCGAGCGTGAGCGCTTTTTCCATGGCGTCGGGGTAGTCGCCGTTGTCGTAGACCAGGCCGAACGGGTTGGAGTAAGGCAACTCCGTTGCAGTGAGCAGGTTGCGGCGCCGGAGCTCGACGCGGTCGAACCCGAACTCGCGCGCGGCGAGATCGATGAGGCGCTCCGTCACGAACATGACTTCCGGACGCCCGGCGCTGCGGTACGGCCGGGTGGGCGGGGTGTTGCTCATGACGGCGCGGGCGCGGAAATGCGCCGCCGGCATGCGGTAGATGCTCGACATGATCTCGACGCCCTTTTTGAGGGGGCCGAAATTGGTCGGGTGCGAGCCGACGTTGCTCACGTTCGAGCCGCGTATGGAGAGAAAATTGCCCTGCGCGTCGAGGGCAAGCTCGGCGGTTACAGCGAGGTCGCGGCCCTGGTAGTCGCTGACGAAGGCCTCGTTGCGCTCGCAGGTCCACTTCACCGGGCGCCCGACCCGGCGCGCGGCCCACGCTACCACGGCGAATTCGGGATAGATCATGCCGCGCGTGCCGAAGTTGCCGCCGACGTCTCCGATCACGACCCGCACGCGCTCCGCCGCAATGCCGAGCACGAGCGCGAGGTCCTGCTTCAGGCGGACCGCGCCGCCGCTGCCGGCGTGCAGCGTGTAGCGCTGCGTCGTCGCGTCGTACTCCGCGATCGCCGCGCGCGGCTCCATGGGAACGCCGGTCACGCGCTGCACCCAGGTGTCGAGCTTCACGACGTGCGCCGCGCGGGCGAAGGCCGCCGCGCTCGCCTCCCGCGAGCCCAGTTCCGCGTCCAGGCACACGTTCGAGGACGCGTTGTCCCACAGGCGGGGTGCGCCGGGCTCGGCGGCCGCCAGCGTCGCGGTCACCGCGGGCAGGATCTCGTAATCTACTTCGACCTGCTCGGCGCCGTCCTTCGCGATGTCGACCGTCGGCGCAATGACCACGGCGATCGCCTCGCCGACGTGGCGCGCCCGGTCGTGCGCCAGGGGATAGTGGGGGCCGTCGAAGATCGGGGAGCCGTCGCGGTTGCCGAGGTGGGGCTCGGCGGGATGCAGGACGAGGGGCTTGTGCGGGATGGGCTTCAGGCCGTCGGCGAGCAGGTCCTTTCCCGTCAGGACCGCGATCACCCCCGGCACCGCGAGCGCCGGGCGCGCGTCGATCGCGCGGATGCGCGCATGCGCGTGTGGCGAGCGCACGAACACCGCGTGAACCTCGGCCTCGAGCCGGGTGTCGTCGCTGAAGCTGCCGCGGCCCGTCACCAGGCGCAGGTCTTCCTTGCGCGGGACGGATTCGCCAATGCCCGCTTTTTCGGCGATCACCGGCTCATCCCCCTCAGTCGATTTTCAAGCCGCTGGCTTTCACCAGCTTGCCCCACTTCACCATCTCGCTCTTGATGTAGTCGCCGAACGCTTCCGGGGTGCCGCCGATCGGCTCGATCGCCTCGCGCTCGAACCCCTGGCGCAGCTCGGGCGTGTTGAGCGCGCGGCCGATCTCGGCGTTGAGCCTGGCGATGACGGGTTTCGGCATTCCCTTCGGCCCCGCCGCGCCGTACCAATTGGAGATGTCGTAGCCCGGAAGCGTCTCGGCGATCGAGGGCAGGTCGGGCAGCGCCGCCGCGCGCCTGGCCGAAGTGACGCCCAGAGCGCGGAGTTTGCCGGCCTTGGCGTAACCGCCCGCCGTGCTCCATGCCAGAAAAGAAAGCTGCGCGTGCCCGGCGATGAGGTCGACCATCGACGGCGCGGCCCCCTTGTACGGCACGTGCAGGATGCGGGTGCCGCTCATGAGCTTGAACATCTCGAGACTGAGGTGCCCGGCCGAGCCGTTGCCCGCCGACGCGAGCGTAAGGGCGTCAGCTTGCGCCCTGGCGAGCTCGATCAGCTCCTTGATCGACCGCACCGGCACCGACGGATGCGCGAACAGCACGAGCGGGGTTCGCACCACCAGCATGACGGGGTCGAAATCCCTCACCGGGTCGTACGGAAGTCTTGGATACAGCGCGGGGTTGACCGCGTACTGGGCGGGTAGCGCGTAGACCAGCGTGTAGCCGTCGGGGGGGCTTTTCGCCACCAGCTCCATCGCCGGGATGCCATTGGCGCCGCTGCGGTTGTCGACGATCACCGCCTGCCCGAGATTTTCCGTCATTTTCTGCGCCAGCGCCCGCGCGTGGAGATCGGTGCCGGCGCCCGGCGGATAGGGCACGACCACGCGAATCACCTTGGATGGGTAGGCTGGCGAGCCGGTCTGCGCGGCAAGCGGCGCGCTGGCGGCAGCAAACGCCACGGCGATCGTGAAGCGTTCGATGGCGGTCATCATCGGAAGTCGTACAGGCGTGCCGGGTTGGCGGCGAGGATCCGGTTGCGCAGCGCCGCGTCGGGAATCCAGTCGGCCAGCATGTCCGCGAGGTCCCCGTCATTGGGCATGAACGACACGTTCGGATGCGGCCAGTCGGTCCCCCACACGCAGCGGTCGGGCGCCGCTTCCACCAGCGCGCGCGCGAACGGCGTCACGTCCGCAAACTTCGGGGCCTGCCTGGAAATCCGGTACGGCCCGATCAGCTTGAACCAGCAGCGCTCGTGGCGCGCGAGCCGCAGCAGCGTCCGGAAGCCCGGCGCCTGCATTCCGTGCGCCGTTTCGATGTGGCCGAAGTGGTCGATGACGATGTCGACCGGCAGCTTCGTCATCTCCCGGTCGATGTCGGGCATGGCATGGGTGTCGAGGAAGAACTGGATGTGCCAGCCGCGCGCCTTGATGCGCTCAGCAAGCCGCGGCGCGGCGTTGATCCCGACGACCGCGCCCTTCGACTTGAGGTTGATCCGCACGCCGCGCACGCCCGCCCGGTGCATGTCCTCGAGCTGGGAATCCGTGGTGTTCGGCTCGTCGATGACCGCCACGCCGCGGAACGCGAACTTGCCCGAGCGCAGAGCGTCGATCGTGCAGCGGTTGTCGGTGCCATAGACGCTGGGATGCACGATCACCGCGCGCGCGCAGCCGATGGCGCGCAGCATGCGCACGTAGTCGTCGATCGAGCATTCCGGCGGCACGTAGCCGCCGCCGGGCGCGAACGGATACTCCCGCTGCGGCCCGAACACATGCGCGTGGCAATCGCAGGCACCGGCGGGAAAGTTCACGCGCGGGCGGCGCGTGTCCGCGATCGGTCCGGGAATGGTGGCGGCGGCGGGAACGAAAGTAGTCGCGTTGGACATGGTTTTCCTGACGATGGAGTGGTTACATTACCTTCCCGTGTGCCGGGGCGGCGCGCGCTTCGCGGATCGCGCGCCAGATGCGCTCCGGCGTCGCCGGCATCTCGACGTGCTTCACGCCGTAGTCGGCCAGCGCGTCGACGATGGCGTTGATCATCACGCCGAGCGCGGGAGCCGTGCCGCCTTCGCCGGCCGGGCGCATGCCGAGCGGGTGCGTCGTTGAGGGTATCTCCACGTACTCCGTATTGAAGAACGGAAAGTTGTCCGCCCGCGGCATCGCGTAATCCATGAACGAGCCGGAGAGCAGCTGCCCGGTGGCCGGGTCGTAGTAGCACTGCTCCATCAGCGCCTGTCCCACGCCCTGTGCGATGCCGCCGTGGACCTGCCCCTCGATGATCCCGGGGTTCACCGCGCGCCCGACGTCATCCACCGCCGAATAGCGCACGATCTCCAGCGTCCCCAACTCGGGATCGATCTCGATTTCGACCACCTGGCAGCCGTACGGGAACTCCGCGACGCTGACGGTTTCGTCGCCGATGGCCGCGAGCGGGCCGCGCAGATCCTCGGGCAGGTCGGTGAGATCGCGCGCCCCGCGCGCGACGTCGGCGAGGCTCACCGTGCGTCCCCCGCCCGGCCGCGCGAACGCGCCATCCCGGAACGCCACTGCGCCCGGCTCGCATTCAAGGAGAGCCGCCGCGATGCGCCTGCCCTTCTCGATGATTCTCTGCGATGCGCCCCAGATGACGATGCTGGCGAGCCGCATGCCGCGGCCGGAGTGCGTGCCGCCGCCGAACTTCACGAACTCGGTGTCGCCGGTGAGTATCCGCACATTGTCGAAAGGCACGCCCAGCCACTCGGTCACGAGCTGGGCGAAGCTGGTCTCGTGTCCCTGGCCCGTCGAAACCGTGCCGATGATGACGTCGACCATGCCGTCCGGGTGCACCGTCATCTCGGCGCGCTCGCGCGGGACGCCGCTCGAGGTGTCCACGTAGTTGGCAACGCCGAGGCCACGGCACTTGCCGCGGGCGCGCGCCTCGGCGCGGCGCGCGGGGAAGCCCGCCCAGTCGCCGAGCTGGAGCGCCTTTTCCATGACCCGGTGGTAGGCGCCGTCGCTGTAGATCATTCCGAACGGGTTGGTGTACGGCATCTCCGCTTCCGTCACCAGGTTGCGCCGCCGCAGCTCCACGCGGTCGAAGCCGCACTGGCGGGCGGCGAGATCGATCAGCCGCTCCATGACGTAGAGGACTTCGGGCCGGCCCGAGCTGCGGTAAGGGCGGGTCGGCGCGGTGTTGCTCACGACGCCGCGCGCGCGGAAATGCGCGGCGGGCACGCGGTAGATGCTCGACATGATCTCGACGCCCTTGCGCAGCGGCGAGAAGTTCGTGGTGTGCCCCCCGGCGTTGCTGAGATTGGAGCCGCGCATGGCGAGGAAGTTGCCGTCCGCGTCGAGCGCAAGCTCCGCCTCGACGACGAGATCGCGGCCCTGGTAGTCGGTCGTGAACGCCTCGTGCCGCTCGCAGGTCCACTTGACCGGTCGCCCGGCGCGCCGCGCCCCCCACGCGACCAGCGCGAACTCGGCGTAGAGCATGCCGCGCGTGCCGAAATGGCCGCCCACGTCGCGCGTGATGACCCGCACCGCGTCTTCGGCGACGCCCAGCATGATCGCGAGATCCATCTTCGTCCGCCAAGCGCCGCTGGTGCCGGCGTGCAGCGTGTAGCGGCCGGTGGATGCGTCGTAGGCGCCCACCGCGGCGCGCGGCTCCATCGGCACGCCCGTCACCCGCGGGACCCACGTGTCGAAGCGCACGCTGTGCGCCGCGCGGGCGAACGCGGCCGCCGTGGCGTCCCGATCGCCCACTTCCGCATCCAGACACACGTTCGACCGCGCCTCGTCGAACAGCCGCGGCGCGTCGGGCCGCGCCGCCGCCGCCGTATTGGAAACGGCGGGCAGCAGCTCGCAGTCCACCTCGACCATCTCCGCGCCATCCTTCGCCGCCGCGACCGTCTCCGCGATCACCATCGCGAGCGCTTCGCCGACATGGCGCACCTTGTCGATCGCGAGCGGATAATGCGGCGCGGTGAACATCGGCGTGCCGTCGGTGTTTGCGAGCGTGACGTCCGCGGGATGGGGCGAGAACGGCCGGTGCGGAATGGGCTTCACGCCGTCCGCCAGCAGGTCGCGCCCGGTCAGCACGGCGATGACGCCCGGAACGGCGAGCGCCTTTTCAACGTCGATCGAGCGGATGCGCGCATGCGCGTGCGGCGAGCGCACCATCACGGCATAGGCCTGTCCCGGCAGGTTGACGTCGTCGCTGAAGCAGCCCGCGCCGGTGATCAGGCGCAAGTCCTCCTTGCGCTGGACGGGCTCCCCGATGCGGGCGCTCTTGGCGGTCAGGGCCACTTCTTTTCTCTCCGGCCCGCTTACCGCCCGCCTGCGCGGTCCTCGCAAGCTTTCAGAACGGCGCGCCGCGCCATCACTTGCACGCAGCGCGCGCGGTACTCGGCGCTCGCGTGGATGTCGGAATTGAGGCCGCGCGGGCTGATATCGATGCCGTCGAGGGCGGAAGCCTCGAACCGCTTCCCGAGGGCCGCCTCGGCCTCCGCGAGCCGGAACGCCGAAGGACCCGCGCCGGTCACCGCCACGCGCGCGCCCGCGGCGGTCTGCGCGACGAACACCCCCGCCAGCGCAAAGCGCGAGGCCGGCTGACGGTGCTTGCAGTAGGCGGCCGCCTGCGGGATCGGGAACCGCACCGCGGTGATGATCTCGCTCGGCTGCAGCGCCGTCGTGAACAGCCCCGTGAAAAAATCATCGGCGGCGATCTCGCGCTGGTTGGTGCGCACGGTCGCGCCCAGGCCGAGCACCCCTGCCGGATAGTCGGCGGCGGGATCGGCATTGGCGATGGATCCTCCGATCGTGCCGCGATTCCGCACCAGGGGGTCGCCGATGCCGCCCGCGAGCGCCGCCAGCGCCGGAATGGCGCGCGCCACCTCCGGGGAGGCGGCAACTTCGGCGTGCAACGTCAGGGCGCCGATCACGATCGCGTTGCCCTCGCGCGCGATGCCCCTCAGGCCGCCGAGCGCGCCGAGATCCACCAGGCCCGAGTAGCGCGCGAGGCGCAGCTTCAGCGCGGGAATGAGGCTCATCCCGCCGGCGAGCAGCTTGTAGCCATCCCGCGCCGCGATTGCCGCGGCGGCGGCGAGGCTCACTGGCCGGTGGTAGGAAAAATCATACATGTCTGGCTGCCCTTCGCGGCCGGCGCAACGCCGCGTCAGCTCCGCTTCATGGCGGCGGCGCCGGCCTGGATCGCCTTGACGATGTTGTGATAGCCGGTGCAACGGCAGATGTTGCCCTCGAGCTGCTCGCGCACCGTCCGCTCGTCGAGGTCGTGGCCCTTGCGGCTCACCATGTCCACCGCCGACATGATCATGCCGGGCGTGCAGAATCCGCACTGCAGCGCGTGATGCTCGCGAAACGCCGCCTGCATCGGGTGCAGTTCCCCGCCCCGCGCGAGCCCCTCGATCGTGGTCACCGTCGCGCCCTCGCACGCCAGCGCGAGCACGGTGCACGATTTCACGCCCTTGCCGTCGAGGTGCACCGTGCAGCAGCCGCACTGGCTCGTGTCGCAGCCCACATGCGTTCCAGTCAGGTTCAGGTGCTCGCGCAGCAATTGCACGAGCAGCGTCCGTCCCTCGACTTCGGCGCTGACACGCTGCCCGTTTACCGTCAGTGAAACCGTTGCCAACGTCGTGCCTCCCGCCGCGAGCCTAATCGACCTTGATATTTCCCGCCTTGACCACCTTCGACCACGTGGCGATGTCGCGGGCGATCACGCGCGCGAACTCCTCCGGGGTGGAGCCGACGGGATCCATGCCGTCGGTGCGCAGCCGCTCCAGCACGTCGGGCTGCTCGAGGATGCGCACGAGCGCCTGATGGAGAGCCGAGATGACTGACTTGGGCGTGCCCGCCGGCGCCCACATGCCGAACCAGAAGTCCGCCGAGTAGCCGGGCAAGACTTCGCCGATCGCAGGCAGGTCGGGCAGGGCGGGCGAGCGCTTCGCCGTCGTCACGGCCAGCCCGCGCAGGCGGCCGGCCCGGATATGCCCGCCCGTGGACGGCCCCGAGCCGAAGAACACCTGGATCTGCCCGCCGAGCAGGTCGATCAGCGCGGGGCCGGCGCTCTTGTAGGGCACGTGCACCATGTCGGTCCCGGACATTTGCCGGAACAGCTCGGCCGTGAGGTGCGAGAAGCTGCCGGAGCCGGACGAGCCGAAGGCGATGGAGCCGGGCTTGGCGCGCGCGAGGGCGATGAATTCCTTGAGACTCGCCGCCGGAACCGACGGGTGCACGGTGAGTATCAGCGGCCCCGTGGTCATCATCGTGACGGGCGCGATGCCCTTGACCGGATCGTACGGCAGCTTGTAGAGGGCCGCGTTCGCGGCGTAGCTCGCCGGCACCGTGACGAGCGTGTAGCCGTCCGGGTTCGCGCGCGCCGCGATCTCCGCGCCGATGGTGCCGCCGGCGCCGGACCGGTTGTCGCTGACGAACTGCTGGCCGAATTCCGCCGTGAGCCGCGCCGCGAACAGGCGCGCGACGATGTCAGTGCCGCCGCCGGGCGCGAGCGGGACGATCATCCGCACCGTCTTGTTGGGCCATTTGCCCGTCTGGGCGTGCGCGGCCGGCAAGGTCGCAGCGAACGCCAACAGCAAGGCGCATGTCAGGGAAACGCGGGCCATGATCCGCCCCTTGCCCTCACCCATGGGTCCTGAAGAGTGACTCGGCGGTCGCCCGCACGATTCTCTTCCGGCTCGCCACGTCCACCCCGGTGGCGTCGAGCGCGTCGGTCAATTTGGGCCCGGGGCGCTCGACGGGGCCGGCGGCATAGTCCGAGCCGATCATGACCTGCCCTGTCCCCACCAGGCTGAATAGGAGCTGCAGCGCGGGCGTCGACATGAATACGGTATCGTAGTAGAAGCGCTTGACGTAATCCGAGGGCAGCTTGCCGTCCTTGCCGCCGAACTCCCGGTCGAGACGCCCGGTCTGGTACGGCAGGAAGCCGCCGCCGTGCACCAGGACCAGCCGCAGCCTGGGGAAGCGGTCGAACACGCCGGCGAGGATGAGCTGCGCGGCCACGATCGTCGTGTCGATCGTGCGGCCGTAGAGATTCTTGAACCGCGGCAGGCGCTGGAACATGCAGGCGGCGGGCCCGTCCATCAGCGGGTGCAGCACGACGGGAACGTCGAGCGACTGCGCCGCCTCCCAGAGCGCGTCGTAGCGATTCTCGTGCAGTTCGCCGCGCGGCAGGTTGGTCGGGATCATGCAGCCCCTCATTCCGAGCTTCGTCGCGCACCGCTCGAGCTCGCGCGCGGCGGCGCTCGGCTCGGCGAGATGCAGCGTGGCATGGGCGAGCAGGCGACGGCCGGAACCCGCGATCGATGCCGCCATGGCGTCGTTCAACTGGCGCACCCATTCCTGGCCGTCCGCCGGCGGCAGTTCCTGGCCGTGCACGTCGAGCCAGGGGCCGATCAGCTGCTGCTGCATGCCCTGTCCGTCGAGCCAGCCCAGGCGCTTGGTGAAGTCGAGCATGATCCCGGCGGCCGGGCGCAGCGGCGCGCACCCGGGGAAGGTCACGATGTAGCCGCCGCCGTCCGCGGCCGCGACCTCGACCCCGCCCAGGCGCGAGCGCTTCACTTCCTCGAGGAACGGTGCGGGCACGCCGTGGGCGTGAACGTCGATGCCGTCGATGCTGGTGCTCATTGTGAACGTGGCTCCGCTGCCCTGCGATTATAGTGGAAGGGGCGCGGGCTCGCGTTGACAGGCGTACCCCTTGCTCGTAAAGTCCGGGCGAACGTCCATCCGCAGTTCAAGATTCCCGCACGGGCAATTCAGCAAGGGGAAGCGCATGCCGAAAGCAGGAAAGACACGTCCGTCGGGCGCCGGAGCGAGGGCGCCGAAGAGCCTGGGCTCCTACCTCGACCGGATTCGAAACGATCCCGCCGAATTCCGGACGGTGAGCCGCACCGTGAATCCGCTGAACTTCGACGTAACGGCGGTGCTGGGGCAGCTCAACCAGCGGCGCGAGTACCCCACGGTCCAGTTCAACAACCCGCTCGACCTGCACGGAAAGCCGTCCCGGTTCCCGATCGTCACCAACCTGTGGGGCACCCGCGAGCGCTGCGCCGAGGCGATCGGGTTGCCGCGCAGCGATTCGGGCGTGCGGCTCGGGTCGCTGTTGTGCGAGCGCATCGACCGCAAGATGAAGCCGGTGGTCGTGAGCAGCAAGGCCGCGCCGGTGCACGCGAACGTGCTCACGGGCAAGAAGGCCGACATGTGGATGTTCCCGGCGGTGCGCCACTTCGAGATGGACCTCGGGGCGGTGCTGACGATGGGCATGATCGCGAAGCCCCCGGGCGAGGAGTTCTACAACATCACATTCGTGAAAGCCTTTCCCGAGACCGGGCAGCGCGCGGGGCTCACGGTGCACACGCTGCACATGAGCCGGATACTGAGGGAATTCGAGCAACGGCGCGAGCGCTGTCGCGTGGCGTACGTCCTCGGGCACCACCCGGCGTTCTGGCTCGGCACGCTCAACAACACGCCGTGGGGCGACAACGAGTACGCGACGTGCGGGGGATTCCTCCAGCAGCCGGTCCGCCTCGCGCCCTCGGTGACGTGGGGCAGGGATTTCCTGGTGCCGGCCGACGCCGAAATCATCATCGAAGGCGAGATCATTCCGGGCGAGCGCACCGTGGTCAACCCCTTCGGCGATATCAGCACGCAGTACCAGGCGCAGCAGCTCGGGCCCGTGATGGAGGCAAAGGCGATCACCTACCGCGACGGCGCCCTGTTCCAGGACGTCTTTTCCGGCCACCGCGAGCACATGCTGTTGGGCAGCATCCCGCGCGAGGGCACGATCTACAACCACCTCAAGAACAAGCTCGGCAACGTGGTCGCGGTGCACATGCCGTATTCTGGCTGCGCCCGGTTCACGGCCTACGTTTCGATCCGCAAGACCGAGGAGGGCCAGGCGAAGAACGCCGGCCTGCAGGCGCTGGCGCACGTGCCCAACCTGCTCGCCGTCGTCGTGGTCGACGAGGAGATCGACGTGTTCAACGAGGAGCACGTGCTGTGGGCGGTCAACTTCCAGGTCGATCCGGCCCGCGACATCTCGCTCATCACCAACATGCGCCCGCCGAGCGACCCGCGGGCGCTCGGCTCGACGCGGGTCATCATCGACGCCACCCGTCCCACCCACATCGCCTTCCCGACGCGGCTGCGGGTGCCGCAGTCGGCACTGGACCGGGTGAAGCTCGGGGAATGGCTCGACGCCGTGAAGGGAGGTGTGCGATGACGGGGATGAGGCTCTTCTGGTCGACCTGCCCGAAGTGCATGAAAGCCTTCGTGGTCGCGTGGGAACTGCGCCACGCCAAGCGCAAGCTGATCTGCCCGCACTGCGGGCACCGCTACCTTCCCGAACAATCGGCCGCGATCGACGAGCGGCACGCCGAATGAGTCCGGGTCAGCGCTGGTCCGGCTGGATGCCCACGGCCTTCACCACCTTGCCCCACTTGCCGAGATCGGCGCGGATGATGGCCGCGAATTCCTCGGGCGTGTTGCCGATCGTATCGGCGCCGTCGCTGAGGAAGCGCTGCTTCACCTGGGGATCCTGTAGCGCGCGCACCGTGGCTGAATGGAGCTTGGCGACGATCTCGCGCGGCGTCGCCGCCGGCGCCAGCACGCCGAACCACTGCACGACCTCGTAGCCCGGCACGCCGGCCTCGGCGATGGTCGGAATGTCGGGAGCAACGCTCGAGCGACTGGCGCTGCTCACGCCGAACGCGCGCGCCCGGCCGTTCCTGACGTGAGGCAGCGCGGTCAGCAGGTTGGCCATCATCAGTTCCAGGTGACCCGCCACCAGGTCGATCATGGCGGGGCCCTGGCCCCGGTACGGCACATGGACGACTTTCAGCCGGGCCATGGAGAGGAACAGCTCCATCGCGAGGTGGGGATTGCTGCCGACCGAGCCGGTGCCGTAGTTGAGCTGCCCGGGACGCGGGCGTGCGAACGCGATCAACTCCTTCACCGATCGCACGGGCAGCGAGGGATGCGAGACCAGGATGAGGGGCACCACCACCACCTGTGAGATCGGCGCGAAGTCCTTGATGGGGTCGTACGGGACCTTGGACTGGGTGTGGGGGTTGATGGCGATGGAGCTGATGCCCATCAGCAGGGTGTAGCCGTCAGGCGGCGACTTGGCGACGTACTCCACGCCGACGCTCGTGTTTCCGCCGGCGCGGTTCTCGACCAGGACCTGCTGGCCGAGGAACTCGGCGAGTTTGGGCGCGATCAGGCGCGCGGAGATGTCGGTGCCGCCGCCCGG
>Ga0209109_10001422_pt1 | contig 13205 bp, 10 predicted proteins | sample Rifsed10ft2_FD_184004 | JGI IMG/M metagenome (GOLD analysis project Ga0209109, IMG submission 184004) | Soil microbial communities from Rifle, Colorado, USA - sediment 10ft 2 (version 2) | ecosystem: Environmental > Terrestrial > Deep subsurface > Rock core/Sediment | place: Rifle, Colorado... | reverse complement strand
AGGCGAAGTAAGGCCGTAGGTTCCTCCGACCAAAACCCCGGAGGGAGCTCCACGGCAGAGCTCCCTCCGGGCAAAATCGAACATTGAAAGGAGCTTCCTTCCCCGGGTCCCTTGCATGCTACGCGTTTTCAATCGTCAGGGAGACGGGCACCGGGTTCCGGACGATGTCGAGAACGGGCGATGTCCGCTGCACGTACTCCCAAAGTTCCTCCAGCTTTTCGCGCGGAGCATCGCTTTTCATCCTGCAACCCAGACGAATGTTCTGATACCCGGGGCGGACCCGATCGGATAACCCGAGGAATCCGTGCAAATCGATATCGCCTTCCAGTGTGAAGCTGAGCGACTCGACCTTGATGTCCCGGGCGGCCGCGTTGTACACGATCCCCACCGTAAGGCACGAGGCCAGCGCGGAGAGAACGGTCTCAACGGCATTCGGTCCCGCGTTTGCGCCAAGCAGTACGGGCGGCTCATCCCCTTCAAGGACGAACGGAGAGTTCCGCGACGCATCCTCGATTCCGGCCCCGTAGAATCCTTGTATCTTCGTCCGCGAGTGACCGCCGTCAACCCATTCCGTGACGGCGCGAAACCGAAAGCGGGCCAGATCCGGGTTCTCCTTGATCGCGTTTACCGTGCCAACCAATTGATCGACATTCACTCCTTGCAACGTCGTGCCCATGCCATTCCCCTTTCGCCGGGCGTGCCATCCGCCACGCCTGTTTAGACTATGAAACGAGAGCATGGTTTCCCTGCGGCAGGGTACGGAGTGCATCGTAGGATCAGGATTCGAGGAGGACGGCAATGACACTACACACGTTTCCTCTCCTTCTCAAACCATCCCTACGGACACGGTTCGGTCATATTTTTCTCAAGCCGATCCAAACCGCTTAAAAACCTTCGGAGTTCCCTTCTCTGCTTCTTGTATACCGGCTCAAACGCCAGAGTGTAGCTTTTGCCTTCCTTTAACGTCACGTCGAACTCCCGGTAATAATCCTCCGCCGGGAGGCCGAAAAACACGCGGTGGGCGCCCGCGGCCAGCCGGATTTTCTTCCGGATTTCATACCTGACGCCGGTCCCTCCCTCGGGGTTCCTCCCACCTTTCTCGAAATGGATCGGGATGGTTTCCTCCCGGCCATCGACCTTCCAGACGACGGCTTGGCCGTCGATGTTCAGGACGAAGGGGTAGCCTTTCTTGCCATGGAGGGAATCCTTCGACTCGATCGGATAGTACCCTTCCACGTGGGTCTTGACGGACGCGCTGATTTCCAGGTCGGCGTATCCGTTCGGTATAGCCCCCTTTTTGTCTACCTCGCTGAAGATGTCGTTCCTCGCGGTTTGGGATTTCGCCCCCATGAATTGAGAGGTCGTCATGCAGCCTGTGAGAACGGTTCCAACGATGGCTGCCAGTACGAATCCGTTCAAGTTTCCGATCCATGCGTTGTCTCGGCGGGCAGGCGTTCGGAACCTGACGAACGACTCGATCTGCGTCATGCGGATGTCTCCTTGGAGTCGATTTTCGATTCGGTCCTTGTCTCCCACCACCGGTAGAGGGAGGGAAGAACGACGAGAGTCAGCAACGTAGACGTGATCAGCCCCCCGATGACGACCGTGGCCAGCGGCCGCTGCACCTCCGCGCCGGTTCCTTGGGACAGGGCCATCGGAATGAAACCCAGGGATGCGACCAGGGCCGTCATCAGGACGGGCCGCAGCCTCACCTCGGCCCCTTTCAGGATTGCTTCGTCCAACGGCACCCCTTTCTCGCGGAGCTTGTTGAAGTAGGAGACCATGACGATGCCGTTGAGCACGGCGACGCCGAAAAGGGCGATGAACCCCACGGCCCCGGAGACGGAGAGCGGGAGTCCCCGGAGAAAGAGGGATACGATCCCCCCGATGAGGGCGAAGGGCACGTTGAGGATGATAAGGAACGCCTGGGGCACCGAGTCGAAGGTGGAAAAGAGCAGGATGAAGATCAAGGCAAGGCAGATCGGGAGGATGACGGAGAGTCTTGCCATCGCCCGCTGCTGGTTCTCGAACTGCCCGCCCCAGGTAATGTGGTATCCGGGCGGAAGTTTCACCTTCGCCTCGATGGCGTCCTGGGCATCGGAGACGAAACTGCCGATGTCGCGCCCCGACACGTTGCACTCCACGACAATCCGGCGGGACCCGTTTTCCCGGGAGATCTGGGCCGGCCCTTCCTCGGTGTAGACCCGCCCCAGTTGCCTGACGGGTACCCTCGCCCCCCCGGGGGCGGGGACCAGGATGTCGCCGATCTTCTCCACGTCGTTGCTCAAATGCTCGGGAAACCGGAGGGCGATGGAGAAGCGCCTCTGCCCCTCGAAGAACTCCGAAACCGGTTTCCCTCCCACGGCGACTTCCAGGACATCCTGGACGTCGCTCACGTTGATCCCGTAGCGGGCGATGGCCGCGCGGTCGATCTCCACCTGGAGGTAGCCCAGGCCGGAGACCTTCTCCACGGTGACATCGGCTGCCCCGCTGACTTTCTCGATGACCCGGGCGATCTCGACGCCCTTCGCTTTCAAGGTTTCCATGTCGTCGCCAAAGACCTTCACGGCGATCTGGGACTTCACTCCGGATACCAGCTCGTCGACGCGCAGGGCGATGGGCTGGGTGAAGGAGAAGGACATGCCGGGGATGTCTTCCAGCCGCTCCCGCATCTTGTCCACCAGTTCCTCCTTCGTGCGGGCCGTCTTCCATTCGCCACGGGACTTGAGGCTGACGAAGATGTCGGAGATGTCGATTCCCATCGGGTCCGAGGCGATTTCCGGCCGTCCGGACCTGGAAACCACCTTCTCCACTTCGGGGAAGGACAGGAGCGCCTTTTCCACGGCGGCGGCGGTCTTCACCGTATCGCTCACGGAAACCGAGGGGAGGCGGAAGGATTGCACCGCGATGCTGCCCTCGTCCAAGGTCGGGAGGAACTCGCTCCCCATGAAGGGAACAAGTGTCAGCGCGAAGGCCAATGCGGCGCCGGTGAGGCCCAACGTCTTCCCCGGGTGGGCCATTGCCTTCCGCAGAACAGGAAGGTAGGCCTCCCGGAGGGCGCGGAGAAGCCACGGGTCCTTCTCCTTGACGACCCTCCCTTTCAGGAGCAGGGAGCAGAGCGCCGGGACGAGCGTCACCGTCAGGATCAGGGAACCCAGGAGCGCGAACCCCACGGTGTACGCCATCGGGGAGAACATCTTCCCCTCCATGTCCCGAAGCGTCACGATGGGAAGGTAGACGATGATGATGATCCCGATCCCGAAGACGATCGGACGGGCGACCTCTCTGGCCGATTCGAAGATCGCGTGGACGAATCCTTCTCCTTCCTTCCTCCCGGCGAGATGCCGCATGGTGTTCTCCACCATCACCACGCTGCCGTCGACGATCATCCCGAAGTCGATGGCGCCAAGCGTCATGAGGTTGGCGGAAAGCCGGAGCCAGTGCATCCCGAGGAAGGAAAACAGCATGGAAAGCGGTATCACCACGGCCACGATGAGAGCGGCGCGGACGTTTCCAAGGAAATAGAAAAGGATGGCCACGACGAGCAGGCCGCCCTCCAGGAGGTTGTTCCGGACGGTCCGTATGGTCTTCCGGACGAGTTCGGTCCGGTCGTAGTAGGGAACCAGGCGGACGCCCGCCGGCAGAAGCTTCTGGATGGTCTTGACCTTTTCCCTGGCGCCGGCGACCACCTCCCTGCTGGAGGCTCCCTGGAGCATCATCACGATGCCGGCCACCCCCTCGCCCTTCCCGTCGCGGGTTCTCGCCCCCTGGCGGGGTTCGCTGCCGATCCGGAGCTGCGCCACGTCGTCGAGATGGATCGGCGTCCCGTTCCGGGAGGTCACCACGATCCGTTCCAGGTCGGCAAGGCCCTTGGCGAGGCCCAGTCCCCGGACGATGTACTGCTCCTCCCGGTGTTCGATGTAACCGGCTCCGCTGTTGGCGTTGTTCTTCTCCACCGCCTCCACGACGTCATGGATCGTGAGGTTGAGGCTCTTGAGTTTCCCCGGGTCGAGCAGGACCTGGTACTGTTTCACCTGTCCGCCGAAGGAGTTGACGTCGGTGACGCCGGGGACCGTCCGCAGGATCGGCCGGACCACCCAGTCCTGAAGGGCGCGGAGTTCCCGGATGTCGTGGTTTTCCCCCTCGACCAGGTACTGGAAGATTTCGCCCAGCCCGGTGGTGATGGGTCCCAACTGGGGCTCGATCCCTTTGGGGAGCCGCTCGCGGGCCTGCTGGAGGCGCTCGAAGACCTGCTGCCGGGCGAAGTAGATGTCGACCCCGTCCTCGAACACCACCGTGATCGCAGAGAGGCCGATCTTGGAGAGGGAGCGGACCTCCTGAAGGCGGGGAAGCCCTCCCATCGTGGTCTCGATGGGGAAGGTGATCTGCTTCTCCACTTCGGTGGGAGCCATCCCGCCCGCCTGGGTGAGAACCTGCACCTGGACGTTCGTGACGTCGGGGAACGCGTCCACGGGGAGCCGGCTCATGGCCCACAGGCCGGCGCCGACCAGGAGAAGGGTCGCGATAACGACCAGCAACCGCTGTTCCAGCGAGAATCTCAGGATCCTGTCGATCATTGGCCTATTCCTCTCCGAGTTCGCCTTTTTTGAGTTCCGATTTCAGGAGGAACCCGCCCTTCGCCGCGTACCGCTCCCCTTCTTTCAGACCCGCAGTGATTTCCATCCAGCCTCCCGCCTTGGATCCGGTCGCCACTTCCCTGGGAATGAATTCGGCGTCGTCCCCGGTGATGAACAGGACCTTCTTCCCATCCAGTTCGACGATGGCCTCCTCGGGGACGGCCAGCACCGGGGGGCGGCGAAGGGGAATGGTCAGCTCCACCGTGGCGAACATCCCGGGCTTGAGCTTCCTCCCCGGGTTCGCCACTTCGATCCTCGCCTTCACGGTCCGTGTGGCTTCATCCACCAGATCCGCGATGTAGGTCACCCTCCCTCTGAAGACGTTGTCGGGAAAGGCCCCGACCTTTACGGCCGCCGTCCGGCCCTTTTCGATCTTCGCAAGGTCCTTCTCGTTGACGTCGACCAGCACCCACACCGAGGAAAGGTCGGCGACCGTGAAGAGGTTTTTCGAAGGGTCCGCCAGCTCCCCGACGACTGTGTGCTTTTCCGTAACGACCCCGGCGATGGGGGAGCGGACGGGGAGGAGGATTCTCTTCTCCTCCGTGTGCTCCTTGTATTCCGCGGGAGAGAGGCCGTAGAGCCTCAGCCGCTCGTCGTCGGCGTGGAGCTCGGACATCGCCGTCCGATATTCCGTTTCCGCCTGCAGGATCTCCTTGCGGGCGGCGATCTTCTTCTCGACCAGGGTTCTTATCCTTTCCCTGTCGGCCTTCGCCAGGTCGACCCGGGACCGGGCCTTGTAGTACTCGGACAGGGCTTCCCCCAGTTCCACGCTGTCGAGCCGTGCGAGCGCCTGCCCGGCGCCGACCCTATCGCCGAGACTCGCGCCGACCCAGGCGACGTTGCCGGGAATCCTGGGGGCGACGTGAGCGGTCCGGTCCGCGTTCACTTCCACCTTGCCGGTAGCGATGATGACGCCGCCGAGGGACACCTTTTTCGCGGTTTCCACGACGACCGCGGAACTTTGCAGGATTTCCGGTTTCAGGCGAACGCCGGGGATTTCCCTGTCTTTCCCTTCTTTCCCTTCTTTCCCTTCTTTCTCTTCGTCGCCTGGTCTGCCCGCAACGGCTTCCTTTTTTTCCTCGGTCGCCGATTTTGCTCCTGTCACGACGTGGCTGAACCGGTAAACAAAGGCGCCGCCCAGGATGACAACGGCCGCGATTGAAACGATCGTAAGGGTCCCCCTCTTTTTCATCTGTTTCCTCCGTCGCATTCGATTCGTGGAGAACCGGTCATTGAGCCCCCCCTCCCACCGCCGCCGACAGTCTCGCCCTGGTGGTGTTCCATTCGTGGAGGGCCGACAGGTATCCTTCGTTCGCTTCGAGGAACTTCCTTTGCTCTTCGATGACGGAGAGGAAGCCCACCTGCCCCAGGCGGTAGGCTTCCCGGGTCAGCCGGAGATTTTCTTCCAGTTGGGGAAAGATATCCCTGTCGTAGATCGACAACGACTTCCCCGTGGCCATCAGCCTGGAGAAAACCGCTTCCACGCTCCGCTCGATGTTCTTCCTGACGAAGAGGTAACGGCTGTCGGCGCTTGCCCTTCTCGTTACCGCTTCCCTCTTCCCCGCCTGGTTCCGGTCGAACAGAGGGAGGGGCACGGACAGCTTGAGTCCCATGAGCTTGTCGCGATCTTTCGCCGTGATATCCCCGACGTCCAGCGAAGAATCCACCTGCTGCACGGAGAGTGAGGCCGTTACATTGGGCATCGCCTCGGCCTCCGCCAGGCGGAGCTCCGCTTCGGCCCTTTCCTTTTCGGCGGCCAGGGCCATGAGGTCCGGTCTCCGGGCGAGCGCCAGCGCTTTCAGGTCCTCGATCCGGGCCGAGAACTCCTGTCGTTCGAGTGCGCCCGCGATTCCGACCTCCGAGCCCGGAGGGAGGCCCATCAGGGAAAAGAGTTTCAACCGCCCCGGCTCGATTTCCCGTTCCGCCTCCGCCTTGCGTCCCTGGCTCCTGGCCACCTCCACTCTGGCCAGGTTCACTTCCAACTCCGGGATGTCCCCGGCCTCGAGCCTGTCCCGGGCGATCCGCAGCAGTTGCTCGTTGATCTCCACGAACCTCCCGGCCAGTTTCAACCGATCTTCGACCAGGAGGAGATCGTAGAACGCGATCTTGACTTCCTCGGCAAGGAGCCGCTCCGCGTCGGCGATCCGGTGGCCGTACTCCTCCAGGTCCTTCCCGGCAACCTTGAGCCTCTTGGTCCTTTTACCGGCGGTGAGCATCTCCTGGGAGTAGGCGGCGGAGAAACTCCTTTCGCCCTCGTTCGCGAAGAGGAAATCGCCGGCGCCCTCGAATTCCAGGGAGGGGTTGGGGAGCAGGCCCGCCCGGATCTTCGCCGCCTCGCGCAGGCCCCTCTCGGCGCGCAATGCCTTGATCTCCCCGTTGTTCTCCAAGGCATGGGAGAGGACCTCCGCCAGACCGAAGACCTTCTCTGCGGCGGATGCCGTCGCGACGTTTATTGCGAGCAGGAACGCCAGCAGAGCGGAAAACGTGGACCTGATGGAAAAACCCAAACCCGTCACCTCCTTTGACCTTATGACCGTGACGTTTCGCGACCACGAAACGTGACCAATACCTTCCTGTCCCCATGCCGCGTCGGTATGGATGGGAACGGACCGGAAATTCATCGCTCATGACGATGAGCGATGAGGGAATGTCCTGTGGAGCAGGTCTAGATCAGAAGAACGGACGTTCGAAGGTAGGCGCAGGGAGTGCCGGAGGGAGTGTGAAGTCGTGATGCGAGCCCGCCGCCGCCGGCCGAAGCCGGTATTTCATCACCCGGGAGGGAGGTCGGTGAAGGCGACGTTGCAGCCCAGGCCATGTGTCCGGAAAGTCGAGATGAGAACATGGCATTCGCCCACTGACCTGAAAGAGAGGGGATATCCACGCATGGGCCGCAATGGTCCTGGCGCGACGAGGCATCGGGGTTCCGATGAAATCCGGCAAGTGGCGGTGTTGCCCTGCCTGCTGCCGATGAACACACTCCGCCGGGAGCGGCGGTCTCGAAGGCGACGTGTCCGTCGGAATCGAAACAGAGAACATCCCCCCTGTCTCCGCCGAACCCAGGCATGGAGACGGCAAGAACGGCAGCCCATGCGACGAGCAGAACCTTGCGTAAACGTCTCACACCACCGCCCCTATTCGAAATCCATATGGAATCCGCCATGCTTTTCCGTGTTCTTTTTATGGTTCAATTCTGCATAACAAGGTTTCATCGTCACCCTTGAAACAGCATCCGCCGTCCCGTCCGCCCCCGCCGTCGCTTCAACCCCCGTAACTGTGAAGTCCCGACAGGACCAGGTTGACGCCCAGGTAGCACATGACGGTTGCGAGGAACCCCGCGATCGACAGGATGGCCGCCCGCGTCCCGTGCCACCCGCGGGTGATCCGGGCGTGGAGGAACGCCGCGTATACGAGCCAGACGATGAGCGACCACGTCTCCTTCGGGTCCCACGACCAGTACGTCCCCCACGCGTAGTTCGCCCACGCCGCTCCGGTGATGATCCCCGCCGTCAGGAACGGGAAGCCCCAGATGATCGCCCGGTAAACGAGGTCGTCGAGGACTTTGGAGGAGGGAAAGCGGGCGACGATGCCATCCCTCGCCTTGGCCTTTTCCTGCCCGGCTTTGAGGAGATACATGACGGCCACACCGGCGGAGACGGCGAACGCCGCGTAGCCGACGAAGCAGGTGATCACGTGGGCATGGAGCCAGTACGACTGGAGCGCGGGGACCAGCGGCTGGATGCCGCTCTCGTTCGTGAAGGCGAACAGCATTGTGGCGAAGGCGATCGGGATCACGAAGGCGCCGAAGGAGCGGTTCTTGTACTTCCATTCGACGAACAGGTAGAAGAGGTTGACCGACCAGGCGAAGAAGACCAGGGACTCGTACAGGTTCGTGACCGGAATCCTGCCGATCCCCATCTTGTACGATTCGACCCACCGGACACCGAGGGCGGCCGTGGAGACGATCGCCGCGGCAACGCAGATCCACGTCCCGATGCGGGCGAGGGTCTCCTTCTTTCCGTACATGGCGGCGATATAGGTTCCTGACGCTCCGCCGAACAGAAGCGTCGTCAGATCGAAGAGCTGAACGTTTAACGTATTCATGCGGGGTTCTCCTTATCCGTGTTGGATGGATCTTTCCGGACTTCGGCCAGGATGGAAGCGAACGTCTTCTCGAAGGCGGGACGGTTCCGGTTGGCGCTCCCGGCCGCCGTGACCTCCACCTTCCCGTGGGGCCCCTCGGCCAGCCGGATCCAGATACGCCGATGGGAGACGAAGAAGGAGACCATCATCCCCGCCGTCAGCAGCAGGCATCCCAGCCACACCACGTTCACTCCGGGGTCCTTGGCCACCTGGAGTCCGGTGTACATCTTTGCGGTCAATCCCCCGAAGGAGAACACCAGCGAATCGTTGCGCCCGCGATCCAGGTCCGGTCGTCCCTGGAGAATCCAGAGATCGGATGCGGGCCGGCCGGGCTTCTCGATGACCACCTGGAGGGCGGGACCCTTCCCCTGGAAATCCTGCTCGTAGTTCACCCCGCGGACGACGCCGTATCCGTCGATCCGGACGGGTTCGTTCGGGGCGAGGGAGAGGTTGCCCACAGAGGTGCCGTCCTGCCGGTTGACCGCGACCTGCGCCGTCGCGCCGCCTTCCTGCCCGTAACTGGACTGGTAGAACCAGACCCCCTTGTAGACGAGCGGATCGTTGACCGTGATCGTCTTGCGCAGGACCTCGCGGCCGTTTTCCATGACGCTCAAGTCCGAGGCGTATTTTTTGGGCTGTCCGCCCGGATAGGTCTCCAGCCAGAACCGGTTGTTCCGGACGGAGAAGGGCAGGTCGATGTGCTGCTTGCCCCCCCTCGCGTCCAGATGGGACGCTTCCTTTCCCTCCGGGATATTCACGTACGATTTGAACCCGAAGACGTTCCCGATGATCGCTCCGATGAAGACGATGACGATGCCGGCATGGGTGGCGTACGCGCCGAACCGGGAGGAAACGCCCTTCTCCGCGTAAAGGTGTACCACCCCGTCCGCTTCGGTGACCCTGGGCGCCGCGAACACCCGGGCGAGAGTGGCTTTGTACTCTTCCGTCCGGCGCGGGATATCGCCCTTGCTCTTCCAACGCTCCGTCAGGGGAAGGGATTTTTCCATCGCGTCGTCGAGGACCAACCTGGGCTTGCGGACCGTCCGGATCACCCGGGGAAGGCGGTCGATCGTGCAGCAGGTGAGGTTCAAGGTAAAGAGGCAAAGCAGGAGGAGGAACCACCAGGAGTGGTACATGTCGAACAGGTTGATCCGGTCCATCAGGTTGTACGCCCAGTCCTCGTACACCTGGCGGTAATTCTCCGGGGGTTGGTTCTGCTCGATGACCGTACCCAGGATGGAGGTGACGGCCAGCAGGATGATGATCCAGATCGCGAGTTTTATCGAAATCAGGAAATTCCAGACTACGGTCGCAAACGGCTTTGCATGCATCCGCTCAGCGGGTGCGGAGGCAGGGGCATGTTCGGTGCGAACCTCGGAAACGGTTTCCATCGGAACTCCTCCCGTCGGCATAACGTGAATATCCGTCTCGGCGAACGATGACATCCGTGCCGGCTTCCGCGGAAACCGGCGACCAATGGATGGAGAAGAACGGGGTTAACTTCTGGGAGGGCGGAGGAAAGAGAACGAAGGGGCTTCGTAGTGCGTTGCGTATTCCGGAAGTGCGAAGCGCTGCGCTCCGTCGCCAAGGGAAACGATCGCCGGAGACGACTCGATGCACGGGGACAGGCAGAAGGAACAAAGGGTGCAGGAGCGATCTTCCCCTGCATGGCTTGACGGAGTGGAGGAAGCGCCCCGATCTCCGGGGAAGCCGGAGGAAACCGATGCCGTTTCACAGGAAGACGGACTGGCTGCCTCGGCTTTCGTCGAGCAGGGATTGCATTCGGCCGCTTCCGAAATGGAAACGAACAGGAAGAGCCCGAGGAGCGCGAGGGCTATTTTCGGGAGATTTGAACGCAGGAACATTCTGCGAATTATACCCTGAAGGCCGGGGACCGGCAATAATTATCGTTTCAACCGCGGGTCACTCCTGCGCCTTCAGCGCCCTCCTTTTCAATTCATCCGACGACTCGTCCCATGGGATCGCCCGCGTGTTGTTGCACCGGCACTGGAAGAGGACGAAGCATCTTCGCCCCTCCGCATCCTCCAAAGCTCCGATCGCCTCCACGCTGTCCATGTCGGTTTCGATCCGGCCGCAACATGGGCACGCCCGGGACCGATTCGGGGAAGAAGGGGACACCTGCACGGTTTTCTCCTTCCGGCGGCCTGGACCGACCCCCAAAGTATTACGATTTATCTGTAGGACAAATCGTCCTGCGTGTCAATCGCATTCAGTCCGCATTGTCCGATTGCTCCGCCGCGAACAAACTACCTATCATTTAATGGATGTTCCATCGTTACCGGGAAAACATACTGGAGGCCCTGAAAACGAGGGGATGGACCCGCGCGGACCTCGCTCGAACGATCAAGATCGATTTTTCCTACCTCGACAGGCTCCTGAAAGGGAAAGCCCGGTTCAACGAAGATCACATCGAGGCGATCGCCAAGACGCTGGGAGTCGCTCCCTCCGGCGCCCCGGCCACGATCCCGGTCCGCATCACCTATTCGAGGAAGTTCGAAGACCCGCTTCTCCCGCAAAAGAGGGAACTCGATTATCTTCCGGTCCCGATCGTCGAGCCGAGGGTCGCGGCCGGGAACCCGGAAGTCGTCTCGAGCGAGCAGGTCCTCGACATCGTCTTCATCCACCGGCGGGCCTTCAAGCGCCGAAGCGCGCAAGGCCACATCTGCACCGTCGTGAAGGGCGACAGCATGGCGCCGGTCATCCGGGACGGGGCCACCGTCTGCATCGACAGCCGGGCCAGGCCGGAGAAAAAGGTCCCGAAGGACTCGATCTGGGCCATCCGGAAAGCGGAAGGAGCCGTCATCAAGCATATCCAGATAAAAGACGGCCTGATCCTCCTGATCTCGGAAAATCCCGCATACGAGATCGAGACGACGAGCGACCCCGCGGCCATCATCGGGCGCGTGGTGGGGGTGTGGCAGAACCTGGCGTGAGGCGTACGACGGGAGGGAGCAGGAACTCTGACGATCTAATGGTCGAGCCGGTTGAAGGGAAGAACAGCTCGGCCGGTCTTTGCGCGATGGATCGCCCTCTTCACCTCGGGCCCGGCGTTGGCGGGAACGATCCGGACCTCCGGGTGCTGAAGGGAATATACCCGAAAAATCTCGTCGGCGAACGCCTGTCCGATCTCGTCGATCCCCGCAAAATCGAGGATCACGACCTTGAACCGTTCGAACCGGGCCAGCAGACGCTTCGCCTGGGACCGGGAGACGAGCTGCTCGGCGCCGTGTTTCGCCAATCGAACGGGAACGATCGTCCGGTTGAAACCGAAATCCTTCGGGGACGCCGTGAATTTCTCGAATACCTGCTTTACGGTACGGTCGCTCCGGTTCCGGAGGGACATGACGACGGTCGTCCCTTCCCCCACGCGTTCGCGCTCCAGGATCCAGTCTTCTTCTTCCCCCGTCTTGTGGGAGAAGTACACGCCTCCGGAAAGGATCACGTAATCGTCGAACATCCGGGAGGTGAAAAAGATCCCCTCCCCGGTGTGGCGCTTCGGATCGGTCGTCAATTTCCCTTTCGCAAGCTCGAGAATGGCGTGGCGCTCATCCTCGAGTCCCAGCTCCGCCTGGATCTTGCGGAAAATTCCGACTCCATCGTCGGCGATCCACAGGGTGGTCGTGGAGGCCGTCGTCTCCACCGTCACCGTCACACGGGTTCCACCGGAGTGGTCGATGGCGTTGTTCACCATCTCCGTGAACCCGTACTGCCAGATCCTGAAAACATTTTCGCGTAGCCCGGTGACCAGCGGGCCGATCTCCTGCCGCCAGAACCGGTCTTCTTCCAGACCGGGAAGCGGTGCCGTTACCGTCTTCGAGGTCAACGTCACGAGCCCGTAAGAACACCGCCGGGTATTCCCTTGGGCGGAGACGAGCCCTTCCTTGACCAGGCCTTGCATATGGTGATTCACGGCTTGACGGGTAATGTCGAACCGTTCGCAGGCATATGCGACCACATCTTTCGGATGGAGAGGAATCGAATCGAGCAGAAACTCCCGGATTTCCGATGCCCGCCTGGTCGATTTCACCGCGTACCACCTAAACTTTCGAGGTGATTGTCAAACACCACGATCCATATTGTCAAATTATTGGATTATCATTGTCAAGCAATTTCCTCCATCCCCCGGAAACGCCTCCACAGGAACGGTCCATGCCCACGATTGTCAGGTCATGCGTGGCCCGAAACCTTCCGCGATCGCGCGCAGGGGCATGGCTTCGACCTTATCCGCGAGCGGAAACCGGATCGCTCCGGGATACAGTACGACGAGACGCTCGAGCCGCAGGTCCTTGATGGCGATCCGCATCGACGGCGTCATCGACGGCGCATCGGTTCGTTTGATCTCGATACCGAGACGCTTCCCGTTTTTCAGGAGGAACAGATCCAGCTCCGCCCCCTGGTGGGTGGCCC
>Ga0209109_10001420_pt1 | contig 13216 bp, 14 predicted proteins | sample Rifsed10ft2_FD_184004 | JGI IMG/M metagenome (GOLD analysis project Ga0209109, IMG submission 184004) | Soil microbial communities from Rifle, Colorado, USA - sediment 10ft 2 (version 2) | ecosystem: Environmental > Terrestrial > Deep subsurface > Rock core/Sediment | place: Rifle, Colorado... | reverse complement strand
TCCCAGATGGCGCGTGCGTCGGCGGAAATGCGCCCGGCGCGGTAGTAAACCTCGGCGTCGCCTGCGCTGGCTGCGGAATTGCGCATGGCGAGAAAATGCGGCAGCAGCTTCAGCGAAATAAACGTGCCGCGGCCTTTGAAAAATTTGGTGTAGAAGGCGCGACGGCGCCGGCCGAGTTCTCCCTTCCACTCCCAGATTTTCTCGCAGTACTTGTCCCAGCCGGGGCCGAGGTGGATGTCGCGCCGGGCCACGGCGTAATACAGCGAGGGCAGGGGCAGGTTCTTGATGGGGAAGAGCAGGCAGAAGCCGACAGCGTCAATGAAGCGCACGGCGTCGTTGGGGGTGACGACGCGCCGCGGCCCGCGAACTTCGCTTCCGAGAGAGTGGCGCACGGAGGGATTCTTTCCGGCCAGGCCGGAATCTTCGATCGCTTCGCTCAGAATGACACCTCGCGGGACAGGGGGGCGCTAGACTACGACGGATTCGTGGTATTCGCCGAAGACGCGGCGGAGCGCGTCGGAGATTTCGCCGACGGTGCAATAGGCCTCGACGGCAGCGCAAATGGCCGGCATCAAGTTTTCGCCGGCCTGCGCGCGTGCGGCAACGTCGCCCAGCGCGGCGCAAGCTGCCTTGCCGTCGCGCCGGGCGCGGAGAGCGCGGAGGCGCTCGACTTGCGCGCGCTCGATATCCGGGTCGATGCGCAGGATGGGGATGGGCCGCTCCTCTTCAGCGGTGAACTGGTTCACACCGACAACGACCTGCTCGCCGCGTTCGACGGTCTGCTGGTAGTCGTAAGCAGCCTTCTGGATTTCCGCCTGGACGTAACCGGTCTCGATGGCGCGGAGCATGCCGCCAAGTGCAGCGATGCGTTCGAGGTATTCATTGGCGCGCGCTTCAATTTCATCGGTAAGTTTTTCGATGGCGTAGGAGCCGGCGACGGGGTCCACGGTGTTTACCACGCCGCTTTCCTGGGCGAGGATTTGCTGGGTGCGCAGAGCGACGAGCGCGGCCTGCTCGGTGGGCAGAGCCAGCGCTTCATCGAGCGCGTTGCAGTGCAGCGACTGGCAGCCGCCCAGCACCGCGGCGAGCGCCTGGATGGCCACGCGGACGATGTTGTTTTCCGGCTGCTGCGCGGTGAGCGAGCTGCCCGCCGTCTGCGCGTGGAAGCGGAGCATCATCGAGCGCGGGTCTTTGGCGCTAAAGCGGTCGCGCATGATGCGCGCCCACAGGCGCCGAGCGGCGCGGTACTTGGCGATTTCTTCGAGCAGGTCATTGTGGGCGTTAAAGAAAAAGGAGAGCTGCGGGGCGAAGTCGTCCACGTGCAGTCCGGCGTCGACGGCGGCTTGCACGTAGGCAATAGCGTTACCGAGGGTGAAGGCGACTTCCTGGACGGCGGTCGAGCCGGCTTCGCGGATGTGGTAGCCGGAGATGGAGATGGTGTTCCAGTTGGGCAGCTCGGTGCGGCACCAGGCAAAGAGGTCAGTGACGATGCGCATCGCCGGGCGCACGGGGTAGATGTAGGTGCCGCGGGCGATGTACTCCTTCAGGATGTCGTTCTGGACGGTGCCGGAGAGTTTTTTCAGGTTGGCGCCCTGTTTTTTGGCGACGGCGACGTAGAGGGCGAGCAAGATCGCAGCGGTGGAGTTGATGGTCATCGAGGTGGAGACGCGGTCGAGCGGGATGCCTTCGAAGAGCGTCTCCATGTCCTCGAGCGAATCAATGGCCACGCCGACCTTGCCAACTTCGCCGGAGGCCAGGGCGTGGTCTGAGTCGAGACCGATCTGCGTGGGGAGGTCGAAGGCGACGGAGAGGCCGGTCTGCCCCTGGCTCAGCAGATAGCGATAACGCCGATTTGATTCGACTGCGGTGCCGAAGCCGGCGTACTGCCGCATCGTCCACAGGCGGCCGCGGTACATCGTGGGATAGACGCCGCGGGTGAAGGGGTACTGGCCCGGATATCCCAGGGCGGATTCCGCATCCCGGCCGGCGAGGTCGTCGGCCGTGTAAAGCGTCTCAAGCGGAAGGCCGGATAGCGTGGTGAAGCGCTCCCTGCGCTCGGGCACGGCTGCCGGCTTTTCGCTCTTTTTGCTCATCGCGTCCGAGTCATCGCACGCGGCGCGCGCGGAGAAACGAGGTCAATGCGAAAAAGGCCATGGCCAGGGTAAAGAGAACCGCAACTGCAAGTATCCAACGGGCCGAGCCTTTTTGCCATTCGCGCCAGGCGGTAACGCCTCCGAGCGCGGCAAACAGGGCGAAGAGCGCACCCATCATCTCGTGAAACAACTGACGAGCGGCCCGCCACACCACTCGGAGAAAGCTGGCGATCGCAGTCAAGAACGCAGTGAGGACCGGCGTGCTCATCGCTCAATTCTAGTATAAGGCCAACCGCCGCCCAATCCCGCGACGCTTCGCGCGGCCGTTCGATACTGAGGCGGCACACATTTCGCCGCCGGGGCTTGTCTCCGCGCCGGGAGAAACCTACAATGTGAAGAGGTATTCTCCAGTTCCAGGGTCTCGCTGGGGCGAGAGGAGGATGGGCCAGTGCAACTGGACGACCATCTGAAACAACTGTTGCGGGAGCTCGGCCACGCAATCAACGACACCGTCTCGGAATCCGAGCGTATCTCCGGGGCGATTGCCAACGTGCGCTCAGCGGGCTATGACATCGTGCTGAAGCTCGACGCCACGATCGGCCTGGCCCGGCGCGATGCACAACCGGCGCGGATCACGCCGCAGGACCGCCGATTTCTGGAGTCGCTGCACATCCAGGTGGACGAAGAAATCCTGGAAGAGGATCGCCAGGCGGCAAAGCTGGAGATGACGCCGCAGGACATCCGCTTCCTGAAATCGCTGAAGATTTCGCTCGATGAAACGGAATAACATTCGCGCCATGCTGCTGGCGGCCGCGGCGACGGCCGTCCTGGTCCTTCCGCAGGCGGTGTGTGCCCAGCAGATCGATACCAGCAAGCCCATCGTTGTCCGGCAGAGCGAGCCCAAACCCAAGCGCGTCAAGTTTACCGGCTACGTCCAGCACATGAACAACGCGCAGATCACAGTGCGCAGCAAGGACAACGAGCTGGCCATCCGCACGTTCACGTACTCGCCAGAAGTCCGCGAGAGGATCCAAGAGGTCCTCGACCTGGGCGGTTTTCAGTACGGCGATAAGGTGACAATCGAATACGAAGCAGGCAAAGACGTCGCGCTAAAGATCAAAGGAAAGATGTCTCCTTCCCGCTGAACAGTTCTCGTAGAGGCATTTCGATGCTTCGCCTCCCAGCCGTTGCCGGGCGTTTTTACCCCGCCGATCCGCGCGAACTGACCCACCAGGTGCAAAAGTTCACTGTTGGAATCGCTGCGGAGGGAAAAATCGCTGCGCGTGGATGCGTGGTGCCCCATGCCGGCTATATGTACTCGGGCGCGGTGGCAGGCGCGGTGTACGGCCGGCTGCGGCTGCCGCGACGAATGATTCTGCTCGGGCCGCGTCACTACACGCAGGGTGCTGCGCTGGCCATACTCTCCGAAGGCGCCTGGCAAACGCCGCTTGGCGAGGCGCAAGTGGATGAGTCTCTTGCCACGGAGATCCGGGAGTTTTTCCCTGCCCTGCAGGAAAATGCTGTGGCCCACCACAGCGAGCACGCACTCGAGGTGCAACTGCCGTTCCTGCAGTTGCTGGCGGGTGATTTCCGCTTTGTGCCCATCGCGCTGGGACCGGTGGCGATTTCGACGCTGGAGGGCCTAGGCCGGGCCATCGCCAACGCGGTGCGCGAGGTGGGCGGCGAGGTCTTGCTGGTGGCCAGCTCGGACATGAACCACTATGAGAGCGACGAAGTCACTCGCGCCAAGGACCACCTGGCCATCCAGAAAATGCTGGCGCTCGATCCGCGCGGGCTTTATGACACGGTGCGCCGCGAGGCGGTTAGTATGTGCGGGTACGGGCCGGCGGTGGTGATGCTGACGGCGGCCGTGGAACTGGGGGCGACACGGGCCGAGCTGGTGCAATACGCGACTTCGGGAGACGTTACCGGCGACCGCGACGAAGTGGTGGGCTATGCAGGGATCATCGTGAACTGAAAAGCTGAAAGAGTCGAAACGCAAACGGCCCGCTTCGGCAACAGCTTGCGATGCCGGAGCGGGCCGTTCTGCTTCAAAACATTTGCGAAGTGTTTAGCCCTGTGGTTTGGGTCGCGGCGCCGGGGTTTCGCCGCGTGGTGCCGGCCGCGGGCTGGGCGGCGGCGGTGAAGGCCGGGGCTCAACGCGCGGCGGTGGTGAAGGAGGCGGAGTGTACACGCGCGGCGGTGGCGGAGATGGCGGAGGATTGTTCACTCGTGGTGCCGGCGGCGGTGACGGAGTGTTTACGCGGGGCGGCGGCGGGTTGCTCTGCCGCTGACCAGAGTCCTGTATGCCATCGCGTCCGCGGGTGCCGCTGAATCCAGTTCCACCGGTTGGACCGGTGGGCGTTCCGGCTGGGCCGCGCGGCGAAGGTGGCTGGACTTGCGCGGGAGGGCGCTGCGGCACGTCGCCGGAGAAGCCCCTCACTGGCGGCGGAGAGTCCTCCTCCTGGCGGCGAATGCCTTCCTTTTTGAAATTAGGATCGACAGGGCCACCCGTCGGCGTCGGACGCACGGGCCGGTTCGGGTCGTTCACGTAGGTGCGAGAGCGCGGATCGTAGACGATGCCGCCCCCTCCTTCGCGCGTGCCGCCGTCCTGCGGCCCGCCTCCGCGGTTTCCGCGGACGGTGAGATTGCCGATGCGCTGCGGCGGACGGTCAAGGACGTCGGGATTGTCATCGGCGCCGAGCAGGCGACGGTCGTGCGGGCGATCCCTACCGCCGCGCGAGGTGGGCACGATGACGCCATGCTGGATGTTGTCCGGACGGCCGGGACGGTCGCGCGGGCTGCGCGGCACCCAGCCGATCACTCCGCGGTTGTCCACCCAGTGGACTGGCGCGGGGTCCCAGCAGCGATGGCAACGTCCACCGCCAGGGCTCCACAACCAGCCTGTGCCCGCCAAGAAGAGCCACTGGCCGGAATGATAGGGCCACCAGCCCCACCGCTCATAGCTAACCCACGTCCAGCCGAGGCCGGGGTAGAAAATCCACTGGCCGCGGGTGAAGGGCGCCCAGCCGAAACCGACGCCGTAGGGCTGCCAGCAGTTGCCGTAGCCGGGATAGTAGTTCCAAGCGCCGTAACTGGTGAGATCTGCGATGCCATAACGATCCGAGGAATTGAAGTAGCTGAGAGAGGCGTTGGCGGCGGACTGAACCGTTTCGTCGCGGTCGGCCACCCAGCGATCCCATTCGTCCGGGTTGTCGCTGCGGACAACCTCGACGCGGTCAGGCTCAGTGGCGCGGTAAATGAGCGAGCGATTCTTGGTGACTTTGTTGGTGCCGGCGCGAGAGCTGACCTCGACGTCGCCTTTGAAGACGGCAACAGTGCTGGACTCCTCGGTCGAGTCCACGCGGAAGCGGGCGTCGTCGGGGATGCTGACCTCGAGCTGCGGCGTAGCGACATTGAAGGTGTCTTCGCGGGATAGGTTGGCATAGAAAGTCGCCGTGCCCTGCACCAGGCGTAGGCGCGTGATGCGGCCGCCGTCGAGCAGCGCCAGTTCAGTGAACTCGACGACCGTATTTTCGGCGATGCGCGCGGTGGCCCCGCTTTCAAACTCGATTTCGGCGCGGCCGCGGCCAGTGGCCAGGCGGAAGCCCTGCTGGATGGGCAGGTTGACCAGAGCCTCTTCCCATTCTTGCTTGCCGTCTTCGTCGGCCGGGCGGAGGACCTGGACGTCGCCTTCCACCAGGCTCAGACGAACAATGCGGGCGTGGCTGTAGTTGTCCTGGGCCTGCGCTATTGCCGGAGCAGCCAGAGCCAAACCCGGGGCGGCCAGCAAAAGACTAAGCGCGGCGCAAATTCTCGGAAGACCTGCAAGGTGGCGGCTCATACGACCCCCTTTACGGGGACGACCCCTGTCTAATGGGATGAGCGGCAGGGCGCAGGGGTTGTGCGGGATCATTCTAGCAAGGAAACCCGAACAGGGACTAGAGCACCATGGAGTCACGAGGCGCTGCGGATGCGCTGGGCCAGGGTGCGGGCGCGCTGGCGGGCGATTTCGACGACGCGCGGGTCGTTGGCGATTTGCTCGAGCGTGGGGAGCAGGCGCTGCGGCTCGGGCAGGTTGCGGCGGTTGAGGTCGCTTTCCAGGTGCATCAACGCGTCGTTCACTCCCAGCCGGTCGTACTTCATCCGCCGCTGCAGCTTCACCAGGTGTTCCTGCTGGCGCGCCAGCCCTTCGAAAATCTGCATCAGTTGATTGGCGTGCGAGTCCAGCGTGTAGTTGAAGCTGACTTCGTGCACCTGCCCGTTGCCTTCATAGCGGAATGTTTTTTGGCCGAGATTGGCGATACGCCGGCGGACGTCCAGCTCGACGCCCTGAAAATTCCCGAGCTGCGCGGCCAGCTCGAAGATCTTAGCGCGCAGCGGGGCGCTCACTTCGCCGAGCTTCGGGTCGGGATCCTCGTCGAGCTGGCGGATGTCGTAGGTGCAGGAACCGTTTTCGGAGACGCGAATCTCGATGAATTCGGGGTATGAGGATTTAAAAACGCGCCGGTAGGAGATGCGGGCGCCGTCGGCAGTCACCATTGGAGCCGCGAAACAGAACAGAATTGCCAGAAAAACAAAGGGCCGCGCCAGGCGGCGAAGAGTTCGTTGGATCATCGCAAAGATGAGATGCGGGCGGCCGCCGCGCGGCTGCGCGGGGTCTGCGGGCGGGGAGCCGTCGCCGCGGCGATTCGCGCGCGAGCCTGCTCGGCGTAGATGTGGCAGAGCGCGACCGCCAGCGCGTCAGCGGCGTCGGCTGGCTCGGGAGTTTCGCTCATGTGCAGCATGGCGCGCACCATTTGCTGCATCTGCTGTTTATCGGCGTGGCCGTAGCCGGCGATTTTCTGCTTCACCTCGCGCGGCGAATAGCTGTGGACCGGCAGGTCGGCTTCGGCCGCGGCCAACAGCACCACGCCGCGGACCTCGGCCAGGCGGAGCGCCGTCTTCATGTTCAGCGCGGTGAAGACAGATTCCACTGCAACGGCGTGCGGCGCGAACTCCTTAATCAGCCGGCCGACGATGCTGTGGATCTCACGCAGCCGCGATGGGAAGTCGGCGGGTGAGCCGTTGGACCGGCGCAGCGCGCCAAATCGCAACATGCGGCAGCGGCCGGCTTTGAGCTCGACCACACCATAGCCGGTAGCGCCCGCCGCGGCAGGGTCAATGCCCAGCACACGCAACGTCGTTTGCTTGCGAGTGGCAGTCGCCTTCATCGCCGAAAGTGTACGGCGAGGCGAAAAGCGCTGGCTACTCTTTTTTGGTGAGAGTTCCAAGAAAAAAGCCACGCGGGGTACAGAGAAACCAGCGATCAGCCGGCGGCCATGACGGCCTGGATTTCCTTCTCGTCGATGTCGAAGTTGGCGAAGACCTGCTGGACGTCGTCGTGCTCTTCGAGCGATTCGACCAGCCGGAGCATTTGCTGGGCCGGCGCGCCGGTCAGCTTGACGTAGTTTTGCGGGACCCATGCAACGGTGGCGGAATCGGGCGTGACGCCGGCTTTGGTCAGGGCGTCGCGCACCGCTTCAAACGCTTCGGGCGGGGTGATCACTTCCCAGGCCGAGCCATCGTCGCGCAGGTCGTCAGCGCCGGCGTCGAGCACGATGGAAAGCATCTTGTCTTCGTTGGCCTTTTCCTTGGAGACCACGATGTCGCCCTTGCGGTGGAACATCCAGCCGACGGCCCCGGCCTCGGCCAAGTTGCCGCCGCCCTTGGACATCAGGTGGCGGATCTCGCTGACAATGCGGTTGCGGTTAGTGGTGACCACCTGCACCAGCATCCCGACGCCTCCGGGACCATACCCCTCGAACATCACTTCTTCGTACTGCTCGCCCTCGAGCTGGCCGGCCCCGCGTTGGATGGCGCGCTCGATGTTATCGTTGGGCATGTTTTCGTTCTTGGCCGTGGTGATGGCGGTGCGCAGGCGCGGGTTGGTATCGGGGTCAGCCCCGCCGACGCGCGCGGCAATACTGATTTCCCGGATGATCTTGGTGAAGACGCGGCCGCGCTTGGCGTCGGTGGCGGCCTTTTTGTGCTTGATGGTGGCCCACTTGGAATGTCCGGACATTGGAGCGCCTCGTAAGGAAAAGTGCCGGGGGACGAGTCCCTGTCTGCTACCGCCGCATTCTAGCACGGCGGCCGGGGAGCGGCTAGTGGCGGGTGGCCGCACGGCCGATGGTATCCTTGCTACTGAAACCGATACCTATGATGACGGCACTCTGGATATTTACGGTTGTGGTGGGGCCTGTCCTGATCCTCACGCTGGCGGGAGTGGTGTATCAGGCGGTGGGGGCGGCGCGGGATGCGAGGAGGTACCCGCCGCGGGGGCGGCTGGTGCGAGTGGACGGCCGGCAGGTGCACATCCACGCAAGCGGCGAGGGGAGTCCGACCGTGGTGCTCGAGTCGGGCATGGGGGCTTCGACGCTGAGCTGGAGCCTGGTGCAGCCGTTGGTCGCGGAATTCGCGCGGGTGGTGAGCTACGACCGCGCTGGCGCGGGCTGGAGCGACCTGGCCCGGACAGCGCGCACTGCAGACGCAATCGCTGAAGAGCTTCACACGCTACTGGCCGAGGCCGGAATTGCGGGGCCGTATGTGCTGGTCGGGCATTCGTTTGGCGCGTATGTGCTGCAGGCCTTCGTCGGGCGATACCCGGACGAGGTGCAGGGGATGGTGCTCGTGGACCCCATCCACCCGGACGAATGGCGCAACCCGACTCCGCGGCAGCAGAGGGTGATCCGCATCGGGGCGCGCTATGCGCGGGTGGCGGCGTGGCTCGCGCGGGTGGGGTTTGTGCGCTTCTGCCTTGAGCGGTTCGCAAGTGGCTCTCCGCGGCTGGGACGCGCGGCGACCAACGCGTTTGGTGCAGGGACGGCCACCGCAGTGCGACGCATTGCCGGAGAAATTCGCAAGTTGCCGCGCGAGGCCTGGCCCGTTGTACGTGCGTTCTGGTCGCTGCCGAGGAGTTTCCTGAGTCTGGGGCAGCACGTTGAAGCACTGCCCGTTAGTGCGGCACAGGCCGCCGCGGCCGGGTCATTGGGCGACCGGCCGCTGGTCGTGCTCTCCGGCAATCACCACTCGCTCGAACAGATGGCGGAGCAAAAGGACCTGGCCGGGCTCTCGACCCGCGGGAAACATCTTGTAGTGAAAGACAGCGAGCACTGGATCCATCTCGACCAGCCGGAGCTGGTGGCTTGGGCCATCCGCGAAGTGATCGAAGCCGCGCGCAAAGGTCAGATGAAGGTCTGGGTAAATTGAACGTGCCCGTTGACGAGTTTGGGACGGCGGCTATAAACGCCCGCCAGCAAGTGATACATTGAGCTAGCCGCACCACGAGTTTTACCCGCCTGCGAATGAGCGATCTAACGCCGGGCGGGCCCACCCGTTTGCCGGGGTGCCTCGGTTGTGCACAGCACAACCGCAACAGGCACCTCTCGCGGGGTTCATCCAAGGAGAATCCTCATGGAAAAGAAACACGAGCCCAAAAAGCCGCGCGAGCACTACCGCCTGCGCACGCGCCTGATCCACGGCAGCTTCGCCACCGGCCGCTGGGACTACGATCATCACGTGGTGCCGCCGCAATCGAGCTCGGCGACGTTCCGCCTGAAGAGCGTGCAGCGCGGCGCCGAAGGCTTCGTCGAGTTCGGCTCGGAGACGGCGCAGCGCGCACCCATCTACATCTACGATCGCCTCGACGAGCCGACGCGCGGCATGCTCGAGGAAAACCTGGCGGCAGCTGAGGGCGGCGAGATGGCGGTTACTTTTTCAACGGGCATGGCGGCCATAAGCGCGGCGATGGGCATCCTGATGATGAGCGGCGACCAGGTGGTGGCCCACCGCGTCATCTACGGCTGCACACATTCCCTGCTCACCAACTGGCTGCCGCGCTACCAGATCCGCGCCGACTTCTGCGACCTGACCGACCTGGAATCGATCGCGAAGGTGGCCACAGATCGATGCCGGATCGTCTATTTCGAAACGCCGGTGAATCCGACCATGGAGCTGATCGACATCGCCGCGGTACGCCGCGTGGTGGACAAACTCAACGTGGGGCGACGCGAGCAGGACCGCATCCGCATCGTGGTGGACAACACCTTCGCCACGCCGTACTGCCAGCGGCCGCTCGATCTGGGCTGCGACCTCGTCGTGCACAGCCTCACCAAAGACATCGGCGGCTTCGGCACGGACATGGGCGGGGCGGTGATCGGTTCGAACCGCTACTACAACCTGCTGATGCTCTACCGCAAGGATTTTGGCGGGGTGCTCTCGCCGAAGAACGCATGGTCCATCCTGGTGTACGGTCTGCCGACGCTGGCCACACGCATGGTCAACCAGCAGAAGGCAGCGATGAAGGTGGCCGAGTTCCTGCTGAAGCAACCCAAGGTGGCGCGGGTGGTCTACCCGGGGCTTTCGTGCTACCCGCAAAGCGAGCTGGCGCGGCGGCAGATGATCAGCTTCGACGGCAAGTTTGCGCCCGGGAGCATGCTCTACTTTGAGCTGAAGAAAGAACTGCCGGGCGGCGCGGCGGCAGCGTCCGAGCGGATGGTGGACTTCGTCGCCGATCACGCCTATACGATCACGCTGGCCGTCAGCCTGGGGCAGATCAAGACGCTCATCGAAAACCCCTATTCCATGACCCATGCCGGCGTGCCGGAGGAGGAGAAGACTCGCAGCGGTTTGCTGCCGGGTGGCATCCGGCTCTCGCTGGGACTGGAGGACTGGCACGACATTATCGCCGACCTCGAAGCGGCGCTGGCGGTGGCGTGAACTGCCAGGGGGCCTTCCCGCCGCGTAGCAGATACGTGTCAGATTGGACAGGTAGGATGGTATTCGCCCGTTGAAGGCGCTTAGAATCGGATTCAGCCTTCTACGGAGACCATGGCAGGCTCGTGCAGCAGTCCCGGGTGCAAGCTGTCCGTGCCCTCGCAGCTGGAAAGCGAGCGGCTTTGCGTGCTCCATTTCACCCTGCGCGTCGAACAGCAGTGCGCCGAGATGCGCCGTGAGACGGCGCTCGGCCATGCGCCGCATGCGCGGCAGGTGGAGATCATCCGCTGGATTGCGGAACACGGTGAGATGCTGGCGCGCGTGGCCACCTGCGGACTGCAGATGGAAAACGAGATGAAGGCGCGCATCCTGAGCACGTTCCTCACGCTGATGAACCTGCGAGAAAACCTCGACCGCGCCGCACTGCGCGCGCCCACCACGCGCGTCGCGCGATAATCGTTCATTCCCTTTCCGGGTTCACGAGTCCAAGCAACACTTTCGCTGCTAGAATCGTCTGGATGTTTGTGCACAGTACGCCACGCCACGTCACCTGGAAAGTCCCCCTGCGATTTGCCTTGTGGGCCGCGGCCGTCTGCCTGCTTATTGCTGCGGGCGAAGCCGTCCGGGCCCAGAGCAAGGGGCCGGCTGTTCGCCCCAACACAGCAGCTCTGCCCACCGTGCAGGACGTTCTGAAAAAGGCCATCGAGCGGGCGAAATGGTCAGACGAGCAGAAATTTGAAAACAAGTATGCCTGGACGCGCCACCAGATCACCGAGCAGTACGACTCCAAGGGCAACGTGAAGAAGCGCGAGGATAAGGTCTATCAGGTTTTTCCGATCGATGGGGAGTCGTATTCGCGGCTGGTCCAGAAGGACGGCAAGTCGCTCGCGGGTAGGGAACTGCGTGTGGAGCAGGAAAACGAACGAAAGTTCCGGGAAACTGTGGCGAGGAAGAAGAGACAGCCGCAGTCAGCCCACAGGAAAAAGGACTACGTCGATGACCTGAAGTTCGACGCCGTGTTGATCGCGCGCTACCAGTGGGACGTGACCGGGCGCGAGGCGGTGAACGGGCGGCCGGCTTTCATCCTGAGTTTCCAACCGCGCCCCAACTGGCCGGTGAAGCGGATAATTGACCGGCTGTTGAACCGCGCGGCGGGGCGCCTGTGGGTGGACGAGAAAGACTACGAAATCGCGCGGGTGGATCTGCACCTCGCGGAAAACGTCTCGGCGTGGGGCGGGATACTGGCTTCAGTGAAGAAATTCGTCTTGCGCTTCGAGCAAACCAAAGTGGACCAAATGGCCTGGCTGCCGAGCTACATTGACGGCTACCTGGACGGCCGCATCCTGATTAAAACGCTGCGCGTGAAAGTACTGGAGCAGCACAGCGAGTTCCGGCCGGCGACCGTGGCCGCGGCGCAACCGACGCCCACGAAGAAATGAAACCCCTCCGCTTGCATGAGAAGAAAGTCCGTACTGGGAGCTGGACACTGTGAAGCGCCACGTCGCACTCCACCCGCTCAGCCAGCACCACCACTTTGCGCTGATGGAGGCGCTCTTCATCCGCCGCGCACTGAAAGATCCGGCGGCCGGGCGGAAGAAGACGCTCGAGAGAGTAGTGCGCAAGTTCCTGCGCTTCTGGAAGAAGGCGGGGCAACAGCACTTCCGCGAGGAAGAAGAGGTACTGCTGCCAGCCTGGTCAAAGCACGGCCGGCTGGACAAAGAGCCGCTGATCATGCGGTTGGTGGCCGACCACGCCGCCATCCGTGCGCAGATTGCCGATCTTGAGGCAGCGCTGAAGGCGGGTCAACCGGTCGTGGAGCTATCCGCGGAGTTGGCACGATTGTTACACGACCACGTCCGCTTTGAAGAAAATGAGGTTTTCCCCCGCGCCGAGCGGCTTCTAAACGAGAACGAACTCGCCGCTCTCGGCCAACGCCTCTCCTGGCTCCACCCGAAACGCTCCTGCGAGATTTGAGTTCTTACGAGCCGATGTAGCGGGCGTAGAGGGAGCGGGCGACGGCGGGGTCGCGCGTGCCTTTGATAATGGCGCGGCCGTCGGCGAAAACGGTCATCTCGAAGCCCGTGGCCTGACCTGGGACCTGCGGCGGCACGCGGAAGCGGAGGAGAAAATCGTTGTTGCGGACTTCGGCGACGGTAGGGGCGAGGCGGCGGCGAAGCTCGTTCAAGTCGAGGCGGCGGCTGCGCTCGTGAATCTGCACCGAATCGCGGCCGCACATGGTCAGGTGCGGCTGCGCATCGCCCTCGAGATAAGTGAACTCGCGGCGAACGCAGGCGCGGCAATCAGGGTTGCGGGCGACGCGGATGGCTTGCCAGTGCCAGCTCCAAACGTCCACGGAGATGAGCCGG
>Ga0209109_10001417_pt1 | contig 13236 bp, 17 predicted proteins | sample Rifsed10ft2_FD_184004 | JGI IMG/M metagenome (GOLD analysis project Ga0209109, IMG submission 184004) | Soil microbial communities from Rifle, Colorado, USA - sediment 10ft 2 (version 2) | ecosystem: Environmental > Terrestrial > Deep subsurface > Rock core/Sediment | place: Rifle, Colorado... | reverse complement strand
TTATAAGTAATAAACCTAAATGATTAATCAAATATCTTCTCCACGAAAATCTAAATCAAATAATAACACCATGATTATGATTTGGGTAGTAGTTTTAATTATGCATGTGTACATTTTTTAAAACAAATCATCCTACTAGCTGACACTCCTGGCAATTCTAAGTTACATTTAGTTCTCAGAGCTTTATCGCTTAAAAATTAAGTTTCTTGACAATTATTCATTCCTTGTGAGAGAATCATAAAATATTTCCTGACGGGGAAATTTATGATATGCCATTTTTGTAAGGAGGAAGGATAATGCTAAAAGAGTTCAAAGAGTTTGCCATGCGGGGTAGTATGGCTGATATGGCCTGTGGAATTATAATTGGTGCAGCCTTTGGAACTATTGTGAAGTCGCTTGTATCGGATATTATTATGCCACCTATTGGTCTAGCCCTAGGCCACGTTGATTTCTCAAACCTCTTTATAGTTTTAAAAGAGGGAGCAACGACAGGACCGTATCCTTCAATTGCCGATGCACAAAAAGCAGGCGCTGTAACAATTAACTATGGTTTATTTGTCAATACGATCATTAGCTTTCTTATAGTTGCTTTTGCTGTGTTTCTTCTTGTGCGTAGTATGAGCAAGCTAGAGCGCCAGGAAGAAGCTCCACCTCCTGCTCCTGCAACTAAGGAGTGCTCATACTGTTTCTCAACAATTTCTATTAAGGCTACACGCTGCCCACACTGCACTTCTGAGTTGAAGGGAGTGTGGGGTTGATATTACTCATGAAATAAGAGAACGATGCTCGATTAACTGAGATACTTAGATTTAGATTCGAACCATATGATAGGAAAAAGTAAGTATGGAAGCTTATTGATCTTGGTAGTGTGTCGTTAAATGGAATTCAGTGGGAGCTATTTACTGGTATAATGACGATTTAAGGTTATCTCCATATAATCTTGATGCTTATATCGGGCTTGTTCGACCCTTATTCAAAAATGTGGAGCAAATCAAAGCTCTACACTTATAGAAAACGCTATAAAAATTGACCCTTCAAGCGAGCAAGATAGGTCTTTATCTAGAAAAGTAAAGGAGTGTTATAGACTCAGAATATCAGATAAGTGTATTTAATTCTGTACCTAATATATTAAGCTTTGCCATTGATTTTTTAATACATCCAAATTAAATGCTCTTGACTTAGAATTTAAAATGAGGTATGAATCATAGCACTAAGGAATAGAAAATAGTTCCAGTTTAGGAGGTTGTATTTATGAAAATGCGAAGTGCGCTGATAGCGCTGTTATCCCTACTAGTTGTTTCTGTTTACTTAGGCGGATGTGCACAACCGGATGAAGAGCTTGCCAATGCTGAAGCTGCTTTACAGGCTGCTAGAGACGCAGGAGCTCCTGAGCTAGCACCTGCCGAGTATCAAGCTGCAGAGGATCTTATTGCAAGGGCAAAACAACTAATGGCAGCGGGAAGAAGGCAAGAGGCTCGTGAACTCCTAGAAGAGGCAAGGTATAAGGCAATTGAGGCAAAAGGGAAAGCGATGATTGCAAAATCCGAGGGGGGAATGACTGAGGAAGAAAGGATGGCAAGGGAACAAGAACTAGAGAAATTAAAGCAACGTGGACTGGGAGGGGTTAATATTGGACTCCAGGACATATTCTTTGACTATGATAAGTCTGACATAAGACCAGATGCAAGGCCTGCGCTCAGGGAAAACTCTGAAATTATACAGGACAATCCTGGTGTTCTTGTAGTAATTGAAGGATACTGTGATATACGTGGCACGGAAGAATATAACTTAGCTTTGGGTCAGAGGAGAGCTGAATCTACTAAGGCTTATCTTGTGGGACTTGGCGTATCGCCTTCAAAAACAGAGGCTGTAAGCAAGGGAGAAACTGAGCAGTGGGCTCCAGGGACAACAGAGGCGGCGTATCAGGAGAACAGAAGAGCTCATTTTGTCCCAACATCACTACCACCACAAGCTTCTTTAGATAATTAAATTGAGACTAAGGTCAGTTTTCTCTTTAGTTTTTTTTGTAATGTTGCTTGGATGCGTTGCCACTAATGAGGATGTAAGGGGATTATATGCGAGGCAAGCTAGGCTTGAAGCGAAAACGGAACAGTTGTCACAGGATGTAGAAGCGCTTAAGACACAGGCCCAGGATTCTAACGGCATGGAGATCAATGCTCTAATCACACAGCTTGAAAAACGGATAAACAGCATGCAACAATCGTATTCGGAACTAAGGGAAAGTGTTGTTGAGCTTATGAACAGAGAGACAACCTCTGTTTACCCTCCTCCATCACGTTCTGTAACACCTCAGGGAAGCGGTACAACTACAACCATAATAGAATCAGAGAACTCTATATATAGTGAGGGATATAGCAATCTAAGCCAGGGAAAATACAAGGATGCAAGAGAGCAATTTGAATTATTTATCAGCAAGTATCCAAACTCCTCTAAGGCTCCTGATGCCCAGTATTGGATTGCTGAAACCTATTATAGAGAGGGGAATTTTGAGGAAGCAATATTAGAATTTCAAGGGTTTATAGAGGCTTATCCACGGGATAGCAAGGTTCCCCTAGCTTACTTAAAACAGGGGCTTTCTCTTATTAACATTGGAAGAAAAGAGGAGGCTAAAATTTTCCTTCAGACTCTTATTGATAAATATCCACAATCTGAAGAGGCAAAGGTAGCACAGGAAAAGTTAAAGGGGCTTGCAGGGAAACGTTAATATGAGTATAATATTGCCAACAATTATCTTAAAGGAGGTGCAGTAGGATGAGAAAGAAAGACGTATTTGCTATTTTGTTACCAGTAGTTATTGTTGCATTGCTTTATCTTATAAGCTGTGCAACACCCCCTCCAACAAAGGAGCTTGCAGATGCTGAGGCAGCAGTTGCAGCGGCTACAAATCAATGCAGCATGTGTAAAGGGGACTGGTGTCAAAACGTGGGAAAGCCGGACGTAGAGTATTGCGGATACCCATGTGGAGATGCTGAGCTAGCAGCCGCCCAAGCTGCGTTGGCTAAAGGGAAGGTTCTTGCTGGTGAGTTCTGTCATGAGCTAGAAGCCCGAAGGATGCTCGTTGATGCAAAGGCAAAGGCGGATGAGGCTAGGTTTAAGTGCCTTGCTAAAAAAGAGGCTCCTCCACCACCACCTATGGTTGAGGAAGAATTTGGGCTAAAGGATATATTCTTTGATTTTGATAAATATGACATTAGGCCTGATGCGGAGCCTGTGCTTCAAGAGAATGCAGATGTCTTGAAGAATAACCCAAATGTCACTATGGTTATTGAGGGATATGCTGATATAAGGGGTACACCAGCATATAACCTTAGGCTTGCGCAAAGAAGAGCTGATGCAGCAAAGGCTAATCTGGTTAGGCAGGGAGTTGACCCATCGAGAATTACAACTGCAAGCGGTGGTGAAACCACACAGTTTGCCGCTGGGACATCAGAAGATGCTTATCAGCTAAACAGAAGAGCTCATTTTATTCCCACACAACCATCAGCATCGGCGCCTGGAGCAAGGATTTACTTTAAATTTAACGACGAAAGTAAGCCTGCTCTATAAAGTAGAGAATAGTTTACAAAAATTAAAGAGGAAAGATGCCATTAGGCTTCTTTCCTCTTTAAAATTGAATAGATTTAATTAGTATCAATCTAGGTATGACCTTGTCAGGTATCCTTATATTCTAATTTACCTATACTAAAATCTTATAACCAACCTAGAATATATGGAGTTAAAACTTAATAATTCGAAAAGATTATATAAGATCGCAGAACGTCTTATGCCCGGTGGAGTAAATAGTCCTGTTCGCTCCTTCAAGGCTGTTGACGGTACGCCGGTTTTTATATCAAGTGCGAAAGGACCCTGGATATATGATGAAGATGGAAACAAATACATAGATTATGTAGCATCGTGGGGTCCGCTTATTCTAGGGCACACTCACAATGATGTTGTAAGGGCAGTAAAAAAGGCTGCAGAAAATGGTACAAGCTACGGCGCTCCTTGTGTAGACGAGATAAATCTTGCAAGCCTTATTGTTAAGTCGTTTCCTTCAATTGATATGTTACGAATGACTAGTTCTGGCACTGAGGCAACTATGAGCGCTGTTCGTCTCTCACGGGCATATACAAAGCGTGATTTTATTATTAAATTTGAGGGATGCTATCACGGACATGCCGATTATCTACTAGTCAAAGCAGGCTCTGGAGCAACTACATTTGGAACCCCTAGCAGCCCTGGTGTTCCTAAGGGATTCACAAATAACACCCTTCTAGCTAGGTACAATGATATTCGTTCTGTAGAAAGGCTTTTTTCTAAATATGAAAATCAAATTGCCTGTGTTTTAATCGAACCCGTTGCCGCAAACATGGGCGTCGTTCCACCGAAGAACGGGTTTCTTGAGGGATTAAGAAAGCTGGCGCAAGATTCTGGAACACTTCTCATATTCGATGAGGTTATAACCGGTTTTAGGTTGGGCTTAGGTGGTGCACAGAAAACATATAATATAAAGCCAGACCTTACGTGCTTAGGTAAGATAATAGGTGGTGGCTTTCCCGTTGGGGCATATGGTGGGAGAAAGGAAATAATGAACATGATCGCTCCTATTGGGCCAGTGTATCATGCTGGCACACTCTCAGGAAATCCTGTTGCTATGGCGGCAGGGGTTGCAACGATAAATAAACTCAGGGAAAAGGGAACATACAAAAGACTGAATGAATTAACTCAGAGTCTTATAGAAGGTTTGCACAAGATCCTGAAGAAACTTGGTATTAAAGCCCAAATTAACTCTGTAGGCTCCATGTTTACTATATTTTTCACAGATCGCGAAGTGTTTGATTATGAATCCGCTCTTACCTCAGACACAAAAATGTATTCCAGGTTCTTTAAAAACTTATTAAGTGCAGGTATTATGTTTCCGCCTTCTCAGTTTGAAGCAGTTTTTGTTTCACTTGCGCACACTGAGAGGGAAATTGATATTACTCTTAGAGCCGTTTATAAGGCGCTTAAAGAAACAGCGAGTCGCGGTTAGTGAATCGTGTACCGAATCGTTCGACTGAGGCTTCAGCTGAGCCTAGGCTAGGCGCCCATAACGAGGTCACGAACCACCAGTCATTAGCCACGATTCATATGGAGGAGAGCTCAGGTTAAGGAAGAAAAAAATCTTGGGTGGCTAAGATACTTTGCTATTGGTACTGAATTAGCATTCTCGGTTGTTGCAGGGCTTATCGCGGGTCATTATGTTGATAAATGGATTGGGACAAAAACACCTTGGTTTACGTTCATAGGTCTTATAGCGGGAGTAGTAACCGGGTTCAGCTTACTTATAAGGATGACAAAAAGAAAACATGACAACAGAAATAATGAAGATAACAAGCCTAATAACACTTGGTAGGGTTGAAAAGCATGGATTAATCGTTACTGGGATACTTGTAGCAATAAATGCTATTGTTGGCTCGCGTGAGCTTGCTCTAGGAGCTGGGGTAGGGGGTGGGTTGGTACTTGTGAATTTTTTAGCAATTCGCTTAGTAGTAGGCGCTCTTATTGGAGGCGCTCATTCTAAGGGTTTTAGTGTGTTTGTTCTTATGATTAAAATGGCTGTTCTTATTGGTTTGGTAATTTCTCTTTTTTTATTAACAAAGATAAACATCTATGGGTTTCTAATTGGAATGGTAGGTGTAGTAATAGTTATTATTGGAGAAGCTCTTAGAGGAAAGAAAGATGGAGCACTTTAGTTGGTTTACATTATTTGGGTTAGGCAAATATGATCCCATATTGGGAGCTATTTTAGTGGTTCTCTTTTTAATCTTTGCTGGTTATAAAATAAAGAAGAATCTCTCAAAAGAGAATTCTATACTTCCTGAGGAGAAATTTACACTAAGAACGATTTTTGAAATTCTTACAATTGATTTTCTGCTAGATCTCATTACAAGTATGATGGGTTCTCGTGAAAAGGCAAAGAGGTATTTTCCTCTACTAGGAACGAGCTTCATGTTCATTCTCATTTCAAATCTACTCGGTTTAATTCCCGGATTTCTTTCACCTACTGGGAATTTTAATACTACAGTAGCCTGCGCACTTGTAATATTTGTTATGTATAACTTCTATGGATTTAAGGAAAATGGGGTCGCTTACTTAAAACACTTTGCTGGACCCATAATCTACATCGCACCGCTAATGATTGTGATTGAAATTATAAGCCATCTTGTCCGTCCCTTATCTCTCTCTTTGAGGCTTTTCTGGAATATGACAGGAGACCATCTGGTTCTTGGAATTTTTACTAACCTTACTCACTTTGTAGTCCCTGCGCTTTTTATCGCCCTTGGTATTTTTATCTCATTTCTACAGGCGTTTATTTTTACTGTTCTTTCGGCAATATATATTTCACTTTCAACAGCACATGAACATTAAAAGGGATAATTAATTTTAATCAAAACTTTAATAACAAAGACTAAACAAGGGGGTGAAAAAATGAAACGGTTTCTCTTTTCGGTTGGTATGATCGGATTTGCTATTCTGGGAGCTTTCGTTCCTGAGGTGTTAGCACAAGAGGAGGCTCCGGTTAAAGAGCTAGGGGATTTAGTAAAATTTGGTCTCGCCATTGGAAGCGGTTTGGGAATTGGAATAGCGGCCGGTATTGCAGGTTTGGGTCAGGGACGCGCTACAGCGGCTGCACTAAGCGGAATTGCAAGAAATCCAGGGGCTGCGGTAAGGATTCAAACCCCGATGATCATCGGTCTTGCTCTTATAGAGTCTCTGGTAATCTATGCCCTCGCTATCACGTTTTTGCTTCAGGCAAAGATTTAATTAAACAAACAAGTAGGGGCAATCCTTGTGAATGCCCCCGAAGAATTCATCGGGGGCGAACACGAGATTTCCCCCTACTTTTCTAGGTTTTTTATAGACTTTCCTCAAAAACTATAATATCATTTCCATTAAAGTGAGAAAGATCATTAAGTATCTAGTATTTTTACCAATCTTCGTGTTAGGCTGCTCAGCCACAGGCTCTATTGAGAAAAAGCAAAAACTACTTCAGGAAACAGCTTCAACCTACTATAACCTATTTATGTGGAAGTCATACGAAAAGGCCTCTCTTTTTATAGATGAGGATAAAAAGGGTAACTTTGAGAGATTTCTCTTTGATTCTAAAGATGATCTTAACATAACAAATTACGAAATAAGAGAAGTGACTTTTAACTCAGTTGAGAATAAGGGTTTAGTTAGGGTTCTTATAAGTTATTATAAATACCCATCGGTTTCTGAGAAAACCATACTACTTCAGGACCCCTGGATTTTAAGAGGAAAAGGGTGGTATCTCTACTCGGATTTCAACGAGGAGATATATAAGTAGCGTAATACCTTTAAATTTTAATAAGGTTGTTTATTAGTATTAATGGTACTTGGCTCTGTGCTACCGTGAAGTCTGGAGTCTTTCTGGGGTTGTGGCAACGAGCAAGGCTGGTTGTTAAAATTCGTCGGGATTCAATTTATCAAGAGCAGAAACCCTATTTTAAAAATGTGTTTGCAGCATCTTTATATGGGTGCAGTAATTAAAGAAACGCTCTCTTAAATCGGAAACCTTTCGAGCACGAACTTCTTTGCTTCTTCTTTATCTTTCACATTTCCCTCAAGCTGAGCCTCTTCTAGGGATTCAAGAATCTCTGAGAAAATGGGTCCGGGGGTATATCCCATTTCAATAAGGTCGTAGCCAGTTAAAATAGGCTTTGGTTTTATCTCTTCTTCTTTAAACTCTTCGAGCTTTTTCTTTACAAAATCGTAGGCCTCGGTGGAACCATGACTTGCAAGACAGTCTGCTAGATGAAGTGTAAGATGGTCTTCAAAATAGGGCATACCAAGAAAACGCTTTAGTGTACTTTCTTTCATATTGAAAACGTCTTTGAATCTTAAGTGTTCGCTAACTAGAGCCTCTATTCTTTCTATATCTTTATTTGAAAACCTGAGCCTTTTACATATCTTTTCAGCCATTTCTGCTCCAATAATATCATGGGCATTAAACCTAATTCTGTCTTCGAAGGTAATTGTAACGGGTTTTCCAACATCGTGGAGAAGAGCTCCTACGGAGAGTTCAAGGGATGGGTCCCCTTCCGTAATTTCAAAGACTTTGTCAAGAATAAGACAGGAATGAGTAAAAACATCGCCTTCGGGATGAAATTCGGGAGGCTGAGGCACTCCATACATTTTGTCAACCTCGGGAAGTATATGGGATAAAAGTCCAGTTTGTCTTAAAAGCTCAAGACCGAAACCGGGATTTTTCTGAGTGATAATTTTTACAATTTCTTCTCTTACTCTCTCAGTGCTTACATCGGAAATTCTATACGCAAGCTTTCTTATCGCATGAAGAGTTTCCTCTTCTATTTCGTAGTTAAACCTTGCTCCGAACCGTATGGCTCTTATCATTCGGAGTTTATCTTCATTAAATCTCTCATATGGGCTTCCGATTGTTCGTATAATCCCACTTTTTATATCATCAAGGCCACCTACGTAATCAATTACCTCTTCCGTTATAGGATCATAGAGCATACCGTTTATAGTAAAATCCCTTCTTGTTACATCGTCGCGTTCAGAAGAGGTGTAGATTACCCTATCTGGATGCCTTCCATCTGAGTAGCTTTCATCCTGTCTGAATGTTGCTACCTCAAATTTGTATTCACCTTCAAGGATTAAAATAACGCCGAAGCTTGCTCCTATAGGTACTGTGTTTGAAAAAATGCGCATAATCTCTTCTGGGCTAGCGCTCGTGGTAATATCGTATTCCTTAGGTGGACTCCCCATCACAGTATCTCTAACACATCCGCCTACAAGGAATGCCTTGTGGCCTGATGCTCTTAGACGCTCGACCATCATGCGAGCAGTGTTGAATAGCTCAGTACGAAACGGTTCGAGTTTAGTTATAATGTCCATAGTGTTATTTTGAGCATTTATTGTATACTACGATTTATTTTGACTAAAGCGACTAGTAGAATTAAACATGAATGATGAAAGAACTATACCTGAGATGATGACAAACCGTATCAAGAGATACGGAGGAAAGATTCTTTTTCAACACAAAGTTGGTTGGAGCTGGAAACAGATAACATGGCTCGACTTTGAAAAAACAATAAAGGATATTGCTTCATTTCTTCTGGGTTTAGGCTTTGCACCAGGTACCGCCGCTATAATTGTCTCGGGAAGTCGAACGGAGTCCCTTTTTGCTGAATTTGGTATTTATCTTCTTGGCGGAATTACAATACCCATTGATGATAATGATGATCTAGAAAAAATAATAAAGATTGCAAGAGATTCAAAAAGTAGATTCATGTTTGTAGCAAAGGAATCTACTTTGAAGGAACTCAGCAATAAGATCCACGAGGTTCCTTCTTTACATAAAATAGTAACTTTTACTGATACTGGTATCGGAGAGGACGAAAGAGTCATTCCATTTAAGGGTCTTCTTAAATTCGGTTCAATGAAAAGAAAGATGCTCGAAGATGAGTTGGCTAGAAAAGCCGAAGGTGTTTTGCCAGATTCAACGGCTGCTGTTTTTTACAACTTTGATTCAGATTTAAAGAAAGAACGAAAAGAAATAACACATAAAGACTTAATCAAAGCTCTCAAGGGCGCGTCGGAGAAGCTTTTATCCATTACAGAACAGGATCAAGCCTTTTCTCATCTGCCTTATGTCAGCCCATATGAAAGGTTTGTGAATTACCTTGGTATCTACATGGGAAACCGAATTTCTATTGCAGAAACCATGGATAATTTTTTTGAGGATATTCTTGAAGTAAAGCCTACTGTTATTTATGAAACACAAAAGGGAATCGAAAACTTATGCTCAAAAGCCTTATCCAATCCGGGAAGGGTCTCAATAAGCCAGAAACTAAGAAACGCTATTGGTGGTAGAGCTAAACATATTCTCATAGATTCTTTGCCTAGAAGAGAAATAATAAATCTTCTTTCTAGCTCTGGTGTGTCTTTAACCGAAGTGCCCGAACTAGCCGAGCTTTGATTTTCCTAATAGTTTCTACAAAGGATAGGGTGGTTACATATTTTCTTTTTGCGTATGGTTTTTCGGTTTTTTAAACAGGCTGGACAGAAAGTTTACAGTGCAGATTTCCTCAAGGAAAAAAGGCGACACCCCACAGGTAATTATCTTTGCATAAAACGCAATTAACGATCCCATGTATACAAAACCTTTAAAAATAATATAATATATGATAGTATACTATAAGGTAATATATAGGAGCTTATTAATGCCAAAAGGTTCAACAAGGATTTCCTTTGTAACACGGGCAGGCAAACGCAAACGCCTGGGTCATATAGCTGAAGCCTTCGGGAAAAATCTGAGCGCCGTTATCAATGAGGCGCTTGACCAATACATCGAGCTTCACGAATGGCAATTGGCCCATATTCGGAAAGGGGTGAAAGCCGCCCGCAGTGGAGATTTCGCCGCGGAAGCAGAGGTAAAGGCTTTTTTTGATAAATACGGCCGGCCCTCATGAAACTGAGATGGACACGCATTGCCCTGCAGGACTTGCGTCACATGCATGAGTATATCGCTGAGGACAATCCTTTAGCAGCAAGCCGCATGGTTGTGCGCATTCAGGATGCGACGCAACGTTTAAAAAAGCACCCTCAAATGGGAAGGCCGGGGCGGGTGCAAGGAACACGTGAACTCGTTATAGCAGGATCACCCTACATTGTGGTTTACATTTTGGGTGATTCTGAAATCCAGATTGTGGCCGTTATTCATAGCGCCGTGCGTTGGCCCGACACTTTCGGTTAGGAAGACATCTGAAACATAATTACCGATTCTGGGTAAGAACAAGCTTTCTTCTAATGGTTCGCCCACTGTGTGATAACAGACGGTATGGAAAATAAGATTTGAAAACTTATGATTTCAGTTTATCCTTTCCGTTACTATTTATAGCTAGAATTAACGAGTCCTACGGTGAGCGTCTCGGACGAAATCAAAAGGCGCCGGCACGAAGATATTTCATTTGATCCAGAACACCCGACTGTTAAAGCCTGCGCAAAAGTGAGCGAGGAGCTTGAGAAAGGTGCGCGTAGCCAGATTGCTCTTACAGTTCTGAAGCGAATCCAGTGACTGATGCTCTCGCCGCCGAAGCAGTGATTAACTATCAGAGTAAAGGCAACCATGAAGTGGTAAAGCCGGTGTGGACAAATGAAAAGCTCTATATCAACAAAGAAAGCTGCTTTGAACCTGTACCACAAAATATCTGGCAATTCACGGTTGGTGGCTATCAGGTACTGGAAAGATACATGAAGTACCGCAAAGGACATGAACTCTCCCTGCCGGAGATCGAAAACATAGAAAAAGTCATCAAGGTTTTAGCCTTCACGACCACGCAAATGGACAAGATTGATCAGATCAGCTTTTCGTAACGAATACTGTGCAGCTCTTTAGAGCAAGAAATCACGGATTCCTTAAAGCAGATAGGAAATACCTTCTTTAATCCAGCCGTAATGGTTATAATTATTTGAGACAGGGGGTTCCCATTGGGTTTTTTTATTCTTGACAAATATGGTTCTCATTGGGTACTATTATAAGTGATAACGATCATTGTAACACAGCAGTTCACAGGTAAGGCCGACAAGATTATGAGTGCGGCTGAGAAAGATGAGCTGTTTGATTTCATTGCCAGAAACCCGAAGGAAGGTGACGTTATTTCCGGCACCGGCGGCGTTAGAAAGCTGCGGTTTGCCATACAGGGAAAAGGCAAAAGGGGTGGGGTCAGGGTTATTTATTATTACTATGATGACCGGAACCCAGTGCTGCTTTTCACTGTGTTTGGAAAAAACGAAAAATCGGATTTAACGAAGAAAGAGAAAAATATCCTGTATGGAATCGTTCAGGACATTAAGAAGGAGATGAAATCATGAGCAAGGCAGGAAAAGAAATTATTACAGGTGCGCAGCAGGCTCTGGCTTATCTCAAAGGAGATAAAACCAAAGGGCGCGCCTACAAGGTACGCACCAGAGATATAGATGTCAAAGCAATTCGTAAAGGACTTCACATGACGCAGGAAGTTTTTTCCGAGACTTTTGCCATCCCTGTATCCACATTAAAAAAATGGGAAACCAATAACCGTGTGCCCGAAGGCCCGACCAAGGCTTATCTGACGGTCATTGAGAAAAACCCGCATGCGGTAAAAAAAGCCCTGCACAGCGCTGTGTGATAACAGACGGTATGGAAACTTAAATTTGTAGGTAAAATAAATAGTTATGTATAAAGTAAGGAGCAAATTAAAATGACAACGCAAAATTACTATAAGGGAGTTCAGCATACTGTTTATATAAGCACGAGTATGGGGGTTGGCTGCGAACACTGTCGTACCCAAATCGCCGCTGATCGATTTGCTGAATCTACTAACCACTACATTGAACAGCACGGTTACAAAGTTCTACACGTAGGCGCAGAAACGAGCCGTGATATGGATGGTAAGCCGTGGCATAGCACGGTTGCGGTGCTTGGGAAATAAGAAAGAAAAAAATTCTGACATCTAATACGGAATACAAAATCTTTAAGTGAAAAACAGACAAAAATTTCCACATATTGAGTTGTTAGACATAGATTGAGATAGAGGAAGAAAAAGACAATTTATTTGAGTGGGGAAGAGACTAACCAACCTATTAATAGCACACCTATCATCCGTGCTGACGGTATCACGGACTCAGAGCGTTATCTAAAGCGCCTGTGTGATCGAACTTTCTTGTCCCTCTGGAGTTACCCAGGCATTTATCGCGATCAAGGTCTTCAGCAGAGGAAAGAGGGAAAAGAGGTATGCGACCTGCTCGTCGTTTTTGAAGACCATATCATTATTTTTTCTGATAAGGACTGTAAATTTCCGGACAGTGGGAAAATAACTATCGATTGGAACCGATGGTTCAGACGAGCCCTCCAGAAGTCTGCAAATCAGGTTTGGGGAGCTGAAAGATGGATTAGGGCTTACCCTGATCGCCTTTTCTTGGACCGGGATTGTAAAAAACAGTTTCCACTGGAATTGCCGGACATGGAAAAGGCAAAATTCCATCTTATAGTCGTTGCTCATGACGCTTCACAACGATGTAAGAAAGAACTTGGCGGCAGCGGGAGCTTGATGGTCCACTCGCCAATCAAAGGGGAGGCTCATTATGTCACTGAGGGTGCTATAGGGACGCCTTTCGCAATCGGCGACCTTAACCCTTATGAAACCTTTGCCCACGTATTTGATGACA
>Ga0209109_10001413_pt1 | contig 13255 bp, 12 predicted proteins | sample Rifsed10ft2_FD_184004 | JGI IMG/M metagenome (GOLD analysis project Ga0209109, IMG submission 184004) | Soil microbial communities from Rifle, Colorado, USA - sediment 10ft 2 (version 2) | ecosystem: Environmental > Terrestrial > Deep subsurface > Rock core/Sediment | place: Rifle, Colorado... | reverse complement strand
GTGTTATTGGTATGCATTTCATGAATCCGGTGCCAATTATGAAACTAGTTGAAATCATTCGTGGTTATACTACTTCTGATGAAGTGACTAAAACCATCATGAATTTATCTGAAAAATTAGGAAAAACACCTGTTGAAGTAAATGATTATCCTGGTTTTGTTGCCAATAGAATTTTGATGCCTATGATCAATGAAGCAATCGAAACTTTATACAACAAAGTGGCCGGAGTTTATGAAATTGACACCGTAATGAAGCTAGGAATGGGTCACCCAATGGGACCTTTACAATTAGCCGATTTTATAGGACTTGATGTATGCTTGGCTATTTTAAATGTAATGTACGACGGTTTCAAAAACCCGAAATACGCACCTTGCCCTCTATTAGTAAATATGGTTCGAGCAGGAAAAATGGGTGTGAAATCTGGAGAAGGTTTCTATGATTATTCTGAAAGCAAAAAAGCGGAGAAAATTTCTAAACAATTTATATAGTCTCAATGTTTAAACGTCAAAAGTCTTAAAGTCAACTTCTTTAGACAATCGACTTTAAGACTTTGACTTTTGAAATAATTATGGCTAAAATAGTTCCTTTTAAAGCAGTTCGTCCAACTCGTGATAAAGTTTGCCTTGTCACTTGCCGTTCTTATGAAGAATATGCAAATGCAGAGTTAGCGGCACAATTAGATTTTAATCCGCTGTCGTTTTTACATATTTTACAACCAGCCTATACTAACCAGGAAACTGTTTCTTTTGAAAAAAGATACCGACAGGTACATCAAAAATATCAGCAATTCAAAAATGAAATTATTTTAGTCAAAGATAAAAAACCTGCAATCTATCTTCATAAAATTGTTACCAAAACACATTCTTTTACCGGAATTATCGTGGGAACAAGTGTCGAAGATTATCGCAATAATATCATCAAAAAACACGAGGATATTTTAGCATTTAGAGTTCAGTTGCTTAAAGATTATATGAAATATGCAGAGTTCAACACTGAGCCTGTTTTAATGACATATCCTGACAATAAGACAATAGAAAATTGGATTTATAACTGTACCCAAAAACTAGCCGATTTTGAATTCTCGACGACCAAAAAAGAGATCCATTATCTGTGGAAAATTGAAGACGCATTAGAAATTAATTGGTTACAAAATATATTTGAAAAAACAGAGAGCCTTTATATTGCTGACGGACATCATCGTACGGAAGCTTTAAAATTATTATCTGAAGAAAATAAAGACCCAGAAAATACTGCAAAGGATTACATTCTAAGTTATTTAATTTCTGAAAATAATGTCAAAATTTACGAATTCAATAGATTAGTAAAAGATTTGAATGGTTTCTCGAAAGAGGATTTTATCAATGAATTAAGGAGGAGTTTTATTATTGAAAATAAACATAAGCAACCTTTTCAACCTTCTGAAAAACATCAGTTCGGGATGTATCTTGACAATGATTTTTATAGCTTAATTTTACGAAAAGAAAATGAAGTTTTCGAAACTGCTTTAGAAAGTTTAGATACTCAAATTCTGTACAAAAAAGTACTTTTGCCTCTTCTTGGTATCGAAGATTTACGAAATGACGAACGTATTGATTATATTTCAGGAAAACAATCTGTTTTAGAAGTAAAACAAAAAATTGATCAGGGAGAATTCGAAGTTGGTTTTATTCTATTTCCGTCTAATATAGACGAAATTAAGGCTTTAGCCGATAACAATTTGATTATGCCTCCAAAAAGCACTTACATCGAACCGAAGTTTAGAAGCGGTTTAGTGATTTATGAACTTTAGATTCGTACTAATTAATTAACAGATTAAAAAATGTCAATAGCTCAAAACTTGCTTTCTATAAAATCCACATTACCAGAATATGTAACTTTAGTTGCGGTTTCTAAAACCAAACCCGTTCCTGACTTGATGGAAGCATATGAAGCTGGGCAACGAATTTTTGGAGAAAACAAAATTCAGGAAATGGCAGAGAAATGGGAACAAATGCCGAAAGACATTGAATGGCATATGATTGGTCATGTCCAGACGAATAAAGTCAAATATATGGCACAATTTGTGAGTTTGATTCATGGCGTGGATAGTTTGAAACTACTGCAGGAAATCAATAAACAAGCTCAAAAAAACAACAGAATTATTGATTGCTTATTGCAAATTCATATTGCTGAAGAAGAAACTAAATTTGGTCTCAATGAAGAGGAATTATCTTCTCTTTTATCTTCTAATGATTTTAAAGAAATGAAAAATATTAGAGTGGTAGGACTGATGGGAATGGCAACATTTACAGATGATAAAGCACAAATCAAAAAAGAATTTAATCATTTGAAATCGATTTATGATCAATTCGCAATTCATAATTCACAATTTACCATTCTTTCCATGGGAATGTCTGGAGATTATCAACTTGCAATTGAATGCGGAAGTACCATGGTTCGAATAGGAAGTAGTATCTTTGGGGGAAGAAATTAAATCTTGATTCAAGATCAAAACTGCTTTTAAAAACTGATTACTGAACACTGAATACTTATTTTGTACGCAATACTTGACATAGAAACCACAGGAGGGCAATTTAACGAAGAGGGAATAACTGAAATCGCCATCTATAAATTTGACGGACATGAAGTTGTTGACCAATTTATTAGTTTGGTCAATCCCGAAATCCCAATTCAGCCATTTGTTGTAAAACTGACTGGAATTAACAATGCCATGTTGCGCTCTGCTCCCAAATTTTTTGAAGTAGCAAAACGCATTATTGAAATGACGAATGATTGCGTCATTGTAGCACACAATGCCTCTTTCGATTATAGAATTCTTCGAACTGAGTTTAGACGTTTAGGTTATGATTTTGAGGCCCGAACGCTTTGTACGGTGGAATTATCAAAAAAACTATTGCCTGAGCAACCTTCCCATAGTTTAGGAAAATTGGTTCGTGCGCTTGGAATCCCGATGGCAGACCGTCACAGAGCCAGCGGAGATGCTTTGGCGACGGTCAAATTATTTAAAATTCTTTTAGAAAAAGATTTAGAGAAAGAAATTGTAAAAGATTTTATAAAACTCGAAATCGAAAAAGGGATTGCACCAAAATTACTGGATATTGTGGCTGGACTGCCCGCAAAAACTGGAATTTACTATATTCATAATGAAAAAGGGAATCTGATTTACATTGGCAAAAGCCGAAATATAAAAAAACGTGTCAACCAGCATTTCACGGGAACTTCTACCAAATGTAAAAAAATTCAAGCTGAAGTTTTTACCGTAACCTATGATGAAACCGGAAGTGAATTGATTGCTTTGTTGAAAGAAAGTCAAGAAATAAAAATCAATAAACCTATCCATAACCGAGCGCAAAGAAAAAGTATTTTTCAGCTGGCTTTATACGCCGAAAAAGATGAAAAAGGTTATCTCAATTTAAAATTACAAAAAGCAGACGGTCGTAAAAAAGAAATCACTTCGTTTACTACCTTGCAAGAAGGAAAAAATGCGTTGTTTAGAATTACTTCGGCTTACAATTTGTGCCAAAAACTAACGGGTTTATATATCACTAAAACAAACTGTTTTCAATACAGCATAAAAGAGTGTGATGGCGCCTGTATTGGCAAAATTACTCCTGAAGAATACAATGCGAGAGTTCAAGGTTTTATTGACAAAAATACCTTTGAAAATCAAAATATGGTATTAGTTGACAAAGGAAGAACAATCAACGAGCGAAGTGCTGTTTTGATAGAAAACGGAATTTATAAAGGATATGCATTTTATGATTTGAACTATCAAATTCACAATATTGAAATCCTGAAGAATATTATTATACCAATGCAAAATAACAGAGATACTAAGAATATTATTCAAGGTCATGTTCGAAAAAGCAAAACATTAAAAATAATCAAGTTTTAAGTTTATTTGAAGTTGATTTTAGCCATTCTTTATAACAAGAAATGAAATACTTAATTACTATAGTCGGCCCTACAGCCATCGGAAAAACTTCGCTTAGTATTGTTTTAGCAGATTATTTCAAGTGCGAAATCATCTCCTGTGACAGCCGACAATTTTTCAAGGAAATGACTGTTGGAACCGCTGTTCCCAGTGAATCAGAATTAGCGACTGCAAAACATCATTTCATCCAAAACAAATCTATTTTTGACAATTACACAGTAGGGGATTTTGAGAAAGAAGCTATGGCTAAACTCGATGAATTGTATTTGACGAATGATTATGTGATTCTCGTTGGTGGATCTGGTTTGTATGTCGATGCCATTCTAAAAGGTTTTGATGAGTTTCCTGAAATTGATTCTTCGATACGTTTGGCGGTAAATTCAAATTACGAAAAATTAGGAATCGGTTATTTACAACAAAAATTAGAGGCATTAGATCCCGATTATTACGAAAGATTAACAAAGGAAAATCCGCAAACATTGCAAAACCCACAACGAATGATGCGTTTTGTAGAAGTATGTATGGGCTCCGGAAAACCGTATTCTTCCTTTTTAAATCAGAAACAAAACAGCCGAAACTTCACTCCAATCCTTATTGGTTTAGAAGCCGACAGAAAGATAATTTACAATCGAATCAATCAACGTGTTGATATCATGATGAACGAAGGTTTATTGGCTGAAGCCAAAAGTTTATTTCCTAACAAAGAATTGAATGCCTTACAAACCGTGGGTTATAGAGAATTATTCAGTTATTTTGACCGAGAAATTTCATTGGAATTCGCCATCGAAGAAATAAAGAAAAATACCAGACGATTTTCTAAACGACAACTGACTTGGTTCAAAAGAAATGAAAATACCAAATGGTTTGATTTTGAAACTCCTTATGAAGAAATTGTTGATTATATAAAGGTAATAAATGAAAATTGTTAGAACTTATCCTAATTTGCTTTGGTTAATATTAAATTTTGTTTTCCTTATATTTTTTGGAATTCTAATTTTTATATTTATTTCAGTCTTATTTAATTTTAAAACTTACTTTATAATCAATGACCCAAATAGATTTTGGGCAGTTTTCCCTTTGATATTTGCTACATTTATTTTTGTATATTTTTATTATCAACTTTCAAATCATTTTACTTTTGCAAGATTAAATACTAACGATATTTCATTCTACCAAGTAATGAAATTTAAATTTGTAAATATCAGACTTAAAGACATTAAGGGTTATTCAAATTCAGAAATTTCATATGGAAGAATTCCTTTAAATTATACTACAAAATCTATTGTAATATATATTAAAGATGGAGATCAATTTGAACTCATAAAACTATTTAATTATAATTTTGATAATTTCACAAAAGAATTGAAAGACAATAAAATAAAATATTTAGGAAAAGAACAATATCAAAGTGGTATATACAAACGAAAATATAAATACATAAATTAAAAACAATGCCCATCTCTCCTAACTTCACATCCATTCTTAGCAAAGACTGGGAAATCAATTTTACTCAATGTGCTCCGAATGGTTATTTAAAATATACAGACTTATGCAATATCCTGCAACTGACAGCTGCTGCACATTCAGAGATTGGAGGGATTAGTTTTTTGGATATGCAGGAATTCAACCAAGCTTGGGTTTTGAGCAGAATGCGAGTTGAAATCGATGCTCTACCTAAATGGGGTGATATTGTGACGGTAAAAACATGGATTAATTCTTTAGAAAATTCTCGTTCCGTACGTGCGTTGGAAATGTATATTAACGGAAAGAAGATTGTAGGTTCTGAAACTTTTTGGGCAGTTTTTAATACCAAAATACGCCGACCGGAAGCATTGGCTTTACCATTCGAACATTTTGAATTGTATCCTGATACACGAGCTACAAAGCATGGTTTTTCAAAAATAAATTTGAATCATGAAAAAGAAATTGTTTTTGAGAAAACAGTATTCTTATCTGATTTAGATATCGTAAATCATGTAAATAATGTAAAATATCTGGAATGGTGTTTGGATTTGGTCGACGAAAAACTCATTCTAAACCAAAAAATTGAAAGTTTCGAAATGAATTTTCTAAAGGAGTTATCTTTGAAAGACAATGTAATCATTCATGAGAATTTAAATGAAACAGAAACTACTTTTAGTATCACAAAAGAAGATAAAACTAGTTTCGCTTTACAATTGAATTGGAAATAAACTAAATTTATTATTTCTACAAAGTCATGCCCAGATAAAAGTGGAAATCCCTTTATTCGCGGCGATTAAAACGATTGGCGAAGCAAATAACTCCAAAAAAAAATGGCTCCGATTTCTCGAAGCCTTTTTTATTATGCTACTTTGTTTTTTACAACTAGTCTAAATCCTTCACCATGAATATTAAGGATTTCTACATCTTCATCTAGCTTAAGATACTTTCTTAGTTTAGCGATGTAAACATCCATACTTCTTGATGTGAAATAGTTATCATCTCTCCATATTTTGGTTAAGGCCAATTCTCTTGGCATTAAATCATTTTCGTGAAGAATCAACATTTTCAATAACTCATTCTCTTTTGGAGATAATTTAATTGGCTCTTCATTATTAAAAGTTAAAAAACGAAGTTTTGAATTAAAGTGAAATTTACCTATATTAAATTCAAATTGTGCTTGTTCCGTTTTAGTATCTGATGATTTTCTTTGAATAATAGCTTTAATTTTCATCAGAAGCACTTCAGAATCAAAAGGTTTATTTAAATAATCGTCAGCACCAGCTTTGTATCCTTTCAAAACATCCTCTTTCATAGATTTTGCTGTTAAGAAAATAATTGGCACTTCATTATTTTTCTCTCTGATTTCTTTTGCTAAAGTATAACCATCTTTATATGGCATCATAACATCCAAAATACATAAATCAAAAGTATCTTTTTTGAATTTTTCGAATCCTTCCATTCCATTTTTAGCTAAAGTGACGTCAAAATCATTTAGCATCAAATAATCTTTTAGTACTGCACCAAAATTCAGGTCGTCTTCAACTAAAAGTATTTTTTTATTTACATTTTCCATATTTTAATTTATTAATGGTAATTTTATTATAAAGGTACTTCCTTTCCCTTTTTCACTTTCTACATAAACTTGACCATTATGGTCCTCAACAATTCTCTTTACATAGGCTAAACCTAAACCGTGGCCTTTAACATTATGTAAATCACCGGTATGTTCTCTATAAAACTTTTCAAAAATTCTTTTTTGAGCAGTTTTACCCATTCCTAGTCCATTATCCTTGACTTTAATGATGACCATGTCTTTTACATTTTCAGTATAAACATCAATTTTCGGAACATCAGGAGAGTATTTAATTGCATTTTCCAAAATATTCACAAGTACATTTGTAAAATGAACATCGTTCAGCAAAACGGTCTTTCTTGTCGCATCAAAATGTGTTCTAATTGTACCTTCTCTATCTTCCAAAATCAGATTTACATGTTCAATCGCTTCATTTATAATTTCTTCTAAATTGCAAGACTCCTTAGCTATATCTAACTCTTTTTTCTCCAATTTCGAAATTCGAAGAACATTTTCTACTTGAGCGTGCATCCGTTTATTTTCATCTCTGATCATCTGAAGGTATCGGAGAACCTTTTCCTTATCATCAATGATTTTCGGGTTTTTTATGGCATCCAAAGCTAAATTAATAGTTGCAATAGGCGTTTTAAATTCATGTGTCATATTATTAATGAAATCAGTTTTGATTTCAGATATATGACGTTGACGAATTAATTGATTCAATGCACTAGAATAAGCTATTAAAATAATAAGCGTAAATATGATAGAAAGCACTGTTATACTTACTAGTTCAGATAATAAATATTTCTTTTTGTGCGGAAACGTAACTAATAATTGATATTTGCTATTTCCCTCATTATCCGTAAAAACAGGAATGGAATAAGTGGCGTTTTTATCATATTTAAAATCATCAGATTTTACCTTAGTTGCCAAATTATTACTGTAAATACCAAATTCAAATTTTGTATTTACACCATATTCCTCTAATTCTTTTTTAATTAATTTTTGCAACAACTCCTTTGAAACTCTTTCTTCTAATGGCATTGCTGAAGCAATATCTTTGAAAAAAATTTCAAATTGAGCATTATCTAAAATATCTAGATTTCCTGATTTTTCAATTCTAACATCTGGAATTAAACTTTGTTCAACACCTGAGTTATCTATGTTATTATTGTTGTAAACTTCAGTAACACGTTTAGAATTAAAATTCTTAAATCTTTCGGTATCAAATCTTTTATCAAAGAACGAAGAAGATATTTTATAATCCTCTGATATAATGCTGTTTGAATATACTATTGTTTTATTCGTTTTAGGATTTTTTTGAACGTAATAAAATTCTAATAAATCATTCTTTTGCGGAATTTTTCCAGTACTGTCTTTATAATGATTGTATTTATCATAAAAACTATATGCTTCTTGTTGTTGCAACTTATTGGCTACATTTCCAATAACTTGTTTAACATGAAATTTGAATTGCTCATCATTGTTTTTAAATGATGTATTAAACCAGTACACTTGAACCAGTATTATCCCAATCAAGGACAAGCTCATCAACAATACCAGTAATCTAAAAAAAAGTTTATTCATCGAAACAAAATTAGTATTTTAACAATATATTAAATAATACATTAACCAAACATTAACATCTAACTAACATTTTGTTTAATCTTTAAAATTTTAAGAATTTTAACAATTTCTGATTTAGTTTCATCAATATTTACGTTATTGATGACAAAATCACTTTTTGCAATGCGTTTTTCATCATCCCATTGCATATTAATTCTTTTTAAAACCTGCTCCCGAGTGGTTTTATCTCTATCAATCACTCTTTGAATCCTTGTTTCTAAAGGTGAAACAACAGATATAATAAAATCGCAGTTTTTATAACCGCCACTTTCAAACAAAATAGCTGCTTCGTAAATCACAAAAGGAGCGTCTTTATGATTTAAAAGCCATTCGTCAAAATGTTTTTTTACAGCAGGATGAACAATCGCATTCAGTTTAGCCAGTTTTTCAGGATCACTAAATACAATTTCGGCAAGTTTTTCTCTATTTAAAATATTATTCTCAAAAATTGTATTACCAAACACAGTTCTGATAGCATCGATAACTTCAGTCGACTGCATCAGTTTTCTTGCTTCATCATCAGCAATATAAACGGGAATTCCTAAAGATAGAAATTCATTAGCAATCGTAGTTTTACCACTGCCAATACCACCTGTTAAACCAATAATTTTTGTCATATTATACTTTGAAAAATAACTCCGGAAAAGCTTCTTGTGGTTTTTGCTTCAGAATGATAATTTTTACAAATGATTCTAAAAATCCTGTTCCGTAACCATAGAACTGTTTCCAAACCGCAATTAGCGATAAATAGCCTATTTTCAAGCTCTTGTTCTGGTAAGTTGACACCAAAAATAATACCAAAAAATAAGCAAAATAACATTTAAGCAGTAAATCTTGATTAAAAATCAACAATACTATTGCTAAAACAAATCCTAATAAAAAAAAGGTCGGGAAGAAAAAAGTAATTTTATTATATTTTGGATACCAGCTATTTAAAATAGGTCTTGCTTTTCCAAATTTGTTCACCTGAACCGAGAATTTATCCCAATCAATTCTTCTTTTGTGATACACATAAGCTTTTGGAAAAAGCTTAGTTTCAAAACCCAAATTCCATAAACGAATTGATAAATCTGGATCTTCGCCCGGGTGAATATTTCCAAAACCTTTTGCTGCTTCAAAAGCTCTGCGGGACAATCCCATATTAAAGCTTCGAGGTTGAAACTTATCTATTTTTTCTGAACCACCACGGATTCCGCCTGTAGTAAGAAATGAAGTCATTGCAAAATTGATCGCTTTTTGAATATCTGAAAAACTATCCAAAGCTTTATCTGGTCCTCCAAAACAATCAACATAATTCTGTTTCAAAGCTTTATCAACTTCTGTTAAATAGTGCTTTGGAATAATACAATCTGAATCAAAAATTATAAAGTAATCACCTCTTGCCTTTTTCATTCCATAATTCCTGGAATCTCCCGGTCCTGAATTTTCTTTGTAATAGTATGAAATATCCAATTTATCTCCATATTTCTGAGCGACATCTTGACATCTTACTGTTGAGCCATCTTCAACAATCACAATTTCAAAAATTTCGTTATAATCCGATTGTGATAAACTTTCTAAAAGCTCATCAACTTCTTCCGGACGATTGTAAACTGGAATGATTAAAGAAAATAGCATACTATTGAATGTGGTATTAGGTATTAATTTTATTGATTCAAAAATTTTAACAAATGTAATCTTTATCCATAAAAAACCATCAAATAGTAGTTGATGGTTTTTATAAAAATATAATTTTATTTATTCAAACATTTCCATCACTTCCTGGCTTACTCCCATATTTGAGAACCCACCGTCGTGCAATAAGTTTTGTAAAGTTACTTTTCTGGTTAAATCAGAAAACATGGAAACGGTGTAGTTAGCACAATCCAAAGCCGATGCATTTCCTAAAGGCGACATTTTTTCGGCAAAAGCAGTAAATCCACCAAACCCTTTTACACCCTGACCTGCTTTTGTAGCCGTTGGTGATTGCGAAATAGTATTCACTCGTACTTTTTTATCTCTTCCAAAGAAATATCCAAAACTGCGGGCAATAGATTCCAAATATGCTTTATTATCCGCCATATCATTATAATCAGGAAAAACTCGTTGCGCCGCCATGTATGACAAAGCTACAATACTTCCCCACTCATTCATAGCGTCTTTTTTATACAAAACTTGCATTACTTTATGAAAAGAAACCGCAGATACATTCCAGCCTTTCTCGGTATAATCATAATTTTGATTGGTGTAATGATTCCCTTTTCGGACATTTACCGACATTCCAATCGAGTGTAAAACAAAATCAATTTTTCCTCCAAGAATTTCAACTGCCTGATCTACTAAATTTTCTAAATCAGCCACAGATGTTGCATCAGCAGGTATAATTTGGGAATTTGTTTTTTGCGCCAGCTCATCAATAGTTCCCATTCTCATGGCGGCCGGCGCATTCGAAAGAACAAAAATCCCTCCTTCTTCATGCACTCTTTCAGCCGTTTTCCATGCTATAGAATTTTCATCTAATGCACCAAAAATAATTCCTCTTTTTCCTTTTAATAAGTTATACATAATGCAATTAATTTAAAATGTGTTTTAAAAAAATAATGCATCTTAATTTCGAAATGAATAAAACCATTGTTGAAATTAAGATGCATTACGGAAACTAAATATTTAATTTAGTAATAGGATTAAGCGATACTTTCGATGTTTACAACTTCGTTTGTATCCGCTTTATAATCTACTCCTTCTACGTCAAAGCCAAATAGATTGTAAAAATCTTTTCTGTAACCTTCTAAATCACCTATTTCTGCCAAGTTTTCAGTTACAGCTTCAATCCACAATTTAGCCACTTTTTCCTGAACGTCAGGACGCATTTCTAAATCGTCAATGCGAATTCTTCCTTTTTCATCGGTTGGAATTTCTTTACCAGTAAACAATCTTTCTTGGTATAAACGCTGAATTTGCTCAATACAACCTTCATGAATTCCTTCTTCTTTCATTATTTTGTACAATAACGAAATATATAACGGAATAACTGGAATTGCAGAACTTGCCTGTGTTACCAATGCTTTATTTACTGAAACAAATGCTTTTCCATGAATGTCAGCTAAACTATCAGTAATTGCAAATGCAGTCGCTTCAAGATGATCTTTAGCACGACCAATAGTCCCTTTTCTATAAACTGCTTCCGTCAATGATGGTCCAATATAAGAATAAGCAACAGTTGTAGCGCCCGGAGCAAGAAGATTTTCTGCTTTTAAAGCATCAATCCACATAGCCCAATCTTCACCGCCCATTACTGCAACGGTATTTGCTATTTCTTCTTCATTACAAGGCTCAATTGATATTTCCGAAACTTTACCAGAATGGAAATCAACCGTTTTGTTAGTGAAAGTCCCACCAATAGGTTTCAATACAGAACGATGCAAAACACCGGTAACCGGATGCATACGAACAGGAGAAGCCAAACTGTAGATTACCAAATCAACTTGTCCTAAATCAGCTTTTATTAAATCTAATGTTTGTCTTTTAATTTCATTTGAAAACGCATCGCCATTAACGCTTTTTGCGTATAAACCTGCTTTATGTGCTTCTTTTTCAAAAGCTGCAGAATTGTACCAACCCGGTGAAGCTGTCTTCCCTTCAGAAGGTGCTTTTTCAAAAAACACACCTATAGTCGCTGCATCAGAACCAAAAGCGCTTGTAATTCTAGATGCCAAACCAAAACCAGTTGAAGCTCCAATTACTAATACTTTTTTCGCTCCATTAATAGGGCCTTTTGATTTAATATATTCAATTTGATTCTTAACATTTTGTTCGCATCCCTTTGGGTGAGACGTCGTACAAATAAATCCTCTCATTCTAGGTTCTATAATCATATTTTGTTATTCTTAATTTTATTATCCTTGAAATTATTTTTTGGCAATACCACAAAATTCCTTTTTCTTAAAAGGAAACAAATATAAAGCTAAAAATTAATTCAGCAAGGCTTTTGCGTGATTTAAGGCTGAATCAGAAACAATTGTCCCTGATAACATTTGAGCTATTTCTACAACTCTTTCATCATTGTTCAACAACTTTAATTCAGATTGTGTGTCCTCACCAACAGTCGATTTAAATACTTTGAAATGTGCATTCCCTTTTGCAGCAATTTGTGGTAAATGAGTAATGGCAAAAATTTGCATTTCCTGACTCATTTCCTTCATGATTTCTCCCATTCTAATTGCGATTTCTCCCGAAACTCCAGTGTCAATTTCATCAAAAATCAATGTTGGCAATTTTGAGTATTGTGCCAATATAGCCTTTACAGCAAGCATAATTCTTGACATTTCTCCACCGGAAGCCACTTTTTTCAGCAAACCAAAATCAGTTCCTTTATTGGCAGAAAATAAAAACTGAAGCTCGTCTTTCCCGTTCGGTAAATAAGTTGACGTTCCATTAAGTTCTATTTTAAAACGCACATTAGGCATTCCCAAAGTTTCTAAAATGGTAATCAACTTTTGAGATAAAACAGGAATTGACTCCAATCTATTCTTATGAATTGCATCCGAAAAATCATCTAATGCTACCGTTTTTTCCTTAATTGAATTAGTCAAAGAAGCAATTTCTTCTTCTAAATTTCCTAATTCTAAAACTGAATTTTCTAAATTGGTTTGGATTACTAATAATTCATCTACCGAAGA
>Ga0209109_10001412_pt1 | contig 13256 bp, 12 predicted proteins | sample Rifsed10ft2_FD_184004 | JGI IMG/M metagenome (GOLD analysis project Ga0209109, IMG submission 184004) | Soil microbial communities from Rifle, Colorado, USA - sediment 10ft 2 (version 2) | ecosystem: Environmental > Terrestrial > Deep subsurface > Rock core/Sediment | place: Rifle, Colorado... | reverse complement strand
GTCTCCGCCAGCACCCGGTTGGCGACCGCGACCTGGCGCTTCACGTCTTCGAAGGTCATGAAGGCCTCCTTGCGACCATGAAGGCCAGGCTTAAGCCTGGCCTTCGTTTCCGGAGAGCGGCGCCCTGCCTCTACCCCCAGGGGCCGAGGTAGGGCTCGCCGTTGTACGTATCGGAGAGGGGTTCCAGCGTCTCCGGCCAGTCGCAGTTGGCGGCGGACCGTCGCGCCGAGCGCGGCCGCGGCCGGCCGTCCCAGCCCAGCTGCTCCATGTAGTAGTAGAGCAGGACGCAGTGCCCGTCCGGGTCGAAGGCGTGGGCGACGTAGTCGACGCCGGGGTGCAGCCCCGCCGGCGGGTCCGTATCGACGCGGACGCCGTTCTCGCGCAGGAAGGCGATGGCGTCGCGCAGCTGGCGGTAGTTGGCCAGCTGGATGCCGAAGCCGGCCGACGTGCTGTGGCCGCTGAAGCCCAGCTTCGACCGCAGCGCCAGCGGATAGAGGGCGACGGAGTGGTGCTCCGTGTTCGTGCGCAGGAAGACGCAGCGCTCGCCCATGACCTCCGTCGCCTCCGTGAAGACGAAGCCGAGGCGGTCGCGGTAGAAGGCCTCGGCGGCTTCGAGGTCGTTGACGAAGAGGCCGACGGGCCCGATGCGCGTGATCTTGAAGGGCCGCGGCAGCATGATGCCATCGACGTCATACTTCGCCGGCATCGTGTCGACGTGGCGGTAGCCGGAGTGGACGTCGATGCCCTTGGCGAGCGCCTCCTGCACCTCGTCGAACTCGTTCACCTGGGGCAGCGAGGGCGGCTCGCGGAAGCCGCGGTAGTACATCGACTGGGGCTTGCTGAGGCCGTCCCAGCCGACCTGCTCGATGCCGTAGTAGAGCTCATTCGTGTGGCCGTCCGGGTCGTAGACGTAGGTGTGCCAGTTGGAGCCGGGCATGTCGCGGCCGGTGCGCTGCAGACGCACGCCCTGCTCCGGCAGCCACTTGGAGGCGGCGCCGACCTCGGCCAGGCTGCCGACCTGCCAGGTGATCTGGTTGATCGTGATCTCGCCGTGAGAGCGGGCCGGGTTGAGGGCGTCCATGACCCCCTTGTTGAAGAGGACGAAGGCGTGGTGGTCGCCGCCGTAGCGCGTGAAGTAGCCGCGCGGGTTGCCGACCTCCTTCAGCTGCTCCGGCGTCAGGCGGGAGGCGAACATGTCGGAGATGTCGGAGATGCGGAAGCCGAGGAGGTCGATGTAGAAGTGGACGCAGTCGTCCATTCTCGTGACGTTGAAGCCGAAGTGGCCGAGGCGGCGGATCTTGAACGGCCGGTCGAGGAGCACGCCGCCGACGTCGTGCTTGGCCTGCACCTGGGTGGTCATTTCGAGCCTCCTTCTGGCAGAACGCGGCGCTGCGGTTTTCGCTGCGCTGTATTTTACGCTGTCCTCAGCGCGGCTGCGCAGGTGGCGCGAACGAGGCCAGCTCCTCCTCCGTCAGCTGCAAAACGACGCCGGTGCGATCCTCCTGGGGCATGACGACCGCCTCGAAGCTGAGGTCGCCGAGGCCGTGGGCCATCGCGATCTCCATCTCCCGCCCTACCACCTCGAAAACGCCCACGTCGACGCCGACCTCGTGGGCGAGGTCGAGGGCAAGCAACGTGTCCTTGGCGGAGAGCGCGAGGGTGAAGAAGGGCGGCGAGAAGACGCGCCGCAAGATACCCCGCTGCAGGCCGCCGGTTATGCCGCGGTTGGTGCCGCTGCTCACGCCGATGACCTTCAGGAGCGTAACGAGGTCGACGCCGGCCTTTGCGCCCAGTGTGAGCACCTCGGCGTTCGCGACGGTCGTGACGACGGCGAGGAGATTGTTGCAGAGCTTGACGACGTCGCCGGCGCCAGCCGGGCCGCAGTAGAAGATCTTCTCCTCCGGCCCCAGGCACATGAGCACGGGCTTCATCCTCTCGAAGAGGGCTTTGTCGCCGCCGACCATGACGGCAAGCGTGCCGTTGGCGGCGCCCGTGACACCGCCGCTCACCGGCGCGTCCAGCATGGCGATCCCCTTCTCGGCGAGGAGGGCGTGCAGGCGGCGCATCAGCGACGGCGCATCGCTGGAGAGGTCGACGTAGGTGCTGCCGGGCCGCATCGACGCCAGCAGGCCGCCGGGGCCGATAGCTACGGGCTCGACCTCCTTGGGCCCGGGCAGGGACGTGAAGACCACGTCGGCGTCGCGCGCCGCCTCCGCGACGCTGCCGACGGCGCGCAGGTTGGGCACCTTCTTCGCCAGCTCGGCCGCGGCCTCCGACCGTACGTCGTAGCCGGCGACCTGGTGGCCGGCCTCGGCCAGGCGTCGCGACATGTTGCTGCCCATGCGTCCAAGGCCGATGAAACCGATGTTCATTGCGCTCTCCTCTCGAAATCTAGCCCGCCGCGGCTGCCGGCGGCTGCTCCTTGGCCAGAGTGGCCATCGCCTCCAGCACGCGGTCGACTTCCGCCTCGGTGTTGAAGGCGTGGGTGCTGAAGCGGATACCGGCGGGGTAGGCGACGCTGCGCGCGGCGACGCGCCAGCGCCGCCAGAGCTCGTCGACTACCGCCTGCGGCTCCCAGCCCTCGACGGCGACGCTGGTGAGCCCGCAGGACAGCGCCGGCGCCGTCGGGCCGGTGAGCGCACAGCCGGGTATCGTCGCGAGGCCGCCCTTCAGGCGCCCCGCCAGCGCCAGCGCCCGCGCCTCCATGGCGGGGAGGCCGATCGCCAGGGCGCTCGCGATCGCCCTGGCGAAGCCGGCGACGAGGGCCGGGCTCTGGGAGGCGATGCGGAGGCGGAAGAGGGCCGGCGGCCCTGACTGCGTCGGGGGCATCCGCGCCGCCGCGAGGGCGTTGGTGCTGAAGACCGGCTCCAGCGAGGGGTTGTACTCGGGCGAGACGTAGAGGGCGCCGGTGCCCTGCGGCCCCAGCAGCCACTTCTGGCCCGAGATCGAGTAGTAGTCGACGCCGAGGTCCGGGACGTCGACGGCGAGTTGGCCACCGCTCTGGGCGCCGTCCACGGCGACGGGCACGCCGGCGCGGTGCGCCGCGGTCGCGATCTCGCGCAGAGGCAGGCGCAGGCCGCAGGAGAACTGGACGTGGCTCAGGGCGACGAGGCGGGTGCGCGGCGTGATCGCGGCGACGATGGGCTCGATGACCTCGGCCGCGCTCGACGCGTTCGCCGGCACCTGGACGCGGCGGGCGATGACGCCGAAGCGCTGCTCCAGGACGGATGCGGGCGTCGCCAACGCCGGGTGCTCCAGGTCGCACGTGACGAGCTCATCGCCGGGCTTCCAGGACATGCCGTAGATGACGACGTGCAGGCCCTCCGTCGTGCCGTGGGTGATGAGCACGTCCGCGGCGTCGACGTTGAGCAGGCCGGCGACCGCCTCCTGCGCCTCGCGGCCGATGGCGCGAGCCAGCTGCAGGCCTTCCGGGCTGGCGCCCCCGACGGCGGCCTCCTGCTGCAGCACCTCGTGGATGCGCTCGACGACGGGCGAGGGCGAGGGGCCGGTGAAGCCGGTGTTGAGGTAGATGATGTCGCGCGTGGCGCGTATGGAGTCGCGGAGCTCGGCGAACGTCATGAGCCTTCCTTCCAGGCGCGGTGCGGGCATTGTCCTGCGGCGGCGGCGGCGCGGTCAACGCCCAATGGGGGGAATGAGTCAGTTGAAAACGTTCGTCCTGAGCTTGTCGAAGGACGCTCCCCTTGACCAGGGAACGTGGTTCGACAAGCTCACCACGAGCGTGTGTGTAAGCCGCTCCCGAACTGGCCGCTTATCGACTGCTGTACGATCTGGCCGATGTACACCTACGTAGACGTGCAGCCCAACGATAGCTGCCCCATGGCGGCGAGCCAGGTCTACAAGAACCTGGGCGAGCCGTTCCGCGTGCGGCTCGTCCGCATCCACGAGGGCGAGCCGGAGGGCAAGCTCTTCGCCGTCACCGGCTGGTCGAGCCAGGGGCCCGCGGACGCCTTCGCCGTGCGCGTGGAGGACTCGAGCGAAGGGTCGGCCTACGTCGTCTATGGCGGCGACTGGGGCATCAGGCTGCGACCCGCCGACTCGTCAGAGGCCTGGCGCCTGGACGACGCGGAGCAGTGGGGCGAGACCCATCTCGTCCTCGCGGACGCGGAAGACCTGGTACCGGCCTAGGTCAGCCCCAGACCTTGCGCGCCACCTCCGCGATCAGCTCCAGCTTGCGCCGCTGCTCGTCCCAGGTGAGCAGGTTGCCGAGGTCGGTGGAGGCGAAGCCGCACTGCGGGCTGATCGCCAGGTTCTCGATCGGTACATACTTCGCCGCCTCGTCGATGCGCCGCCGCAGCTCGTCCACGGGTTCAAGCTGCGGCTCCTTCGAGCTGATGAGGCCGAGGACGACCATCTTGTCCCTGGGCATGAAGCGCAGCGGCTCGAAGCCGCCGGCGCGCTCCGTGTCGTACTCGAGCAGGAAGCGGTCGACGTCGAGCTGCTGGAAGGCCCTCTCGGCGCAGGCCTCGTAGCTGCCCTCCGTCGCCCAGGCGCTGCGGTTGTTGCCGCGGCACATGTGCAGGCCGATGGTGAGGCCCGGCGTGCCGCGGAAGCCCGCCAGCGTCGCGTTGTCCACGGCGATGGTCTCGTCCAGCAGGCGGTCCGGGTCCTGGCCGAACCGCTGCATGCCTTCACGCATCCTGCCCTGGTAGATCACGTAAAGCAGGGAGTCGAGCTGGAAGTAGGAGCAGCCCTCGTCGATGAGCGCCTTGATCTCGCCGCGCACCAGACCGACGAACTCGTTGATCAGGTCTTCGCGCGTCGCGTAGAACCGGTCGGTGAGGCCGGGCTTGAACCAGCCAGGCACGCGCATCATGACGCCGGGGATGGTGATCTTCCAGGGCCCCGGCGCGTGTCGCTTGAGGAACCGCGAGTCCTCCGATAGTCGGCGTACCTGGCGGATCTTCGCGCTGACGACGAGCCCCGCGCCGCCGACCGCCTGCATCGCCTGGGCGGCCAGCTCGGCGCCGCGGCCCTGCCAGCCACCGCCGCGGAAGCCGCCGGCGGGGATGGCCGGGCTCGGGTCCTGGATCAGGCCTTCGACCGCGTCGCTGAGGGGCGCGTACCAGATGGTGCGGCGGTACTCGCCGTCCGTGAAGACGCCGAGGCCGGCCTGGCGCTGCAGCTCCAGCGCCTTCAAGACGGACTCGTCCTCGACCCGCCTGTACTGCTCCTGGCTGATCCGCCCCTCCTTCAGGTCCGCACGGGCCTGCAGGAGCTCGGGCGGGCGCAGCAGGCTGCCGACGTGGTCGGCGCGAAACTTCCCTGCCATCTCCCCTAACGACCCTCCTGTCCCTGAACGCTTGCTTTCATTGTTGTGATCGCCCTCGCGCGGCGCCTCTAGCCCTCCGACACGTACGTGGTGCCCGCGAAGCCGTTGGCGAGGAACCACTCGTACTCGGCCTGCGAGTAGCCGAGGAGCTCCTTGTAGACGTACTCGTTGTCCTGACCCAGCGTCGCGGCCGCCTTCCAGATGCGCAGCGGCGTCTTCGACATGTGGCTGATGGGCGACTTGAGGTAGAAGTGGCGGCCGGCGGCAGGGTGGTCGAGCTGCTGCCACACGTCACGCTCGCGCAGGTGGGGGTCGGCGAAGACCTCGGCGACGTTGAGGACGGGGCTGGCGGGCACGCCGGCGGCCTGCAGCAGGTGGAAGGCGTCGTAGTGGTCCTTGTCAGCCGTCCAGGCGCCGATGGCGGCGTCGAGGTCGTCGTGGTTCGCCCGACGGCTCGCCGCGTCGGCGAAGCGCACGTCAGCGCCGAGGTCGGCCCGGCCGATGACGTCGCAGAGGGCTTGGAACTCGGCATCGGAGCCGCAGGAGAGGGCGAGCCAGGCGTCGTCGCCGGCGCAGCGGTAGACGCCCTGGGGCGCCCGCATGGGGTCGCGGTTGCCGAGGGTGCCCTGGACGCGGCCGTTCATCGAGTAGTCCATGAGGGCCTGGCTCAGCGTGTGGCTGACGTTCTCCGCCTGCGACATGTCGATGAACTGGCCCCGGCCGGTCTGCATGCGGTAGCGCAACGCTGCCAGCAGGGCGAAGGCGCCGGCAGCGCCCGCGCAGGCGTCGGCGAAGTAGACGCTCGTGGTGTTGCTGGGGTCCGTGTCCGTGTAGCCGCGCAGCAGCGTGTGGCCGACGATGGCCTCCGTGTTGGAGGCGAAGGCGCGGAAGTGGCTGTAAGGCCCTGTTGCCCCGAAGGCGGGCATGCAAAGCATGATGAGGCGCGGGTTGACCTTGCTCAGCACGTCGTAGGTGAGGCCGAGGCGCTGGATGACGCCCGGCGCGTTGTTCTCGACGAACATGTCGCTGCGCTCAACGAGGCGGAAGAAGGCTGCCTTGCCCTCCTGGCGCGTCAGGTCCATCGTCACGCTGCGCTTGCTGCGGCCGACGCTGTTGGCGTTGGCGCTGAGGTCCCAAGGCTTCGCGGCCGGGTCCGGCTCGGCGCCTTGGGCGCGCAGCTGGTCGATGGTGACGCCTATCGTCCGCCAGTTGCGGTCCCAGTAGTGAATGCTCTCGACGCGGATGACCTCGGCGCCCATGTCGCTCAGCAGCGCCGTGGCGAAGGGCCCCGCCCAGACGACCGTCATATCGACGACGCGCAGGCCTTCCAGGGGCGGGCGCATCAGACGACTCCCCCTTCTCGCAGCCGGACGATATCGTCGTCGCCGTGGCCGAGGCCGCGAAGCACCTCGCGCGTGTGCTCGCCCAGGAGGGGCGCGCGGCCGGCGCGCCAGAGCGTCTCGCTCATGACGAAGGGGGCGCCAGGGTAGGCGAGCGGGCCGGTGTGCGGGTGGTCGACCTCGACGAAGTAGCCGCGCGCCGCCAGGTGCGGGTCGGCGAAGACGTCCGCCATCGTGTTGAGGGCGCCGCAGGGATAGCCGACACGCTGCGACTTCTCCATCACCTCTCGCTTCGTGTGCTGCACCAGCCACTCGATGAGGATGGCGTCGAACTCGTACTTGACTTCGAGGTTGCCCGTGAAGTTCTCCGGCGCCGTGAAGTGCGGGTCGTCGATGAGGTCGGGACGGTCGACGAGACGGCAGATGCGGTCCCAGTGGGACGTGAGGGTGAAGAACTGGACGTAGCCGTCCGCGGTGGGGTAGACGCCCGTGGGCAGGATGGTGCGGCCGACGCCGGGGCTGCCGCGCTCGCCGACGACGCCCGAGTACTGGTAAATCATGTGCGCCTGCACGCCCCGATCCTGATTGCCCACCATGATCTCGAACAGCGAGAGGTCGAGGTGCTGGCCGGCGCCGCTCGTCAGGGCGCCGACGTAGGCGCCCATCGTCGCCGCGGCCGCCACCATGCCGGCGAAGAACTGCTCCACCGTCAGGCCCAGCTTCACGGGCTCGCGCTCCGGCAGGCCGGTGATGTACATCGTGCCGCCCAGGGCGTATAGAGTGATCTCGCTCATCTTGTAATCGCGGTAGGGGCCCGTCTGGCCGAAGTTCGAGATCGAGGTCATGACCAGGCGCGGGTTCACCGCCTCGAGGGCCGCGTAGTCGAGGCCAAGCGACGGCATGACGCGCGGCGAAAAGCTTTCGACCAGGATGTCCGCCTCGCGCACCAGGTCGAGGAGGATGCGTCGGCCGGCTTCGCTCTTCAGGTTAAGCGTTAGGGACTTCTTGTTCGTATTGAGGTGGAGGAAGAGGCCGGAGCCTTCGGCGTGGGGCTCGTCGCGGAAGAAGGGGGGCAGGCGGCGCGCCGGGTCACCGCCGTCCGGCCGCTCGACCTTGATCACGTCGGCCCCGTAGTCGGCGAGAAGCTTGGTGCAGCCGGGGCCGGCGATGTACTGCGTCAGGTCGACGACGCGCACGCCGGCGAGCGCGGCGGGCGGGCTGGTCTCCTGGTTCAGGGCGGGCACCCCTTCCTAGCGATGGTGAGACGGCTAGCGGCCGGTCCAGGCGGGCGTGCGCTTCTCCGCGAAGGCGAGGACGCCCTCGCGCGCGTCCTCGGAGCCGTTGACGCGCGACCACCAAGCGTAGGCGCCGTTGTAGGCCTCCGCCAGCGGCAGGTCGAGGCCCATCAGCGCCGCCTGCTTCGTCGCCCGCACCGAGATCGGCGCGCACTCCATGATCTCCCGCGCCCAGCGCTCGGCCGCAGGCATCAGCTCCGCGAGCGATACGACCTCGTTGACCAACCCCCAGCGCAGCGCCTCCTGGGCGGTCATGAGGCGGCCGGTGAGCAGGTAGCCCATGGCGACCTTGAGGGGCATCTGGCGCGGCAGGCGGTGGACGCCGCCGGCGCCGGCGACGATGCCCCGCCTCGGCTCCGGCAGGCCGAATTGGGCGTGCTCGGCGGCGACGATCATGTCGCAGGCCAAGGCCAGCTCCAGGCCGCCGCCGACGGCGTAGCCGTTTACGGCGGCGATGATCGGCTTCCAGACCTGGACGTGGCGCGGGTTGGTCAGGCCGCCAAAGCCGCGCTGCAGCCCCCGCGCTCTCTCGAAGCGCTCGCCGCGGGCGTCTGCGGCGGCGCGCCAGCGCAGGTCCATGCCGGCGGAGAAGGCGCGCTCGCCGGCGCCGGTGACGATAGCCACGAAGCTCTCGTCGTCCTGGGCGAAGTCGTCCCACGCCTGCGCCATCTCGGCGCCGGCCGGCGCGTGCATGGCGTTCAAGACCTCGGGCCGGTTGAGCGTGAGGTAGGCGATGCGGCCGCGCTTCTCGTACCTGATGAACTCGAAGTCGAGCATGAAGCTCCGCTCTAGTCTCGCCGAGCGCGAGATCTGGGTGCGGGGCGAATTATACTTCGGCGCCCGGTTCGAGTGAACAGCAAGAGAGGCGACCTCGCGGTCGCCCCTGCAGGCGCCGAAGCTTTCAGGCGTCCTAGCTGACTTTGGTGAAGGGCGGGCAGAACTCCGCCGGGCCCTTGTTCATTATGTAGAGCTTGTCCTCCGCCGTCAGGAAGTCGAAGGCGGTGAGGACGGGCACGAGGTTGTCGGACGTCAGGCCGGTCTCTGGCCGGACGGCGCGGCCGGAGCCCGGCGCCTCCGAGCCGAAGAGCATCTGGTGGACGCCGCGCTGCTTGATGGCGGCCTCCAGGAAGAGGAGGTCGTAGCCGCAGGTGTCGAAGAAGAGGTTGCGGCTCAGGTCTCGCTGACCGAGGTGGCCGTCCGTCTTGATGAAGCGGTCCAGGGCGCCGCCGCAGTGGCAGACGCAGACCTTGAGCTCCGGGAAGCGCTCGAAGACGTCGCCGTGAGAGAGGAGCTGCGTCGCCAGGTACTGCTCGAAGAGGAAGCCGATCTGGTAGTTCTGGGGGATGATCCGGATGCGCGGGTCGAGGCAGTTGGTGCCGTGGATGATGATGGGCAGGCCGTTTCGCTGGCAGTATTCGTAGATCGGGTCCCAGTAGCGCTCGTGCATGCCAGGGCTGTCGCGGCGGCCGGACGGGTCGGGCGTGAGGTAGACGGCGACCATGCCCAGCTCCTTGACGCAGCGCTCCAGCTCCGGGACGCAATGGCTCGTGTCCTCCGCGTGCGGGTTCTGGGGCAGCATGGCGGCGCCGAGGAAGCGGCTGGGGAAGGCCTCGCACTGCTTGAAGATGGAGTCGTTGGTCACGCGCGTCCAGGACGGCAGCAGGTGGGGCTCCATCCAGCCGAGCATGGTGAAGGGCCGCGGCCCGATGATCTGGACGTCGATGCTGCGCTCGTCCATATAGTTGACGTGGGTCTGCGCCGAGGCCTTGAACGCCTCGTCCGAGAACTCCGGGCCGCGACGCGGGCTCATTATCGGGCTCGGGCCCGCCGTGTTGGAGGCCAGCAGCACGAGGCCCTGGGCGCGCACCGCGTTCGGCGCCGAGACGTGGCCGTGGACATCGAAGACCTTTACGTCGTTGTACACGCTTCTTCTCACTTTCTCGGCCGGCGATGGCCGCGCTCGGTAGTCGGGCGAGGCTTGGTCGCCCTGTAGTAGCTGCGGCGGGGGTCTGGGACGCATCTGCCTGGCGGCAGGCAGGGCGTAGTCTACCACTAGCTCGGAGGGCAGGCTACGGCCTGCGACAGACGCTTCGCCGCGGTGCTAGAATCCGAGCGGACGGAACCGTTGCCCCGCGAGAACCTGAAGGAGAAGGCGATGAACGCAACAGTGGTCAACCCGACGGGGTCTTCGGCCGAGGCTCCAGGCTCGCTGGCGCCCAGGCGATTTCGGGACTTGAATGGCAAGACCGTCTGCCTGCTCGACAGCACCAAGTTCAACTCGGACCGGGTGCTGGACGCCATTGGCGAGCTGCTGCAGGAGCGCTACGCGGTCAAGGAGATCGTCCGCGAGCGAAAGCCGTACTTCGGGCGGCCGGTGCCCATCGCGCAGGCGCAGAAGCTGGCTTCCCGCTGCGACGTGGTGATCACTGCCGTAGGCGATTGAGGCTCCTGCAGCGCGGCCAGTGTGGCCGACGGAATCATCTTCGAGAAGCTGGGCGTCCAGGCGGCGACTATCGTCACCGACGCCTTCAGCAAGAGCGGCGACGCGATGGCGCGGCGCCAGGGCTTCGCCAGCTATCGCTACGCCATGGTGCCCCATCCCGTGAGCAGCCTCACGCCGGAGGAGTGCAAGACGCGGGCGCGCGAGATTCTGCCCGAGGTGATGTCGATCCTCGGGCTCGAAGACGCGGCGCAGGCGCCAGCCGAGCCGGCGGACGCCGCGCCCGCGGCGCCAACCAACGGATCGAGGCCCGTTTCGGTCGAAGGCCTCTCCGACGCCGAGCTGAGGGACCTCGAGCGGGTGGTTGAGCACTACTACGAGCAGGGCTGGACAGACGGCCTGCCCGTGGTGCCGGCGACCGAGGAGCGCGTACGCGACTTCGCCGACTACGTCGGCCGCGACCCGAAAGAGGTCGTCGCGACACTCGCTCACCTCGACCGAACCTGCACGGTGGAGCTGGCGGCCGTCGCCGCCATCATGGCGGGCTGCCGGAAAGAGCACTTCCCGGTCGTCCTCGCCGCGCTGGAGGCGTTCAACGCGCCGCGGGGCTGGGACACCGGCCTCGTCCAGAGCACGACCGGCCAGTGCCAGATGGTCATCGTCAACGGCCCCATCCGCGAGCGGCTAGGCTTCAACAGCACGGGCAACCTCTTCGGGCCCGGCTTCAGGGCCAACGCCACCGTCGGACGGGCGCTGCGCCTCGTCATCCTGAACGCCTTCGGCGTCCGGCCGCACGAGTTCGACCAGAGCACGCACGGCACGCCGGCGAAGTACACCTTCTGCATCGCCGAGAACGAGGAGGAGAGCCCGTGGGAGCCGCTGCACGTCGAGCGCGGCTTCGCGAAGGACGCCAGCGTCGTCACGGCGCACTTCGCGCGCAGCAACCTCCACGTGGAGAACCGCCGGAGCAACAAGCCGGAGCAGGTGCTGCTGACGATCGCCGACTCGATGTCGTACGCCGGCTCCTTCGAGGCCGGCCGCGGCTACACGGTCGTGATGGGTCCGGAGCACGCCCAACTCCTGGCGCGGCAGGGCTGGACGAAGCAGGCGGCGAAGCAGTTCATCTGGGAGCACTGGGGTCGAACGCGGGGCGAGCTGCGTCGCTTTGGCCTGCTGCGCGACGATGGCGACGAGGAGCAGTTTCTGCGCTTCGGTCAGTCGCCGGACTCGCTGCTGCTGGTCGTGGCCGGGGCGAAGAACGCGGGCCTATCGACGGTGATCCCGACGGTCTCGCCGGACTTCTTCTCGCAGGCCATCGCCGAGCCGCGCGGGGCATAGGCGTCTCGTCTTTGCGGGGCCCCTTCGACCGAGATCAGGACAGACTCGGGCCGAAGCGATCTCACGAGTAACGCCAGACGAAGCTTGTGCGATTGCTACGGCTCGCCTACGGCGAGCCTCGCAAAGACAAGGGGCCGTTCTACGACCGCAGCTTCAGCAGCCGGCGGGCGTTGCCCTCGTAGATCTTCTGCCGGTCTTCCCGTGAGCAGGTGATGCCGTCCAGCACGCGCAGCGTCTCGCGGATGTAGCCGGAGCCACCTTCGGGGTCGAAGGGGGCGTCCGAGGCGAAGAGCACGTGGTCGGAGCCGAAGAAGGCGAGGCCGCACTCCGTCGCCGGGATCGACCCGAAGAGGGCGGTGTCGGCGTAGAACATGCGGAAGTAATCGAGCGGGCGCTTCTTCAGCCGTCCCAGCGCCGCGCCGTCCTCCGGGTCGTCGCTGCGCTTGCCGAGCTGCTCCAGGCCTGGGCCGGCGCGCCCCTCGAAGTAGGGCAGCATGGCGCCCATGTGGTGGGTGATGATCTTGATGTCGGGCAGCCGGTCGAAGAGGCCGGACATGACGATGCGTCCCATGGCGATCGTCGTCTCGTAGGGCCAGCCGAAGACCCACCAGAAGTCGTACTTGGAGCGCGGCTCGGTCACGTAGTCGGGGAAGTCGGCGCCGCGCGTCGGATGGAGCCAGATCGGCAGGTCGAGCTCGGCCATCCTCTGGTAGATGGGGCAGAACTCGGGCTCGGCGGGCGAGCGGCCGTTGACGTTGGAGAAGATCTGCACGCCGGCGGCGCCGAGCTGCTTGATCGAGCGGTCGATCTCGTCCATCGCCGCGTCGATGTTGTTGAGGGGCAGGGAGGCGACGAAGGTGGGGAAGCGGTCTGGGTACTTGGCGCAGATCTCAGCCATGCCGTCGTTGGCGATCTGGGCCAGCTCCGGGCTGTCCTCCGGCCCGGCCAGCACCTCGATAGGCGGCAGGTTCATCGAGAAGACCTGCTGGTACTCCGGCCCGAACTGGTCGATCTTGCGGAAGCGCTCGTCGAGGTCGTAGAGCATCGGGATGGCGCTGATCCGCTTCATCATGTAGGCGCCGCGGTCGCTCATGTTGGTCAGCCGGTCGAAGTAGGGTCGGGGCATGATGTGGTTGAAGATGTCGATCTTCACGTCGCTCTCCCTCGTCTGTCTCGTCGCGGGGTCGCGTAGATGTTAAGCGCAGCCGGCCGCTGTGTCAGCAGCGCGGCCGTCGCATATGCTCCAGCCTTCAGGCTGGAGTGTTGAGGAGCTACACCTCAGGCTGAAGCCTGGGGCATCGAGGCACAGGAGGGCTGAGGGTTGAAACCCTCAGCTACGGACAACGGAAGCTGCAGGATTCATCCTGCAGGGAGCCTTGTCGCCAACAGGCTTCCCCCTCTCCGAAATCGGAGAGGGGGACCGAGGGGGAGAGGTCGTTCAGTGGCCGTAGCCGATCACGTTGAGCAGCGCCTGGCGCCCCTCCACTTTGACGGCGTGCAGCGCCCGCTCGAAGGCCGCCGGCACGTCCGCCGGATCCTCGACGCGCTCGCCG
>Ga0209109_10001410_pt1 | contig 13263 bp, 15 predicted proteins | sample Rifsed10ft2_FD_184004 | JGI IMG/M metagenome (GOLD analysis project Ga0209109, IMG submission 184004) | Soil microbial communities from Rifle, Colorado, USA - sediment 10ft 2 (version 2) | ecosystem: Environmental > Terrestrial > Deep subsurface > Rock core/Sediment | place: Rifle, Colorado... | reverse complement strand
TGATGCATGCGTCAGCAGCAGCGGGCGTCGTTGGGGGAAAGCGGTGGTATGCAGGAAGAATTTGTTAGATGGATGTGATATCGAGGCTTAACCGCTCCCACACATCCCGGAGCAACCCGTTCAGGCTTCGCCGAGCGGAATTCTTCAGAAATTTCCTCGCCGACTCGGTCAGTTTCCGCTTTTCTTCTCAGCGGAGCCTCAATGAGGCTCCGCCTCTTACGGTGAAGATTACTCTGAGCCTCGGCATCGCACCGGAGAAAGTAGAAGGTCCCCATCGACCAGTAATTAGCGCCCCTTGAATTCTATCGGTTCCTTTGGCATGAACTGGATACTTGTCTTCTGCTTGCCCTTCAGTGGCTCGGGTTCAATCTTAACGGTACCGGTTGCCGTATCGAGCACTGAAATTCTGTGGAAGAAGGATTTCTTGTTTGCATCGGTTCCATCACGATAACCCACTGTCAGGCTCGCAGAATCTGACGGGGGGAATTCAGTGGTCATGATAATCTTGCCACGGAATACGGCCTCTGGAAACATCGTCGTTGCACCGATGTTGATGAGGTTAGTCCAGTAGCCCTGCAGTTTGGTTATCTGATGCTGAGTTTCTATCTTGAAAGATGCATCTTCAATGCCTGTGAACGCTAGGCCTTCGCATCCTTCTTGGCAGGACAACCGTGATGCAATCACAGGCCATGGAAATGCAAAGCGGAGTCGTAGGTCAACAACCCTTTCAGTCTTACTCGGGTTTCTCATAGTAAATTCATACTCACGATAACTCTCTTTCCACTCTACCCCTTCTACATCCAACCCTGGGCGATAGTTGTATCTTGTTTTCCGAAGGAAATACTCGAGTTTCGCGTCTTGGGTGAGAGTGCTGGTATCTAGGATCCTTGCCCGTGCCCAGATGTAGATGTCGCTTCCTCTGCTCGAAGGTTTGGCGATATTGGAATGGTCCTCGTCTACTGGGTGTGGGTTCTGATCGCAAAATGTTGCGGCAAATATGCGGTTAACGATAACGACTCCATGAGTGGGCTTGGTCTCGTAAGCGCAGAAGGATTGAGGAAAGGGAGGAGTGCCACGATCACGGATCAAGTTCTGCCATTGGTTTTCGAGGGCTTGAAGAAAGCTGTTAAAGTCAGCTCGCTGCATATCACGGAGTTGTGGGTTCGCACTTAGCCAGGAGCTAACCTCAGCCATGTTCGCTCCCTGTGCCGGTGTAGAAATGTATAGGACTGCTTTGACGGTTCGGAGTTTTTTGATCTGAGACGGACGGTTGAGATTTACCAGAACGCCCTTTACCACAAGCCCGCCCATGCTGTGTGCTATGAAGTAGACCTCATGGAATTTCCCAAAGATGTCCTGATCTTCAAGCTGGTGTAACAGGCGTTCCGTAATTTCTGCGATACCTGAGGAGCGGTGGAGGAATGGGCTGTCGCAACGATAGGTTGCGACTGTGAAACCCCGAAACCGTTCGTCGCCTTTGATCAGATCTGGCCATGTGACGCCAGCTTGGCTTGTCCAACTATTGACTGGATCGCCAAAGACTCCGTGAACGAATACGATTAGCTTGTCCGACGATTCCGGCGCGGACGAGAACGCGAGATCCCCAGTAGAAGTTGTGTCGTCGGGCAACGTCGAACAGCCTGCGACAAGTATGAAAGCGATTATATGAAGAAGGATTTTTGCCATTGCCCAAAAGTATTGAATTCAGATGAAACAGGGACATTCTACTTTTTCGAGCATGACGAGTCTATCTCTAGTCAGAGCCTCGGATGGAAGGGATGAGCACGAAGGCTTTCGCCGTGGCGCCGTTCTTCTGGGCCGGTAAGGCGCACGGCCAACGGCGAAACACTCAATTGCAGTCTTGCTCCGTCGTATCATGGCGAAGCTGGAGCTGCCCGCCTTTCGTCAGCCGAGGCCTTCTTCTGCGCTGTTGAGTACTAGATGGAAAGGAAACGCTCTCAGGCGGGCGGCGTCAACAAATGCGATGAGAAAAATGTGCGAGTTATGACCCGAACAGATCCATCTGGGTCGGTTGCGGCGGTTCGATGTTGAGGGTTGGTGCGGATGGCGTTGTGGTTTCTACTGGGGCCGGTTGGGAGTGGCGGTCAAGAAACTCTCTCAGCTTCTTGAAGTCCTCACGAAGCGGTTCGAGCATGCTGCCTTGGTGCAGGGCTGCTGCTGGATGCAGCAAGGGGAAGAGGACAAAGTCTTTCAAGTAGAACGCCTGGCCGCGAACCTTTGTAATCCCCACCTTCCGTTCCAGCAATGTTTGCGTCGCCCAATTCCCTAATGTGCAGACCAGTTTCGGGTGGATCATCGCGATCTGTTGCATCAGAAACGGTTTGCACGTCTCGACTTCATCCGGTTCCGGGTCGCGGTTGTTCGGCGGTCGGCACTTGATCACGTTCGCGATGTAAATGTCATTGCGTGACATTCCCGCCGATTGCAGGAGATCGTTCAAGAGTTTTCCCGCGGCCCCGACAAACGGTTCCCCTTGCTGGTCTTCATGGAAGCCTGGCGCTTCCCCCACAAACATCACGCTCGCCTGCGGATTTCCCACACCAAACACCACTTGGGTTCGGCCCATCTTCGCGAGCTTACACCGTTGGCAGTTATGCAAAGACGTGCTGAGATCGAGGAGAGTCATGATGGTGAAGGGGAGTCGGTGGAAAATTCAAAGGATTTTAGGCGGGCCGACTTTTCTTGTCAATGGAGGAGAAACGTGGGAACAATAGTTGCCCACGTTGCCAAGTGTGAGAGGGGTCAGGGAGGGAAACATGCGACTTATGAAACGCTTCGTGTTCGGTTTTCTCGTTTGTATGATCAGTGCCGGCGTGGCCTGGGCTGCTGAGCGAGGGTATCAGCTTGTCGCGAGCAAGGACAGCAAGCTCTGCGCAAGAGCGCTGGAAGCCTTTCGTGAGGATGTGGATGATCGAGGGCGGCTGCGATACCAGCACGAGATCTTCCGCCAGATTATCTGGAAGCCGGTCGAGCTGAAGGGGCAAGGGCCAAAGACGAGGCACTGTTCGAGTCTCGATAAGGCGATATTTGATTTGGAAAACGATGGGCAATCTGATTTGGTGGTCAAGACGACGTTCTGTATGAAGGGGAGTCCGAGCGATAGTTTCTATATGTTTCCTGCCGACAGCAACGTGTTGGAGCAGGCTTCATGGCAGGATATGGCGCCCTTGCTTGCCACACCAGATAAGTTCGAACGGACTGGGGGGAGCTATCCGCTGACTGCGTTTCCGGTGTCTTCAGAGTCGAGCAAAGGGGGGCCGGTTCTGAGCACTGTATTCACAGTGCAGCCGTTCATATTGGGCGGGACAACGTATGTTGCGCTGACTGATGGTCGCGGGGAATGGGCGGTGATCGCAAGATATCTACGTGGCGCGCGGTTTGACGATCAGTGCTATCTGCGGATGGCAGGTCGGTGAATTATTCCTCAGGATGATCAAAAAGGTCTTTGTTCTCACCCACCCACCCTGAGTTTGCCTTGATAGCCTCTTCGGCCAAGGACGCGCCTTGGCCCATGCAAGGCCGCTGCGGACTATCCATTTTTTAAGGGTTGGCTGGAATAATCCCAACTGCGCGCAATATTCCACCCACCCAGCCCTCAGCGCGCCAAGACGCGCTTTATCCCGAGTGAGGGCCTTCCAGTTCCCTCTACCTCCCTTTAGAGGAGTGGCCAAGACTGCCCTCAACTGCGCCCATCGAACGAGCACAGTTTCACCGTGCGCGTTCTGCGAGCAAGGAGGGCGCCTGGCCGCTCCTTCCCCATCTTTCTGAGACCGCGCGTTGCGAGAGCAAGGGGATCGTCCCAGCCACCCCGCTCCTTTTTCAGCATCCTGATTATTCCACTATATCCCTTGGCTGCCAGACAGGTATCCCGCATCGAGGAGATCGTCGATATCCCGTGCAGTGCTCGAGCGTGGTCGCCTGGGCTTAGGGACCCTGGGCCAAACGGATAGGGCTTGCTCTGGTTGTAGAAGTGGTTTTCATTCGCCAGTCTCGCCTTGTACTCACACTCCATATAATCCCGTTCCACATCTCGTTGACTGAGTCCCTGCGCATTGCCACCACGCTCATAGGGACTAGGCGCGCATCCGACGAATGCGAGCAGGAGTACTCCTAAAAGAGTCGTCCTTCCCGAGTGCGTATTCATAGTGACATGACTTACCAGCGGATCGGGTCATCGTCAAGCGGACCTAGCGGAGCGCTATTGCATCAGCGCACTGGTTGCCACTGACAATGGCGCTTTCGAGGCTGGGAGGCCATCCGGTATCGGTCCAGGCCCCTGCTACGAGCAAGTTGGCAATCGGACTGCGCTGGATAGGTCGATGTAATTTTGTCCCAGGCCTGAGTGAAAGGATGGCACCTGGAATTGTCCGGCGGCCGGTCGATGTGATCCTGCTTTCAGGCATGAGGAGCCCCAACGATCTAAGCAAATCAGGGATGAGTCTATCAGGATTAGAGTCCGGTTGAGCCGGCGCAAACTGACTGTCGGTTGTGATGAGAGAGAAGCATGTGTGATCAGGCGTTGCCGCTGTGGCGAGTACCGAGTGAAATGACGTGTCACTCAGCAGGACGAGGCGAGGGGTGGCACAGGGTTGCTCGGCATGTACGTGAATGATTGTGCGGTCGACCGATCGCAATTCCGCGATTTGTTGAAAATAGGCGTAGCGGGTCAGCCATCGCTCTGGAAGTAAGGGCGTGAGCTGATGAGGGGGCAGGGCTGCCACATACCAATCAGCTTGCAGCAGGGAACCGTCCCGCAGCAGGATGCCCGAGATGTGATCTTGCTCATAGCGGAGCTGTGTGGCTTCGGTATTGCACAAAATAGTCGCGCCGACCTGGGTCAGTACTTCGGTGATCGGCTGTACGAAGCAGCTCTGGGGGGAGTCCCGAAGAACCGAGATGCGGCTATCTGAACGAGTGCTCAGGAACAATGGCCTCATCGATGTGACGAAGGCATCGGCGGACATCGCGGAGAGATCGTTGCCGGTCAGCCATCGCGCGAGAGGATTCCAGACCACGCGGCGCGTCTGCACGCTTTGTCTGATTGAAGCAAGCCATTCGTCGGCGGTGCGCTGCTCCAGATCGGCGGGCAGCCGCTCATCGCCTTCCCACAGCTGTTCCACCCATGATGCCAGTCGCCATCGTTCTTTCCAGGGGATGCCGGAAAATTTCAGGAGGTTCACCCACGTATGAAAAGGCGCGGGGAAGCAGGTGCTCGGGTACTGAACGAGGGAATCGTCATGGAGACGAAATTCTAGTGGGATTTCGGCACCCGCTGGCTGCTGTTGATCGGGATGCAGCGAATGCAGCAAGGCATGTGTTGCGCGATGGCAGCCGAGAATGGTGAAGGGCTCAGGGACCTCACAAAGGTCGTCGCTTATGCGGGCGCCTCCAAGCAGGGGGCGCCGATCGATGATCGTGACTCGATAGCCATGACCCGTGAGGCGGTAGGATGCGGTAAGACCGGCGGGGCCTCCACCAAAAATCACGACGGACTGAGTGGTGGTGGATGTCACGAGAATCTGGAGCGAAACCAAACTTTGGCGGCCACGGCCAGTCGATGAATCGTTGAGAGCCGGACCCGCGGGCCGAAAATCTGATGGCCCGGCTTCTCGATCTCTTTTAAAATGCGGAAATATACGGCACGCATGATTTCAGAGACAGTCAGCGCCCGCCGGTCGTGTGCCGGCAGGTCCTCGAACGCCGCCTGTGCTTTTGCGTAGTACTCATGGGCCCTTGCAGTTTCGGAGTGAAGCAACATGCGGAGCTCCGCGCTTTCCTGTCGCTGGAGGATTGCCTGATCGGTGCAGCCGAATTTCATGAGATCGTCTTGCGGTAGATAAATGCGACCTTGGGCTGCGTCTGTCCCGATGTCCCGTAGAATATTCGTCAGTTGGAACGCCATGCCGAGAGCGACGGCATAGTCTTGTGCCCGTGGGGATGTGGGTCCGAAGATATGGAGGCAGATCAGTCCCACGACCGACGCGACACGGTAGCAGTAAAGGGAGAGGTCTTGAAACGAGGCGTACCGTGACGCCGCGAGATCCATTTCGACCCCTTTAATCAGTTCATCGAAATAGGCCTGGGGGATAGACAATTGCCTCACATGGTTGGCCAGACTGATGGTCACCGGGAAGGTCGGCGTGCCGCGGTAGGCCGCTTCAAGCTCGGTCCGCCACCGGTGCAGTTCATCCTGGGGGTTGCTTCCTGCCGGGGGTTCATCGACCGCATTGTCGACTTCCTTACAGAAGGCGTAGATCGTGTACATCGCAGCGCGCCGTTTTCTCGGGAGGAAGAGGAAGGAGTAGTAGAAATTGCTGCCGCTCTGCTTGGTGAGAGCCGTGCAGTATGCTTGCGCGGCAGTGACAGAGAGTGAGGTCATGGGCGTTGGTGAATCGGCAGTGGCCCAAGGCGGCAGGCCATGGATTCGTGAATGTGGTCGCAGTCTGACGGGTGCAGGATGGCCGCCAAGAGTTCGATGCCGTCAATCAATCGAGGGCCAGGTCTGCTGAAAAAGGAGGAGGCGTCGACCAGGAATGTGCGCTGCGCCAGGTCAGAGGATAGGCCCCATTCATCCGGTTGCTGCATCAGCTCGAACAACTCTGCGTGCGTCCGTTCAACGGAAAAACCACAGGGCATCACGATGAGGACGTCCGGAGCCGCGGCCAGGACCTCGTCCCACGTTACAACCCGCGAGGAGCTACCAGGCTGCGCCAGGACATCCAGGCCGCCAGCGAGCTGGACCATCTCAGGAACCCAATGACCTGCAACGTAGAGAGGAGAGAGCCATTCGATACAGACCACGCGAGGACGATGTGAGATGCCCTGGACGCGAGTCCGGATGGCGTCCAGTCGATCACGAAAATGCGCGGCGAGACGAAGCCCCTCCGCTGACCGATTGGCGGCGTCGCCGATCCGAATGACATCATCGATTACATCATGGACCGTACGGGGGTTCAAAGTGAGGACGGTCGGTTGCCGAGGCATGGAGCAAAGGGCGTTGTGCAGTTGGTCCGGCGTGACGGCACAGACATGACAGAGGTCTTGGGACAAGATCAGATCGGGTTGCGCCTGCCGCAGCAGATGGTCTTTCAACCGATAGAGCCGTTGTCCTGACGCCATCAGCTGACTCACTTGGCTGTCGATGTCGGCGCTGGCCAGTCCATGAGGAGGAATCATCGGTTCAACCATGCTGGGCACGCCTCTGACCGATGGTGGCCAGTCGCACTCGTGACTGATCCCGACCAGCTCATCGCTCAGGCCAAGCAAGGCAATCACTTCGGTCGCGCTGGGAAGCAGAGAGCAGATTTTCATACCACTCGGTTCTTTATGCGGCCGGCCACAAGCGTTCGCGGAGTTCGCTGAGGCGAATCTGTGAAAGACTCTGGACGACCGCATGAGCTTCATGCAGATCTTGGATCGTGTGTGTGTTCGCCACGGCGAGGACTTTCATCCCGGCGATTTTCGCGCCGCGGATACCCGGGATCGAATCCTCAATCACCAAGCAGGATTCGGCGGTGATGGCCTGCTCTTGGCGTTGTCGATTCAGTGCGTTGAGGGCTTGGAGAAATGGTTGCGGGTCGGGCTTTCCCCTGGTCACGTCTTCTGCGCTGGTGATGTGAAGAAATTCTTTTCGGAGCCCAGCCTGTTCAAGAATCACCTCGATTTCATGGCGGAGGGCACCGGACGCGATGGCCAAGGGGTAGGCGGCGGACGCCTCACGCACGAACTCGCGCACCCCGGGGAAAATGACCAGATGATCCTTCACCGATCTCAGATAGGCACGGGCTTTTCGCTGCATCAGTTGCGCGAGGGCGACTGGGTCAGTGGGATGCTGGTGCGCGTTGAGTGCCGCGAGAAAGCAGCCCCGATCATCGTACCCCAAGTAGTTAGCGTAGTAGTCGGCTTCAGTCAGGCTGATGCCGATTTCAGCCAGCGTCTGACGAAAACTAGCGAAATGAAGAGGCTCGGTGTCCGCGATCACGCCATCAAAGTCAAAGATCATCGCTGTGAGTGTGGCCATGGAGTCGTCTCGATACAGTGGGTGTGGTTACGGGCTATAAAACGGGCGGATTATAACACAGAGAACTCGCCTGAACAGGCGAGAATGTGTCTGCTCAGCAGGCCACTCGCGTGAGAGAGAATAGGAGGGTCAGAACTTCAAGCGAAGACGTTTCTCCGATACCCAACCCTTTGCACCTTCGTCGGTACGCACCAAATACATCCAGCCGCCTGGCTGTAGATCACCGTCCAAGACGGTCAGCGAGACGCCTGGGCGAACGATTGGCCCAGGCGTGCCGCTCGATGAATCTGCGAACAAAGGAATGCCTCCGCCGGAAGCCGGGTCGTCTACCGTGACGGTCACTTTCTGTCCTTCGCTGAACATCGGGTCGAAAGGAGGTACGACTGGTGCAGCGGGTCCCGCTGCTGCTTGGGATGGTGGAACGACCGCGGGCGCGGCTGGGGCGACGGCAGTGGAGGGAGAGGTTGCTGGAGCCAAGGGGACTAAGGCCTCGTTACTCGGACTGGGAGCGGCTTGTGGCGCTGGTGCCGAGGCCAACGGCTTTGGTTTTATGGCAATTGATGGTGGGGTGCTCTCACCCAGGTAGGGGCTCAGCCATACCGTCAACATCTCCGGTTCCATTGCGACATAGGCCATGCCGCCGACAAGAACCAGGAGCAGTATCCAGAGGAGCGGGCTTCCTCCACCTCCACCGGATTTCTTGCGGGGGCTCAGCGGGCCTCTTGATTTTGTGGCGATCGTTTGATCGAGTTCCTCTTCCGTGAATTCCAAATCCGGTTCTGGCTGGCGGGCAAAGAGGAGAGTCCAATGAAAAGGATTCCCGACTGATGTCAGGTTCTCAACGAGCGCAGCCATCGAGCACCTCCCTACTAAGCGACTCAAACCCACGTGGGCTTATCTGTGAAAATACCTATCACCAACACCGAGTGGTGTCAATTTTGTTGAGGAATTGCGCATGCGCGCGGCGAGGTTCAGCAGGGATGCGAGGCGCTGCAGGAAAAGACTTGTCGTTCCCGACTCCCCGTTCGAAAGACGGTGAGGCCTTTGCATCCGAGTTGGTATGCGAGCAGAAAGGCCGCGGCCACCTCGGCTTTGGTCGCCGTGGCCGGCAAATTGATGGTTTTCGAGACTCCGCTGTCGCTATATCGCTGAAACACCGCTTGCATACGCACATGATGCTCGGGTGAGACATCATGCGCCGTGACAAATAGTCGACGTAGCTCTTCAGGGATGTGGGTCAAATGTTGAATCGAAGGATGTGCCGCCAGGTCGGCCCGGAGTGAGTCGAGATCGAGGCCGAGTGCGCGTGCGCGGAGGATGAAGGCTGGATGAAGCGAGGTGAGCACGACGCCGTCCATGATGCGGCGAACTTCCTGTACGCCATATAACGGTTCAATGCCGGGCGAGCAGTCCGCAATGAGGCTGATGCTGCCGGTTGGGGCAATGGTGGTCACGGTCGCGTTTCGATGCCGCTGGTGAAGTGTCTGGAGCCGGCTACCTCGATAGGCAGGAAAGACTCCGCGTTCGGCGGCCAGCCCTGCCGAAGCGAGATGGGCACGAGATTGAAAAAATTCCATCAGAGTTTTAGCTGTGTGGAGCGCGCCTTCGGAGTTGTAGGAGATATTGAGGGCGATCAGTAAGTCGGCGAAGCCCATGATGCCCAGGCCAACCTTCCTGGTTTGTTTCGTCATGCGGTCGATTTGAGGAAGCGGGAAGCGGTTGCGATCGATCACATTGTCGAGGAAGCGTACGGCGAGGGAAATGGTTTCAGCCAATCGGACGAAGTCGATGGTGGGCCGCGCAACCCGTCGTGCGAGGAAGTTGGCCACGTTGATGGAGCCGAGGGTACAGGATTCATAGGCCAGAAGCGGTTGTTCACCGCAGGGGTTGGTCGACTCGATGGTGCCAAGGCGAGGGGTGGGATTGGTCCGATTGATGGTGTCCAAAAAGACTAGACCAGGTTCGCCGCTCCCCCAAGCCGCTTCAACGAGTCGATCGAATACGAGCGAGGCTGGGAGTCGCCTGGTTTGTTTGTTGGTATGGGGATTGATCAGTGCATAGGTGCGACGGCGTGCGAGGGCCTGCATGAATGAATCGGTGATGCCGACGGAAAGATTGAAATTCGTCATCTCGGTCGGCGTCTCTTTCAGTGCGATGAAGTCGAGAATGTCGGGGTGGTCGATACGGAGGATGCCCATATTCGCGCCGCGCCTGGTCCCGCCTTGCTTGATGACGTCCGTAGAGAGGTTGAAGAGGCGCATGAAGGAAATCGGCCCGGAGGCCACGCCGCTCGAGGACGCGACCCGGTCGTTGTGAGGGCGCACGTGATGAAACGAGAATCCCGTACCGCCGCCCGATTGGTGGATGAGCGCCTGATGTTTCAGGCTGTCATAAATAGAGGCCAGGGAGTCTTCGACCGGGAGGACGAAGCAGGCGGAGAGTTGCTGGAGACGTCGCCCGGCATTCATCAGTGCGGGAGAATTGGGAAGAAAATCGAGGCGGGTCATGCAGTCGTACCAGCGTTGGGCCGCGTGGGGCAGCCGGCTGGCGGTGGGGTAGAGTCGTTCAGCTTGTGCGATGTCGCTCGCGACGCGCCAGAATAGTTGCGCCGGCGTCTCTATGATCGTTCCCGCACGGTTCTTGGCCAGATAGCGCCCACGGAGGACGATTTTGGCCTGGGCTGAAAGTCGAAGTCGTGGGGATCGCGGTGGGCGTGAGGACCTGGTCGTCTGCTGGATGGACATAGCGCCATTATATACCGGCAGCAGCCCGATTGATCGATGGGGGTAAGGGGATTGTGCGGCTTGCATCTTGGCGGTCCAGTTCGGCAGAATGAACGCCCACTGACCGACGAATATGAAATCCTATCGCGAAGAGCTCTGGTTCGAGACGAAGACTCGGCGCGCCTACCTTAACATCACGCAGCAGGTTGAGGCGGCGGTCAAGAAGAGCGGCGTCCAAGAGGGGCTCGTGCTGGTGAATGCCATGCATATCACGGCCAGCGTTTATATTAATGACGACGAACCAGGCTTACTCAAGGACTATGACCGATTCTTAGACGCGCTCGTGCCTCAGGGCGCGACCTATCGGCACAACGAGACGGGAGAAGATAACGGCGATGCCCACATCAAGCGCCAACTGATGGGGCGAGAAGTCGTCGTCGCGATTACCGAAGGCCGTTTGGACTTCGGCCCGTGGGAACAAATTTTCTACGGGGAGTTCGACGGGCTGAGACGAAAACGCGTGTTGGTGAAGGTGATTGGATCATGAGCATGATGTCATCCGATCGGTGGCCCGGACCCTGTGGAGATAAAATGTTGGAGAGCTTGCTACCGGAGGGAAAGTTTGGCAACATGGACAACAGTGATGTACGGCTGTACGGTAGGAGCCTGTCTATATGTTGAGTTGGTCTCGTCCTGATCCTCTCACAAGAGATCTTGTGCACTTGATCAATGCCCGGCGCCATGACCATGGCGATACCGATGCGGCGATTGATACGCTGCAAGCCTTTTTGGAGCAAGGACGGGAGTATGATCTCTTAACGGTGCTGGCGGCGCTGGATGAGGACATGGCGGAATGGCTCTTCGATCTTCTCGCGGAGGCATCCTGCTCCGTGCTCATCGATGGGCCGGCCGATGACAAATTGTCCTACGCCGTTATGGCGGCCTTAGAACTTCCTCTCCAAGCAAATCTGGCTCATCCACTCAAGTTGAAGATCGACCCGGTTGCGACGGCGGATCTGTTACATCGACATCTCCGGCTCTCTGCCGGGACGGTGGTGCGGGTGGAGTCGCGCCTATTGACCGATTCGACCCTGGAGCCACTCAGCCTCCAGGGCTTGAATGACCATTTGAGCACGGTCGCGGATTCCCAACGGGCCACTTCAATTGCCGCTCGGCTCCATCCGCCCGTCGAAAGTACCGCCTTTCTCTTTTTTGAGTTAATCGGTGTGCCAAATTCTGGATTGCCCGATTCGCTGGAGGACCGGCATCGGCGGGCTCTCCTTGAAGGCCTCGTGGAACAATGTCCGGAGTTGGCACTGGCTCCCGATATGATCGAAGCACCGGTCTACGCTGCCTATGCCATGTTCGATGCGCAAAATGCCGTGCGGCTTCATCGGCTGGCGGATGAGACTGCGGCAGTCTGGCGCGATCTGGACCCTCTCGTTCGTGCCCGCACGATTGTGCACCTCCATACACAATGCGGGAACGGTGTGTACATGCCGGTCTGGACCGATCTGTTTGATCCAGAGCTTCCTGACGACCACGGTCCCGTGTGGACCTCTCCTGATGTGTGGATCTTCACGGCCGATTTGCCCATCGAATGGCCTGGAGAAATGCTCACCAATCGGCTGCTCGCCGAGGGCTGCACCAGGTTCGAGAATCACATCGTCGAAACACCCGACAACTAATCATCGTCCTGCTTCCTTTCGGCGCGTCACCATGTTGATGGTGCGGAGCACTCCCTTGGGCTCCGCGCGCCCGTCTCGCCACGTAACTCCGTGACTACGCGACTAGGCGTCATGAATAATGAGGGCAAGGACCTGTCCGACATTGACCGTTCTACCGCGTCGAACGAAGCATAGGCAGCAGTTTTGTTTTCAGCCTCGAAACCCCTCAGCTGATTCCAGCGAGCAGGCCTCCGGTTTTCAGAGCCAGCGGTCGCGCATCTTCCGGCGCCTTCTTTGCCTCGTGACGAACCGCAATGTCGGGCATGCTCCTGGTAGAAACAGGACAATTCATCGATTTTTTTGACGGCTTATCCTATGCTGGGTCTGGTCAGATAGGGAGCAATCATGGCTCAGCAGCAGTCTTCAAGCGGTCTCATTGCCGGCATAATCACCATCCTTGGCCTTGGGCTTGTGTGGGTAACAGTGGCCACCAATTTTCCGTCACAAGAAGAGTTGTCTTCGGCTGCGCTGCCTACTGAGGCTCGTCAGGCGGCAGGTCCTTCGCTTCCCCTGTCTGCGCCACCTACGCTGGACTTAACCATTCCCACCTCTCCTCCGCTGCCTTCAGAGGCAGCCATGTCGAGGCCTGACGATGATCGGTCGCGCGACTCAAGTGTTGAAGCTCCGGTTGTGACGCAGTTGGATCCTCCTTCGCTGCAAGCTACCAGGCTGAAGTGCGAAGCGGACATAGAACAATTGTGCCCCGACTCTCCGGACGGTTCTGGTCGCACGCGCTGTCTGCAACAGCGCGCCAAACAACTTCCTCCTCTGT
>Ga0209109_10001408_pt1 | contig 13266 bp, 8 predicted proteins | sample Rifsed10ft2_FD_184004 | JGI IMG/M metagenome (GOLD analysis project Ga0209109, IMG submission 184004) | Soil microbial communities from Rifle, Colorado, USA - sediment 10ft 2 (version 2) | ecosystem: Environmental > Terrestrial > Deep subsurface > Rock core/Sediment | place: Rifle, Colorado... | reverse complement strand
CGTCCATGTGCCGGAAACGGTCTGGAGCGGCGCGCGCCCGGCGGCCGCCAGCACATCCCCGCGATCCGTGGCCAGGGTCGCGTAACGCCGCCCACCCCCGCGCGTTCCACTCGACGCATGAAGGTGGCCGTGATCGGCGCGGGCTACGCCGGCATGGCTGCCGCGGTGACGCTCGCCGATCACGGAATTCCGGTCACGGTTTTTGAAGCAGCCCGGCTGCCGGGCGGCCGCGCGCGGCGCGTCGAGGCGCACGGTCTCGCCCTCGACAACGGGCTGCACATCCTGATCGGCGCCTACCGCGAAACCCTGCGTCTGATCGAGCGCATCCATCCCGCCGGCAAGCGTGCCCTGATGCGCCTGCCACTGGATTGGGTCATCCACCGGCAGTTTCGTCTGCGTTCGGCGGCGCTGCCCGCCCCATGGCATCTCGTCGTCGGGCTGCTGCGGGCGCAGGGCATCTCGTTCACCGAGCGCCTCGGAGCGCTGCGCTTCATGCTGAGGATGCGATTCGCCCGCTTCGGGCTTGCCGGAGACCTGACGGTCGACGAACTGCTCGACCGTTTCGACCAGAGCGCGCGCGTGCGCCGTGTGCTCTGGCACCCACTGTGCGTAGCGGCGCTCAATACGCCGCCGCGGCGCGCCTCGGCGCGCGTGTTCCTGCGGGTACTGCGTGATACCTTGGGAGCCGGCCGCGACCAGTGCGATCTGATCCTGGCGCGAACCGACCTGAGCGCCCTGTTTCCCGAACCGGCGGCGTCCTACGTCGCGGCGCGCGGCGGCAGCGTGCGCACCGGATGCCGGGTCACCGCCATCGAAGTTTGCGACGGCGGATTCAGCGTGGCCGCAGAAGGACGGCAGGACGTTTTCACGCACGTCGTCTGCGCGCTGCCGGCGCACCAGATCAACGCGTTTCTGATCGGCATTTCGGCGCTGGCGGAGATCGTGGAGATCGTCGAGCGCCTCACCTTCCAGCCGATCTACTCGGTTTACCTGGGCTATCCGCGGAGCGTTCGGCTCGCGGCGCCGATGCTGGGCTTCGACAGCGCGCTCGTGCACTGGGCCTTCGACCGCGAAGCGCTGTGCGGTCAGGCGGGCGTCATCGGCGCTGTCATCAGCGCCGAAGGGCCGCACCAGCAGCTCGCGCAGGACGAACTCGCCCGCGCGGTGCACGAAGAGCTGCAGCGGCACCTGGGCCCGCTCCCCGCACCGTCCTGGACGCAGGTGATCGCCGAGAAGCGCGCCACATTTTCCTGCACCCCGGGACTTGCGCGGCCACCGCAACGCACACCGCTGCGCAACTTCCTGCTGGCGGGGGACTATACGGAGAGCGATTACCCGGCCACGCTCGAAGCAGCGGTAAGGAGCGGCATCAACGCCGCCAATATCGTCCTTGGAAAGGCGTGACAGATGAACCGTGACTGGTGGAGCGCGACTGGTAGAGCGTGACTGGTGAACCGTGACTGGAAATGCGTGACTGGTGAACCGTGACTGGAGAAGCGTCACTGGTGAAGCGTGCTGGCGACAACTCGCTTTATCAGCCACGCCCTATCAGCCACGCCCTATCAGTCACGCCCTATCAGTCACGCCCTATCAGTCACACCCTATCAGTCACGCCCTATCAGTCACGCCCTATCAGTCACGCCGTCACCGTCGCATCAGACCGCGACGCATTCTATAATGTCCGCCAGCATTCCTTGAGGAGAACACGTGGCCGAACGCGAGTCGATGGAATACGACGTGGTGATCGTCGGCGGCGGGCCGGCAGGTCTCGCAGCAGCGATACGCCTGAAGCAGATCGCGGCCGAGCAGCAGCACGAAGTGAGCGTCTGCGTCCTGGAAAAGGGATCGGAAGTCGGCGCGCACATCCTGTCAGGCGCCGTCATGGACCCGCGGGCGCTCGATGAACTCATCCCGAACTGGAAGGAACTCGACGCGCCGCTCAACGCGCCGGTGAGCGAGGACCGGTTTCTATTCCTTACGCAGGAGAAGTCCTACCGGGTGCCGGGCTTCCTGTTGCCGGCGTGCTTCCGCAATCACGGCAACTACGTGGTGAGCCTCGCCAACGTGTGCCGCTGGCTCGCGCAGCAGGCCGAAGGACTGGGCGTCGAAATCTTCGCCGGCTTTCCCGCTGCGGAGGTGCTCTATGGAGCAGAAGGACGCGTCTGGGGCGTGGTGACCGGGGACATGGGCGTTGGACGCGACGGCAAGCCGACCGACGCCTATCAGCCCGGCATGGAACTGCACGCCAAGTATACGTTTTTCGCCGAGGGCTGCCGCGGCCATCTCGGCAGGAGGCTGCAGGAGCGTTTCGCACTGCGCGCAGGCGTCGATCCCCAGGTCTATGGCATCGGGTTGAAAGAGCTGTGGGAGATCCGGCCCGAGAAACATCAGCAGGGCCTCGTCATCCACACCGCCGGCTGGCCCCTCGCCCACGACACCTACGGCGGATCGTTCTTCTACCATCTCGAAGACAACCTGGTATCGATCGGGTTCGTGGTCGGGCTGGCATACAGAAATCCGTATCTCAGCCCGTACGAGGAATTCCAGCGCTACAAGACGCACGCCGCGATTCGCCCGTTTCTCGAAGGCGGCAAGCGCATCGCCTACGGCGCGCGCGCGATCTCAGCGGGCGGGCTGCAGTCGCTGCCCAAGCTCACGTTCCCGGGCGGGTGCCTGATCGGCGATGACGCGGGTTTTCTGAATGCCTCGCGCATCAAGGGCAGCCACGCGGCGATCAAGTCCGGGATGCTCGCCGCCGAAGCGGCAATTGCCGCGCTCAAGGCTGGCCGCGCCGGCGACGAACTTGCCGCTTATCCCGAGGCCTTCCGTGCGAGCTGGCTCCATGATGAACTGCACCGCGCCCGCAACTTCAAGCCATGGATGAGCCGCGGGCTCTTCACCGGCACGCTGATGGTCGGCATCGACCAGGTCGCGCTCGGCGGCCGCGCGCCGTGGACACTGCACCACGCCCACGCCGACCACGAGACGCTCATGACCCGGCAGGAGGCGCAGCCGATCGCCTACCCCAAACCCGACGGTGTGATCTCCTTCGACCGGCTGTCGTCGGTTTTCATCTCGAACACCAACCACAATGAAGACCAGCCGGTGCACCTGACCCTGCACGATGCCACGGTGCCGATCAAGGTCAACCTCGAGCTCTACGATGCGCCCGAGCAGCGCTACTGCCCGGCCGGCGTGTACGAAATCGTGCGCGATGCAAACGGGGAAAATCCCCGTTTGCATATAAATGCCCAAAACTGCGTCCATTGCAAAACTTGCGACATCAAGGACCCGACGCAGAATATCGTCTGGATCACGCCCGAAGGCGGGGGCGGCCCGAACTATCCGAACATGTAAGCCCTGTCATTGCGGTGAGGCGAAGCCGCGAGCAAAGCGTGGCGGTCTCCGAAGCAATCCCGTTGCAGGCAACGCCACCGCGTCCGCCGCGGGATCGCTTCGTCAGCGGCCCGCCACGCTTCGCTCGCGGCTGTCGGCTGTCCGCGCGATGACACCGGGTTCCATGTCCGTCGCTCATCACTGAAGGTTTCCTGTAGGGCGCGACATTAGAACAACCGGAACCCGCTGCCGCCCCCGAGCATGGCGTCGCGCAAGCGGCCGTCGACCGGTTTCCTGCCGATCCAGATGCGCAGCAGCGCCTGGAAGAAATCCTCGCCCTTGATGATGATCTTCTCCTGCCCGTTCACGGTGATGCGCGTGCCGGTGCCGGGGAGATAGTCGAGCAGCACCACGCCGCCCTTCTTGAGCGCGCCAACGTCGTTCATCATCCGATTGAGAGCACGGATGCGGCTCTCGACCAGCGCGAGTTCCGCGGGAATGTGATTGGCAGCGAGAGCATTGTTGAGCGACGCGATGAATTCCCTGGCCGTGACCTCGTCAGCGAGGATATGCATCAGCACGCGTTTCGCGCCCGGGTCCTCGATGATCTCCTCCGCGTTGGTTCCCTTCGCGGTGAGATACAGGGCGCCGATGTAGACCTGGATGAACGCCATCCTGTGGCGCACGCCGGCGCCGTTCAGCACGAGTTCCGGCCCGCCCGCGCCGAGCCGGACCTGGTCCTCGATCTTGACGCCCTCGACTTCGACCGCTCCCGCGCCAACCGACAACAAGGCCGCGGCAATCAGGGCCGCCCGCGCTGCAATGCGCCTCGTTGACGCGCACGCGCCTGTCTTCTCACGCCTCACGCCTGTCTCCCCTCCCCTCGCGATTTTCACAGCGCTTCAAAAACTCCCGCGGCGCCCATGCCGGTGCCGATGCACATGGTGACCATCCCATACCGCTTCTTGTGGCGGCGCAGGCCGTGCATCACGGTCGCGACCCGCACCGCGCCAGTCGCTCCCAGCGGATGGCCGAGCGCAATTGCACCACCCAGCGGGTTGACGCGCGCGTGGTCGAGACCGAGTTCCCGGATGACGGCGAGCGACTGCGCCGCGAACGCTTCGTTCAACTCGATCCAGTCGACATCGGCAAGCTTGAGACCCACCAGCTGCAGCGCCTTGGGTATCGCCTTGACGGGCCCGATGCCCATGACGTCGGGCGCAACGCCCGCCACCGCATAACCGAGGAACCGCCCCATGGGAGCGAGACCGGCGCGCTTCAACGCGGCTTCGCTCATCAGCACCACCGCGGCGGCGCCATCCGACATCTGCGAGCTGTTGCCCGCCGTTACGCTGCCTGTTGCCGCAAACGCCGGTCTCAATCGTGCCAGCGCCTCGGGTGAGGTATCGCGCCGCGGGCCCTCGTCCGCCGCGACCTCGCGCCTGCGCACTGCGGTCTCGCGCGTCCTCAGGTCCGGCGTGCGTTCAATCACCGTATAGGGCGCCATCTCCTCCCTGAACTCGCCGGCGTCGCCCGCCCATATCGCGCGCCGATGGCTTTCCGCGGCGAACATGTCCTGATCCTCGCGGCTCACCTTCCAGCGCGCCGCCACTCTTTCCGCGGTGACCCCCATGCCGTAGGCGATCGCGACATTCTCGTCCTTCTCGAACACCGCCGGACTGAAGCTCGGCTTGTTGCCGCCCATCGGCACCATGCTCATGCTCTCGGCGCCGGCGGCGATCATGACATCGGCCTCGCCGAGCCGGATGCGATCGGCCGCCAGCGCGACCGCCTGCACCCCCGACGAACAGAAACGGTTGATCGTCATGCCCGACACACTGTCGGGAAAACCCGCGAGCAGCAGGCCGATCCGCGCGACGTTCATGCCCTGCTCGGCTTCCGGCATGGCGCAGCCGACGATCACGTCGTCCACCAGCGCCGGGTCCAGACCCGGGCAGCGCGCGAGCGCGGACCTCAATGCGTGCGCGAGGAGATCGTCCGGGCGCGTGCCCCGGAACATGCCGCGCGGCGCTTTGCCGACCGGCGTGCGCACCGCAGCAACTATATACGCATCCTCGATCTGCTTGGTCATACTCTACCTTCCGACAAATGATGAATGCGGAATGCGGAATGATGACCGGGTTACTTGCCGTGATTCATCATTCATCATTCATCATTCATCATTAGTTCCTTAGTGGCCTTCCGGTCTTCAGCGTGTGCTCGATGCGTTCCTGCGTCTTCTGCGTCGCCATCAGTTCCATGAAGTGCGTGCGTTCGAGGTCGAGGAACCACTGTTCGTCAACCAGGCTCCCCGCTTCGACTTCTCCGCCGCACATCACGGTCGCGACTTTCGATCCGATCAGGTAGTCGTGCGCCGAGATGTGGCCGCCCTCGAGCATGTTCACCATGAACGCCTTGATGGTCGCAATCGCGCTGCGGCCGGCGACCGGAATCGCGACCGGCCTGAGCGGCGGACGATAGCCAGCCGCCGCCAGTGCCCGTACCGCCGCTTTGGCGACTTCCAGCAGTTCAAAGCGGTTCATCACGACCGTGTCCGCCGGCCGCAGATACCCGATCTCGCGCGCGTGCTCCGCGCTCTTCCCGACCTCGGCCATCGCCACCGCCTTGAAGTACTTCTGCAGGAACGGCGAGATCTCGCCGCCCTTCGCATCCGCCACGGCACGCAACGCGAATTCCTTGCACCCGCCGCCGGCCGGGAGCAGGCCCACGCCGACCTCCACCAGCCCGATGTAACTCTCCAGCGAAGCGACCGCGCGGTCGCAGTGCATGATGAACTCGCAGCCGCCGCCGAGCGCAAGGCCGTCGACCGCCGCGACCGTCGGCACCATCGAATACTTCAGGCTCTGGGTCGTCTCCTGGAATTGCTCGACCAGCCGCTCGACCTCGGCGAGCTTTCCCGCCATCAGCGCATCGGCCACGTTCAGCGCATGGGCGGCCTTGAGCACGGCGGATTGCGCCGCGCGCGTGAAGCGCCTGAAAAGCTTCCCCGCCGCGGAGGGCTGTGACGGTTGCGCACCCCCCGCCGGGGTCTTCTTGAGATTCGCTCCGACGGAAAACGGTGGCTCGGTCTGCCAGATGATGAGTCCCTGGCAGCCGCGCTCCGCGGTGTCGATCGCCTGCAGCACGCCATCGAGCACGTCGTCGCCGATCGTGTGCATGCGGCTCTTGAAACTGACGATTGCGATGTCGTCACCGGCATGCCAGCAGCGCACGGCGTCGGTTTCAAACATCGTCTCACCATAGCGCACTTGCTCGCCCAGCAACCGGTCCGGGTATGGTTGCCGCCCGTACACCGGGAGCTTCGACCGGGGCTGATATGAGCTGCCGGCAGGCGCGTAAGAGCCCTCTGCGCCATGCACGCCGGCGCGCCCGTTCTCGACCGTCCACGCCGGCAGCGGTACATCGGCCATGGACTTGCCTGCGGCGACGTCTTCATTGATCCAGGCGGCGAGCCGCTGCCAACCGGCGGCCTGCCAGATCTCGAAGGGCGCGCGTTCCCAGCCGAAACCCCAGCGAATCGCAAGGTCGAGATCGCGCGCGTTGTCTGCGATTTCGGCAAGGTGCACCGCGCAGTAGTGGAATGAATCGCGGAAGATCGCCCACACGAACTGCGCCTGGGGATGGCTCGACGCGTGCAGTTGCGAAAACCGCTCGGCGACGTCGGTGTTCTTCAGGATCTCGACCACCGCTTCGTCAGCCTTGGCGTCTGATAAACGGTAGCTCCTGGTTGCAAGATCGAGCACCTGGATGTCGTTCCCCACTTTCTGGTACACCCCGCGCTTCGTCTTGCTCCCCAGCGCGCCCTGGTCGATCAACGTCTTGAGCCAGGCCGGCACGGTGTAATAACGGTGCCAGGGGTCAGCGGGCAGCGTGTCGCGCATGGTATTGACGACGTGGGCAAAGGTGTCGAGCCCCACCACGTCGGCGGTGCGAAAGGTCGCGCTGCGCGGGCGCCCGATGAGCGTTCCGGTCAGCGCATCCACCGTGTCGAAGCCGATGCCGAGCCGCTCGGCATGGTGGATTGTGGCAAGCAGAGAGAACACACCGACGCGGTTGGCGATGAAGTTGGGCGTGTCCCTGGCGCGGATCACGCCCTTGCCCAGCGTGGTAACGAGGAAGCCTTCGAGGCCATCCAGAATATCCACCTTGGTTGCGGCGCCCGGTACCAGTTCCACCAGGTGCATATAGCGCGGCGGGTTGAAGAAGTGCACGCCGCAGAATCGTTGCCTGAGTTCCTGCGGCAACGATTCTGAAAGCTTACTGATCGAAAGACCGGAGGTATTGCTGGCAAGAATGGCGCTGGCGCCGACATATGGAGCTACTTTCTGGTAGAGGTCGGCTTTCCAGTCCATCCGTTCGGCGATCGCCTCGATGATAATGTCGCAATCCTTGAGCCTTTCGAGGTGCTGACCGTAATTTGCGGGTTCGATAAAGCCCGCTTTCGACGAAACCGAAAGCGGGCTCGGTTCCAGCTTCCTGAGGCTGTCGATGGCCTTGAGAACATTGCCGTTGGGATCGCCGTCCTTTGCCGGCAACTCGTAGAGCAGCGTCGGGACGTTGGCGTTGACGAGGTGAGCTGCGATCTGCGCCCCCATTACTCCGGCGCCGAGAACGGCCGCCTTGCGCACGGCGAAGGGCGAGTTTGCGGTCACGAATCAACCCCCAGGGATGTTGGGGTCATTCTAGCACGCACCCGTCGGCCAAAAATAAACAGCCCGGGATAATCGCCAGGTCTTGCTCGTACTTTCCTTCCGTCTAGAAAGCGTGCGAATACTGGATCGAGAAGATGTTGACCGCGTTGTCGTAATCGCCCACGACGTTACCCTGTCCGCCAATGCCCAGACCCCTGAGCTGGCTGATGGATGTGTCCTTCATGAACAAATGCGCGTAGCCAAAATCGAGCACCGACCGTTTTGACATGCGGTATTTGCCGCCGAGCGCCAGCCAGATGCGATCGTCATCGGGGAACACCACGGTCCGGAACCGGTCCTCCACCGGGCTCCTGTCGTATGCCACACCGAATTTCAGCACGAAATCATCCCGCCACTGCCAGTTGGCTCCGACCCCGATGCGGTACGAGTCCTTGAACTGGAAGTTAAAAGTGTCGAGCGTGGTGCCCGCGATTCCCAGGGCCGACGTGCTCGTCGCTACGATCGGCACGCCCTTGATGCTGCTCCAGCGCGTGTAGGTGATGTCGCCCAGGAGCTCCCATTTCGGATTCAACTGGTGCGCGATGCCCCATGAGATCGTGTCCGGAAGTTCGGCGGTCGCACGGACCGACGGCGCAGCCACACCGGCGACGACTGCGCTTCCGGTAAGATCATGCTCGATCCTCGAGCGGTAGGTCACGCCGATACGGGTCGCGGGAGACAGGGTGAATAACGCGCCCAGGTTATAACCCCAGCTTTCGTCTTCCAGGGTGATCTTGGTCGGAATCTCGATACCGAGAAAAGTCGAGCGGTCCACCTTGACATCGGCTTTCTGGTAGCTGACACCCGCCCCGAGCGACACGGCGTCGCTCACCTTGAAGGCGACGCTCGGATTGAGATCGATGGTCTTGAGTTCCGCGCGCCGGGACTGAAAGCGGCCGAGCCAGCCCTCGGCGTATTCGGTCTTGAGCCCGAATGGCACCGACAGGCCGAGCCCGAGCCACACCCGGTTGTTGAGCTGATACGAGAAATAGCCCTTGGGAGCCAACGTCCAGCCGCCGGCATCGCCGCCGTTCCCGCCCGGGGACGGTAATCCACCGGGCGCGGTCGAGCCACCCGTATCGGAAAATTTTATGGCCGGGCCGATGAAAGTGAACACCATCCCCGCATGCGTGCCCGGCAACCGGGTCATGCCCGCCGGATTGTAAAAAATAGTGCTTGCGTTCTCCGCTGCGGCTGCCTGACCGGAATAGGCGTTGCCCAGGCCGCTCGCGTTCTGTTCAAGCTGGAAGCCGGTAGCCTGTGCACCGACCGTGAAGCTTGCAAGAGCAGCAGCAACCGCGTACCGGATCGGCGTATCGGTTTTCATGATGTCTCTCCATTTTCTACGAAGGCGACTGTATTCCTGTATCCGATATGCCCGACAGCGAATTTCGTACCTATCTTACCCTGAGCTTGCATGCTTTTAACCATCGCCATCAAAATTATCGTTTACTGACGCACCGGCACAACACGCGGCCGTCGATTTTCATCAACGGCCACATAAGTAAGGGTCGCCTCCGTGACCTTCACGACTTCCTCCCGCTCCGGCTTGCGCTGCGCGTAAACCTCGACGTTGACGGTGATCGAAGTCCGTCCGACCCGCACCGCCTCGGCGTAGAAACTCACCAGGTCACCCACGAATACGGGTTGCTTGAACTGGAATGAGTTCACCGCCACGGTCGCCACCCGGCCTCTGGCAAGCCGTACGGCGGGTATGCTGCCGGCAATATCCACCTGCGCCATGATCCAGCCGCCGAAGATGTCGCCCGTGTGATTGGCATCCGCGGGCATGGGGACGACGCGCAGCGCCGGTTCCCTGCCCGTCGGCAGGTGAGCTGATGCATCAGGTATGGAGTCTGACATGGCGGGATTTGAGAGGTGGCGGAAGGAAGAGCATACTCAAAAACGCGGTGCAAGGGTCGCGTGCGGCAGGATGCTGCCGCGCGAACCACTTGTGGCCGGAGTGGTTTGGTAAGAGAATCAGCTCGAATGCCATTACCCGTTTCGATCGAGTCCAATTGTGCCGGCAATGCTGGCGATGCAGCGAGGGCGGTCATGTCGACAGCAGACTCCAAGTCCCGAGGATTCCTGGGCAACTTTGCGAACGTGGACCAGGCAAACCCCGCCGAACTGGTCGGCCGTCTGGACACGATGCACGCGCTTGAGTTTTTTCGTTCCTACAAGAGGGAAACCTTCGCTCTGATGCAGCTTGGTGCCGCAGCCAGCGCCGCGGACGTAGGATGTGGCACGGGTGAAGATGCCCGGCAAATGGTCGAACTCGTAGGCGAATCCGGGCTCGTCGTCGGGTTCGATATCAGCGAGGCAATGTTGAAAGAGGCCCGGAGTCGACACGATGCCGCGACCGCGAATCTCAAGTTCATTCAGTCCCCCGCCCATGAGCTCAAGGCAGCTTCGGCGAGCTTCGACGCGATTCGGGCAGATCGGGTACTCACGCATGTGCCCGACACCATGGCGGCGCTGCGGGAGATGGTCCGGGTCGTAAAACCGGGCGGACGCGTGGTCGTGAGCGAACCGGATATGCTGGGCTGCTGGGTAAACAATGCGCATCACGCAACCAGCACCCGTATCCTGCAGGCGATCGCCCACTCATGTGAGCGCCCGTTCGCGGCCCGGGAGCTGTACCACCATTTCCTGGATGCCGGGCTGGTCGACGTTCGTTTGCTATTGCGCCCGGTCGCGTTGACCGACCCGCAATCCGCAGACAATATTCTCAGGTTTGGCGCTGCCATCGAAACCATGATCGAGAAGGGGAAACTCGACGCGCAGGAAGCGCGTTCATGGCTCGCGGATTTCGAGGAGCGGCGGCGCGCCGGACGCTTTCTTGGCGGGGCGACTATTTTCATCGTCGCCGGCGGGAAACCTGCCGGCGACGATCGTTGATCGCGCCGCGCGGCCGGATCGCCGCAGCCCTATCTCGAGGAATGGGCATAGTTAATCTGGTGCGCGCGTTCGGTTTGTTCCGGCCCCGCTCGCCCGCGGCCGGCGACGGTGTCACCGGATTGAACTGGTCGACGCTGCGCCAGTACGATCGCGCCGCGTCGGAATTTACGACGACTCCTCCCGTAATCCTCCCGCGCGGCAGTTTCGCCCGGCTGTCCGCGCTGGACGTATCCAACCTGCCCGCCCCCGCGACCCTTGCCGCTTCCGACGGCTGTAGACTCGCTTACCGGCATTACGTCGGGCGCAGCGACGCCAGCGCAATCGTCGTCCTGATACACGGCTCGGCGGGATACGGGGATCAGTTGCACGCCCTCGCCAGCGCCATCGCGGCAAGCGGGGAAGCGCAGGTGTACACCCTGGACATGCGCGGACATGGCATGTCGGGCGGCAAGGCAGGCCATGCCGTGTTTCACGTTGAACAGCCGTGCGAAGACATCGCCGAGTTCATCGGCTTCCTCGACCGAGTATCGCCGGGCGCACGAATCATACTTGGCGGGCATTCAGCAGGAGGAGGCCTGGTCCTGCGCTTTTGCCGCAGCCCCGCCGGGCGCAGGATATCCGCCTGCCTTTTTCTTGCCCCTTATCTGGGGATTGGGTCGCCGACGATACGACCGCTATTCGGCGGCTGGGTAAGAGTACGCGCGAGCCGCTTACGTGCCGTGTCCCTGGCGAGCGTGCTCGGCATCACGCGTTTCAATAACACTACGGTCGTTTCATTCGATTTGACGGCCTGCTCGAACCGTCAGTCATATACGCCAAGTTGGTCATTCAACACGCTTCTCGCCATGGGCCCGGGCTGCTGGACGCCGCACGCGAAGGGCATCGACGGCAAAAAGGCAATACTGGTTGTAGCCGGAGATCGGGACGAGTGCTTCTTTGCAAACGCGTACCCCGAGGCGTTCCAGGCGATCGCCCCGCAAGCCGAGGTCCGAACCATCGAAAACATCGGGCATTGGGATGTCCTCGTGGATCCGAACGTCATTGCCATCACGATAGAATGGCTGTCGAGAGTTGCGTCGAGGTAACGCCGTTCCTGCCGCACCCCGCGATCCGCGTCCGGTTTTTCCATCAATGCCCTGAATACATCTGGTCCACCTCCGCGTGGAACTTCTCGATCACCTTCGCGCGCTTGAGCTTCAGCGTCGGCGTCAGCATGCCGTTCTCCACGCTCCACGGCTCGAGCGTGAGCGCAATGCGGCGCACCTGCGCGTAACCCGGGAAATGTCCGATCTGGACCGCGACCCGCTGCAGGACGATGTCCGCGACCTGTTTCGATTGCAGAATGCCCGCCGCACCGGCGTCCAACCGGTGCTCGCCGCAGAACTTCTTCCAGTGCTCCGCGTTGAGCACGGCCATGACGCTCAGATACGGCCTCGCCTCGCCCAGCAGCATGACCTGCTCGAACAGCGGGTCGCGCGCAATTGCCGCTTCCATGTCGACCGGCGGCACCTTTTCGCCGTTCGACAACACGATGATCTCCTTCAGCCGGCCGGTGATGAAAACATGGCCCCGGGGATCGATGCGCGCGGTGTCCCCCGTGTTGAGCCAGCCATCGGCCTGGATCAACTGCCGCGTCGCCTCCGCATTGTTCCAGTAGCCCTGCATCACGTTGGGCCCCTTGACCATTAGCGCGTTGTTGTCGCCGAGCTTCACCTCCACCCCCGGTACCGCGCGCCCGACGCTCGCCGGCAGGTTGTCGTCGGGCCGGTTGGCGCACGCGACCGGGCTCAGCTCGGTCATACCATACCCCTGCAGCACAATAAGGCCGAGCCCGGTGAACACGCGTGAGACGTCAGGCGGCAGCGCCGCTCCGCCGGAGATCGCCGCGCGCACCCGCCCGCCGAGCCGCGCGAGGATCTTCTTTGCCACCAGCGCGTCGAGGAGGGGCCATAACAGGAACGACGGCAGCCATGGCCCGCGCCCCTGGGCGTGTTCGAAGCGCGCGTAACCGACCTCGACCGCAAGCTGAAACAGCTTTTTCCGCAACGCAGGGCCTTCGTCGAGCCTGGCGCGAATGGCGGCGTACACCCGCTCGTAGATGCGCGGCACTGAAATCAACAGCGTCGGGCGCAGGGACTGCAGATCGTCCGCCAGCTGCTGCACCGATCGAGCGTACGCCGTGGTCGAGCCGGTCATGATCGCCAGGTAGTAGCCGCAGGTGCGTTCAAAGGTGTGGGACAGCGGCAGGAACGACAGAGACACATCGTCGGGTCGCGGGGTCAGCACGGTGAGGCACGCCGCCACGTTGCTCAGGATG
>Ga0209109_10001407_pt1 | contig 13267 bp, 8 predicted proteins | sample Rifsed10ft2_FD_184004 | JGI IMG/M metagenome (GOLD analysis project Ga0209109, IMG submission 184004) | Soil microbial communities from Rifle, Colorado, USA - sediment 10ft 2 (version 2) | ecosystem: Environmental > Terrestrial > Deep subsurface > Rock core/Sediment | place: Rifle, Colorado... | reverse complement strand
ACGAGCTGCTCGACGACCTCGCCGCGGCCGGTGTGCCCTTCCGCACGCTCGAGGTCGGCGACCCGGGCACGACCCACGACCTCGCCACGGAGCGCGAGGATCTGCCGCCCTACGCGGGCCCACCCGAACCGGCCTCCGGCCACGCCCACGAGTGGGGCAGTATGGCCGCCGAGACGGCCGACGACGCTCCCCTCCCCGGCCCCACGATCGCCCCCTGGGAGCCGGCGCCGGGCCGCTGAGCCCGCCGCACGAGCATGGAGCTGGCCCTCTATACAGATTCCGTCGCCGGTCTCGCCTTCGAGGACGCCCTCGACCTCGCCGCGCGGGTCGGAGCGACCGGCCTGGAGATCGCGACCGGCGGCCAGTCGCGGGCCCCGCACGTGCGCCTCGACGAGCTGCTCGCCGACCCCGAAGCGCGCGACCGCTGGCGCGACGCCATCGACGAGCGGGGACTGCGGCTCGCAGCCCTGAACTGCTCGGCGTGGCCGCTCCACCCCGTCGTGGGGGAGGCGCACGCGGCGATCATCCGCGACACGATCCGCCTGGCCGAGCTGCTCGGCGTGACGAAGATCGTGAGCATGTCCGGCGCCCCCGGCGACGGCCCGGGGTCCACCACGGTCAACTTCGTCTGGTACCCCTGGCCGGACGACGCGGTCCTGCTCCTCGAGCGCCAGTGGGACGCGGCGATCGTCTTCTGGACGGAGATGACCGCCTTTGCCCTCGACCATGGGGTCGAGCGCATCGCCTTCGAGCTCCACCCGCTCCACCTCGTCTACAACGTGCCCACCCTCCAGCGGATGCGAGCGGCCGTGGGCCCGATCATCGGCGCCAACCTCGACCCCTCGCACCTCTTCTGGATGGGCATGGACCCGCTGATCGTGGCGCGGACACTCGGGCCGGCCGTGCACCATGTTCACCTCAAGGACACGTCGGTGGACACGGCGCAGATGGCCGTGGCCGGCGTGCTCGACCAGCGCTCCTTCCTCGACCCGCGGCAGCGGGCCTGGGTCTTCCGAACGGTCGGCCGCGGCCATGGCGCGGCGTGGTGGCGCGCGTTCGTTGGCGCGTTGCGCGAGGCCGGCTATGACGACGCCCTCGCCATCGAGCACGAGGACGCCGCGCAGTCGCCGATCGAGGGCGTGGAGGAGGCGGCAGCGCTGGTCCGGCCGCTGCTGGCGGAGTAGTCCCCTGGGGCGCCGCACCCTTATTGCCCTCGATGTCAGTAGTACTGGCGCGCGCCAGCAGATCCGGGCAGCGCCCCCGCCCCCGCCACCGTTGTGAAGCAGATTGCCAGCACTACTGACAAAGCGTCGGCCAAGGCGCGTCGGTCGGCCGTGACGGGGTGAAGAGAACCGGATCAGCGTTCCCCGTGACAGTAGTACTGACACGCGGGACGGGAAGCCGGCCGCTCACGGTCGCGCCCGAGCGGGCTACGGCTCCGTCGCCTCCCCCGCCAGCAGGCGCACGAAGCCCTCTTCGTCGAGCACCGGCACGCCCAGCTCCTGCGCCTTCGCGAGCTTCGAGCCGGCGTTCTCGCCGGCCACGAGGTAGTCGGTCTTGCGCGAGATCGACCCAGCCGCCTTCCCCCCGGCGGCGCGGATGGCATCCTCGGCGCCCTGGCGGTCGAAGCCCTCGAGCGACCCGGTCACCACCAGGGTCTTGCCGGCCAGCGGCCCCTCCCCCACCCCAACGGGCCGCGGGGCCGGAGGCTGGGCCACGACTCCCACCGCGACGAGCTCCCCGAGCAGTCGCCCGGTCACCTCGTCGGCGAAGAAACGCCCGATGCTGGCGGCCACCGTCGCACCGACCCCCGGCACGGCCTCGAAGCGCTCCGCCGGCGTGCGCGCCAGCTCGTCGGCGATGCGTCGCGTCCAAGCGGCGTCGGATCCGCCCTCGGCCGGGGGCCACTCGTCGGCGATCCAGTCCGCCAGGTCGATGGCGGTCTGCTCGCCGACATGCCGGATGCCCAGCGCGTTGAGGATGCGCGCCAACGGGCGGGTCCGCGAGCGTTCGATCGAGGCGATCAGGTTCTCGGCGCTCTTCCGGGCGTAGCGCTCCAGGCCGAGGACGTCGTCGAGCGTGAGGCGGTAGAAGTCGGCCGGCGTCTTCACCAGGCCCCGCTTCAGCACCTGGTCGAGCACCGCGAACCCCGCACCCTCGATGTCCATGCCGCCGCGCCCGACGAAGTGGCCCAGGCCCTGGATGACCTGCGCCGGGCAGAAGGGATTCGAGCAGCGATGGCGCACCTCACCCTCGTCGCGCACGACCTCGGCGTGGCAGACGGGACAGGCCGCCGGCATCTCGAACTCGCGCTCGGCGCCGGTACGCCGCTCCGGCAGCGAGCGCACCACCTCGGGGATGACGTCGCCGGCCTTCTGGAGCACGACGTGGTCGCCGATGCGGATGTCCTTGCGGCGCACCTCGTCGAGGTTGTGCAGCGTGGCCCGGGAGACCGTGGAGCCGGCGACCTTCATCGGCCGCATGTGGGCGACCGGCGTCAGCGTCCCCCTGCGGCCCACGTAGGCCACGATGTCCTCGACCACGGTCTCGACCTGTTCGGGCGGGAACTTGAAGGCGATCGCCCAGCGCGGCGCCCGCGCCACCATCCCGAGTCGGCGCTGCTGGTCGTAACGGTCGACCTTGACGACGACGCCGTCGGTCTCGTAGGGCAGCTCGTGGCGCGCCTCCCGCCAGCGCTCCGTGAAGGCGATGACGGCCTCGATATCGAGCCCCGATTCCCGATGGCCCTCGACCGGGAAGCCCAGGCCCACCAGGCGCTCGAGGGCGGCACGTTGGGTCCCGACGCTCGGGCGCCCATCCGGTCCGACCTCGATGAGGATGTACGTCCAGGCCGACAGCCGCCGGCCGGCCGTGACCGCCGGGTCGATCTGGCGCAGCGAGCCGGCACCGCTGTTGCGCGGGTTGGCGTAGAGCGGCAGGCCGGCCTCCTCGCGCTCGGCGTTGATGCGGGCGAACTCCGCCTTGGGCATGAAGACCTCGCCGCGCGCCTCGAGCGTGGCCGGCTCCGGCAGCTGCTGCGGGATGGCCGCGATCGTGCGCAGGTTGGCCGTGACGTCCTCGCCGGTCGTGCCGTCGCCGCGCGTGGCGCCCTGCACGAAGCGGCCCCACTCGTAGCGCAGCGAGACGGCCAGGCCGTCGATCTTCAGCTCGACGACGTAGCGCAGCTCCGGTGCAGCCTCCGGCGCCGGGGGCAGCTCGAGCAACTTGCGCACGCGCGCGTCGAAGGCCCGCAGCTCATCGTGGCTGAAGGCGTTGGCCAGGCTGAGCATCGGCGTGGAGTGGCGGACCTCGGAGAACGTCGCCGACGGCGCACCGCCAACGCGCTGCGTCGGCGAGTCGGGCGTGACCAGCTCCGGGTGCGCCGTCTCCAGCTCGCCCAGCTCGCGCATCAGGGCGTCGTACTCGGCGTCCGCGATCTCCGGCGCGTCCTGCTCGTAGTAGAGCCGGTTGGCGCGCTCGATCTGCGCACGCAGCTCGGCGACGCGGGCGGCGGGCTCCGGGCGTTCGAGAGTCACAAGTCGAGGATAACGGCGCGACCACGACCGCCGCTGAACGCCGCCTGGGCGCCGTCGCCTCAACGACGGCTGCGTGCCGCGTTCTCCTTGAGTCGCACCTTGACGATCTTCTTCACGATCGCGGCGGGGAGCGGCTTGTCTGGGTGGAAGCGGATCGTTCCTTTCCCGGTGAAGTAGGGCTTCAGCTCGTCCCCGAGTGCCTCGATGACCGTACCGCTTGCCGGGAAGAGGCTGCAGTGGTTCTTGAACGCGGCGTAGTACACGAGCAATCGCCCATGGTCCTTGAACGCCGGCATCTGGTAGCTGATCGTTTCGGTCGCCTCGGGCGCGGCGGCCTTGATCATCCTCCGAAGCTTCTCCAGAGCGGCGCGCGATCCCTCTGGAAGGGCGGCCAGATAGTCCTCGACGCTGGTTGGTGCGGCCACGCCAGTCTCCTTCCGTGAGAGACGACCCTTCAAGGGATCATTCCACATCGGACGCGTGGGCATGGGCCGAACGGCCCCTGGGCGCCGGGCGAGCGGGCGAGACGCCGCTGGCCTGCGCTAGGGTCATGTTCCCAGCGGCCTCGAGGTCGGCGAGGCTGGCCGAGCGGCCCCTGGGCGCCGCAACCATGTACGCCTTCCGATTCCGAACTGCGGCTCGTAGACTCCGCGGATGCTCACCTGCGCGTCCTGCGGCGAGGAGAACCCGGAGCGAGCCCGGTTCTGCCTGAACTGTGCGGCGCCGCTGACCCCGGAGCCGACGGCCGAGGTGGAGGAGCGCAAGGTCGTCACGGTCCTCTTCTGCGACCTCGTCGGCTTCACCGCGCGTGCCGAGCGCTCCGACCCGGAGGACGTGCGCCACCTTCTGGACACGTACCACGCGCGACTGCGCCGGGAGATCGAGCGCTTCGGCGGCACGATCGAGAAGTTCATCGGCGACGCCGTCATGGCCGTCTTCGGCGCGCCGGTCTCTCACGAGGACGACGCCGAACGCGGCGTCCGTGCCGCCCTGCGCATCCTCGATGCCGTGGCCGAGCTGAACGAGGAGCGCCCAGGCCTGGACCTGGCCGTGCGCATCGGCGTGAACTCCGGGGAGGCGGTGGTGGCCATCGGGGGCAGGGCCGACCGGGGCCAGGGCATCGTGGCCGGCGACGTCGTCAACACCGCGTCGCGGCTCCAGGCCATCGCCCCCGAGGGCGGCGTGGTGGTGGGCGAGCTCACCTGCCGGGCCACGCACGACGTGATCGAGTACCGGGAGCTGGAACCCGTCTCGCTCAAGGGTAAGGCGGAACCAGTGTCCATCTGGCAGGCGCTGGCCGCGCGCAGCCGCTACGGCGTCGACGTGGACCAGCGCGCGTCGACCCCCTTCCTCGGGCGGAGCGCCGAACTGGCGCTGCTGCGCGCCGCCTTCCAGCGGACCGTCGATGAGTCCGCCGTCCAGCTCGTGACCGTCACCGGCGAGCCGGGTGCCGGCAAGTCGCGCCTGCTCTGGGAGTTCCGGACGATCATCGACGACGACCCGAGCATCGTCGTCTCGTGGCGCCAGGGTCGCTGCCTCCCGTACGGCGAGGGAATCACGTACTGGGCCCTGGGCGAGATGGTCAAGGGCCAGGCCGGCATCCTCGAGTCCGATGGGCCCGACGAGGCCAGCGCGAAGCTGACCGTGGCCGTCGAGGCCGTGATCGGCGATCCGCTGCAGGTCGAGTGGATCAAGGCGCGCCTCGCGGGGCTCGTCGGCGTGCCGTCGGAACCGGCCGATCGCAGCGAGTCGTTCGCCGCCTGGCGCACGTTCCTGGAGGCGGTCACGACGCGCGGCCCGCTCATCCTCGTCTTCGAGGACCTGCACTGGGCGGACGAGGCGCTGGTCGCCTTCGTCGACCACCTGGTCGACTGGGCAACGGAGGTGCCCATCTTCGTCGTGTGCACCGCGCGACCCGAGCTGTATGAGCGCCACTCCGGCTGGGCCGGCGGCAAGCGCAACGCCACGAACGTGGCCCTCTCGCGCCTCTCCGACGAGGACACCGCACGCCTCGTCTTCGCGCTGCTGGCCCAGGTCGCACTGCCGGCGGAGATCCAGCAGGTGCTCCTGGAGCGAGCCGGGGGCAACCCGCTCTTCGCCGAGGAGTACGTGCGCATGCTTCTCGACCGCGGCATCCTCGAGCGTCGCGGTCGCACGGTCTCGATGGCTCCGGACGCGGACATCCCCCTGCCCGAGACGATCCAGGCCTCGATCGCCGCGCGCCTCGACACGCTGTCCCCGGCACGCAAGGCGCTGCTGCACGACGCGGCCGTCATCGGCAAGGTCTTCTGGCCCGGCGCGCTGGCCACGATGGGCCGCGTGGACGAGGCGGCCGTGACGGAGGGGCTGCACGAGCTTGCCCGCAAGGAGCTGGTCCGCCGAGCACGATCCTCGAGTGTCGGCGGCCAGGCCGAGTACGCCTTCTGGCATGCGCTCGTGCGCGACGTCGCCTACGGGCAGATCCCGCGCGCGGCGCGATCCGGCAAGCACCAGGCCGCGGCGGACTGGATCCGGCGCATCGCGGGCGAGCGCGTGTCGGATGTGGCCGAGCTGCTCGCCTACCACTACGACCAGGCGCTCTCCCTCGCCGTCACGGCGGGTCTCGACGATCGGGTACCGGGCCTCCGCGCCCAGGCGCTCGGGGCCTTCGAGATGGCGGGCGAGCGAGCGATGTCGCTCGACTCCCGGAAGGCCTACGAGCTCCACCGCCGAGCCCTGGAGCTGTCGACGCCCGGGTCACCCGGGCATGGGCGCCTGATCATGGACGTCGTCGCAAGCGGCTCGGGCAACTTCGGCGGCTCGGGGCAGCTGGATCCGGCCGGGGCAAAGGCGATGCTCGAGGAGGCCGTGGAGGCGTTCAGGGCCGCCGGCGACACCGTGGCACTGGGTCGCGCCCTCACCCTTCAGTCCCGACACCTGTGGTTCGACGGTGACCCCGAGGGGTCGCGAACGCCGCTGTCCGAGGCCATCGCGGTGCTGGACACGCGTCCGGCGAGTCGCGAGCTCGCCGAGGCGTATGCCGAGATGGCCGGTCGTGACTTGCTGGCTGGCCGTATGGTCAGCGGGCGGGGGTGGGCGGACAAGGCCCTGGCGCTCGCAGACTCCGCGGGCGCCAGGGATGTCTATGCCCGAGCCCTGCAGTTCCGGGGCACGTTCCGGATCGCCCTCGACGGTGACGAGGGTGGCCTCCAGGACCTGCGCGATGCGTTGACCCTTGCACTCGAGACCGGCGAGCTCGCGGTGATCGAGCCCGGCTACGACAACCTGGCCGATTTCCTGCACGACGTCGAAGGACCCGAGGCCGGGTACGCGATGTATCGCGAGGGCATCGAGTTCCTGCACCGCCGGGGCGGTGCCGCTCACTGGGAGCGCGGTGAGTCCACGTGGCCGCTCTACGCGCTCGGCCGGTGGGACGAGGTGCTCCGCGTGGCCGACGAGGTGCTCGAGGCCGATCGCCAGGCGGGGATGACCCAGCTGACGGGCCTGGTGGCACCCGAGAAGGCGCGCATCCTCACCTACCGCGGGCGACCCGAGGAGGCCCGGGCGCTCATGGCCCCCTTCCTTCCTCGTGCGCGCGAGATCCGCGATCCGCAGATCCTCGTCCGTTCCCTCGTCGCCGGGGCCGTCGCCGCTCTCGGCTGCGGAGATCGCGCGGGGGCGATCGCGCTCATGCGCGAGCTGGTGACCATGCCCAGCCCCTTTGACATTCGTTACTGGGCGCTCCCCGAGGGGGCGCGGGTCCTCGTCGAGGCAGGCGAGCCCGAGATCGCGCGTCGGCTCCTCGACGGCGACGGCACCGAGCCGATCATGCCCAACGTCCGCGTCGGGGGCCAGTACAGCCGGGCGGTCCTGCTGGAGGCCGAGGGGCGCCGCGGCGACGCGTTGCCGCTCTACCGCGCCGCCGCCACCTGGTACGGCGGCCGTGCATCGGTCTATCACGAGGCGCGAGCGCTGGTCGGAGCCGGCCGCTGCGAGTTGTCGCTCGGTCGGACCGCGGAGGCGGCCGCCGACCTCCAGGCCGCCGCCGAGATCTTCGACCGGCTCGGAGCCCGGGCCCTATCGCCCGAAGTCGACCGCCTCACCGAGACTCTGGCGGGCCGCGGTCGGGCACGATCAGGCTAGCGATCGCCGACGTCTACGGTCGATCGGGACCCGCGCCGCGGCCGGCCTGGGCGGATCGGAGCAGGTCGAGGAGATACCGCCGAAACGGGCTGAGCCGCCCCTGCGCCTCTTCGGCCGCCAGCAGGGCGACGACGATCCGCCTCAGGGGCGGCGCGATGACGTTGAGCTCGTCGGCCAGATACGAGAGGGTCAGGTACTCGACGACCAGGTTGAGATCGCGATCGAGATCGTCTTCGAGGGGCGGCCGTTCGCTCGTCGACATCGTGTGCTCCTGACCAGGTCCGTCGTCGCTGCAGCGCACGACGGACTCGCCTGCTCATCATCGGTCGTCGCGTCAAGCGATCGGGGAAGGCGTGAGGACCCCTGGTGTGAGTCAGCGTGCGCCAATGTCACGCGACCGAGATGGCTCGCGAGCCGTTTATCGGTGGTTCAATCTTGGAAGGGGCGCGCGAGGACGCAGGAGGTCGCAGACCCGGTCAGTGACCGTCATTCGGTCTATGCGGGAGGGCCCTCCGGCACAACGCCGAGCTGCTGCATCATCGCCAGTGCATCGATGACACCCCAGTGCTCGCGCACGAGACCGTCGCCGAAGCGAAAGATGTCAATGAGCTGCACGTCGACGCTCCTGCCGGTTGCCGGGATCCCCATGAACTCACCCTGGTTGGTCCCCGTCGCCCTCACTCGCGCGACAGCCTTGTCACCGCTCACCAGGACGTCTTCAGGTTCCATGCGCAGGTCGGGGAACGCTGCGAGGTACATCCGGAAGAACTCCTTGACTCCCTCTTTCGTCGGCGCAAGGCCCGGCGTCTCCTCGTGCTCGACGAAATCGTCGGCCAGCAATTCGCCGAATCGGTCGACGTCTCCCGCGCTGAGCAAGTCGTACAAACGTCGCACCGTAGCTGCGTGATCCATCGTGCTCCTCTTTCGACGGTCTGGGCCATTGAGTGTACGACAGGCCTGCCGGGGGTCGCTCTCATTGTCGCTAACCCCGACCGCGGGCTCGAACATCTTGGGTATCCCCTCGGCCATGGCCTGGCGTCGACTGCCCCGGCTCATCGCTCGGGGAAACGCGTGGGCGAAGACCATCATCGCGCCGCTATGCTCCGCCGGCGTCCCTTTGGCTTCAATGGCCGACGCGAACGCAGAGGAGGGCCACCGTTGTCCGCAGTCGTCGTCAACCGGATCCGGCTCCGCGTCCCGGTCGAGTCGATGGACCACACGATCGACCTTCGGGGAGGCCGTGGCTCTCGTCATGGATGCTCGGCATAGGCGTGACCGGACCGCCAGGCGACCGGATCGTCCGGTACGCGAGAGTCATGTCCTCAACACCTCGAGATCGGCCAGGCTGGCCAGGAGCACCTTCACGCCACGGTCGGGGAAGGCGACGGTGACCTCCTCGTCGTCGCGCGTCAGCTTCGACGACACGACGCGCCCCTCCCCGAAGGCGCGGTGGCGGACGCGGTCGCCGTCGCGATAGCGGCGCTGGCCGGGCACGACCGGCGCAGGGGGCACGGCGCTTCGCTGGGGATCGGCGACGCGCGGCTCGTCCCGCCCGGGATAGGCGTGCTTGCCGTAGTAGGCCTCGCGCTTTGCCACCAGGTCGCGACTCGGGCGGAACGCCTCGCCCGGCCGTGGCGCTCCCGGCGGAGCCTCCACGTACCCACCGCCAGGTGGCAGCGAGCGTGGCCCGACCGGTCGGCCCCGGCCCCGGTCGAGCAGCCGCCCGCCCGCCCGACGCCCCAGCACGAGGTCGAGGTCGAGCGGGCCGCCGGCACGCTCCTCGGGCGGGCGCTGGTCCTCTTCGTCGGACTCGATCACCACCAGCCGCGGCCCGTGCATCAGGTCGCCCGGGATCTCATGGAGGAAGCGGCTGGGCGTCGAGAAGCCGCCGCGGCCCCAGGTCGCCCGCTGCGCGGCATGGGTGAGGTAGAGGCGATGTCGGGCTCGGGTCAGGCCGACGTAGGCGAGCCGACGCTCCTCCTCCATCTGGCGCGGGTCGTCGAGCGCCCGGCTGTGGGGGAAGACGCCCTCCTCAAGTCCCGCGATGAAGACCACGTCGAACTCGAGGCCCTTGGCCGCGTGGAGGGTGATGAGCGTGACCCGATCGTCCGAGGCGTCGTAGGAGTCCTGGTCGGCCACGAGCGCCGTCTCCTCGAGCAGTCGATCGAGTGCATCCTCCGGCGCCAGGTCGGCGTAGCGGTCGACGACCTCGCGCAGTTCGAGCAGGTTCTCCCAGCGCTCCTGGCCCTCCTCCGAGCCATCGTGGAGCATGGCCCGGTAGCCCGACTCCTCGAGGACGGCATCGAGCAGCTCGGGCAGCGCGAGCAGCCCGATGCGTGCGCGCATGCGCCGCACGAGGTCGGCGAAGGCGCCGAGCGCCGCCCGGGTCCGTGAGGCGAGGCCGGCGTCGTCGATGGCGAGGAGGATCGCCGTCCAGACGTCGCCGTCATGGGCCGCCGCGATCGCCCGCAGCGTCTCGATCGTCTTCTCGCCGATGCCGCGCGGGGGCACGTTGATGATCCGCTCGAAGCCGGCCACATCGCGGTCGTTGCGCAGCACACGCAGGTAGGCCAGCGCGTCCTTGACCTCACGCCGTTGGTAGAAGCGCGTTCCGCCCACGAGCTGGTAGCGCAGCCCGTAGCGCAGGCAGGCCTCCTCGATGGCCCGAGACTGCGAGTTCATGCGGTACATCACCGCAATGTCCTTCAGGCGGTAGAGGCGCTCGTCGCCTTCGTCGGCACGACGGGCGAGGATCGAGCCGCCGGCGCCCCGGCCGTGGACCAGGGCGTCGACCTGGCGGGCGATCCACTCCGCCTCCTCGTCCTCGCGGTCGGCCTCGAAGCGCTCGATGAGCACGCCGCGCGGGTTCTGCGTCCAGAGCTTCTTGTCCTTGCGACCCTCGTTGCGCGCGACGACCGCGTGCGCGGCGTCGAGGATGAGCTGCGTGGAGCGGTAGTTCTGCTCGAGTTTCACGACCGTGGCGGCCGGGTAGTCCCGCTCGAAGTCGAGGATGTTGCGGAGGTCCGCCCCGCGCCAGCTGTAGATGCTCTGGTCGTCGTCGCCGACCACGGCGACGTTGCGGTGGCGGGCGGCGAGCTGGCGGATCCACAGGTACTGCGCGCGGTTCGTGTCCTGGTATTCATCCACGTGCAGGTAGCGCCACTTCTCCTGGTAGGCACGCAGAACGTCCGGCGCCTCCTCGAACAGCCGCACGGCCTCGTTGAGCAGGTCGTCGAAGTCGAGCGCGCCGGCCTTCTGCAGCCGCTCCTGATAACCCCGGTAGGCGCGCACGGCGATCTGCTCGTGGTACGTGCTCGCCCCCTGCGCCGCTTCGGCCGGGCCGAGCAGGTCGTTCTTCCAGCGCCCGACCTGGGCCAGCATGACCGCCGGGCGGGTCTCGCCGGTGCCGGCCAGCTCGAGGTCGCGCAGCACCTGCTTCATGACGCCGGTCTGGTCGTCGGTGTCGTAGACGGTGAAGCGCGGGTCGATGCCGATGGCGATGCCGTCGCGGCGCAGGACGCGGGCGCACAGGCTGTGGAAGGTGCCCATGGCGACCTGCCGCCCGGCCTCCTCCCCGACCAGGCCGATGATCCGCTCGCGCATCTCGCCGGCGGCCTTGTTCGTGAAGGTCACGGCGAGGATCTGCCAGGGCCGGATGCCCTTCACGCCGATGAGATACGCCACGCGGTGCGCCAGCACGCGCGTCTTGCCGGAGCCGGCGCCGGCAAGGATGAGCAGCGGCCCCTCCGTCGTAGTGACGGCGCGCGCCTGCTCCGGGTTCAGCCGGGCGACGATCTCCGCAGTGAGCGCCTCGGGGCCCTTCTTCGGGACCTTGGGGACCGCTTCGACGTCGACGGCGGACCGCGCGGCGGGGCCGATGTACCCGAACCATTCGACGTCCGGCGACTCTCCTGCCGCTGGATCGGACGCGTGCCTGCGACCGGCTCGGACGCGCGGGTCCGGGCTCTCGTCCGCCCATTCGAGGCCCTGCTCGGGTGCCTCAGGGGCGGCCGAGGATGGCGGCGTCGTGCGGGGATCCTTCACCGTCCCATTCTACCGGCGGCTCCTTCACGGCCGATCATCGGCACTTCGGCGGGATTGTGCGGTTTGGGGGCGCCTGCTACCCGCAGGTCACGCGGCGGGCCGCTCGTAAAGCGCGAGCTGCCAGATCAGCGTCGTCCGGTGGAGCCGCTTGACGAGGCCGTGGGCGGCGAGGATTGCGTCGACCTCGGCGGTGCGGTGGATGTACGCACGAAAGGACGACCGCGACAGGCGCAACTGGGCGTTCAGGAACGCGACGCCGACGCGGCCGAGCCATGAGTCACGCGGGTAGACGAGGCCATACCGACGACGCGCCAGGGTCGCCGATCGACCGACGAGAGCGGCCATGTCCGCGTAGCAGCAGATGACCCGGTCAAGGGCGACAAGATCGGCGGGGCCAACCTCATCCGCAAGCGCGACGAAGTCGCCGGCGAGGTAGTGGACGCGGTCGGCATGGCCCTGCCGTTCGGCCTCCTCGCGAGCGACCGAGATGTAGGCGCGAGATGCGTCCACGTCGACTGCGGCGGCGGCCCCGGACCGCAAGAGCTCGTGGTGGACCGCACCCACGCCACCGCCGATGTCGAGGACGGTGTGCCCGTCGATACCCCCCGCGGCGAGCGCCTCGATCAGGGCGCGAGTCAGGCCCACGGGGCCCTTCTGGCGGTAGGCGCGAAGATGCTGGGCCGCGTGGCGGGCGTCGAACTGGCGATCGAACGGGGAGTCGCCGGGTGAGCAGCAGTCCATGGCGCTGATCCTAGCAGCCGTTGCGGCCGCGCCCGCCCGCCGCCCTGCGGACGCCGCCTTACGTCATTGACGCGACGCTCCAGCGCGCCCACCATGCCGCGGCATGTCGTGACATCCCGTCGCGGCGCTGGAAGGGAGTGTCCCGTGATCACCGAGTCCCCGTCTCCACGCTCTCGGCGCGCCCTCCTCAACGCCGCCCTCGGTGCCGGCGTCGCGACGATCGCCGCGGCCCTCGGGCGACCGCTCCCGGCAAAGGCCGCTGACGGCGACCCCGTCGTCGTGGGCGGCACGTACACGGCCAGCTCGGTGACGAGGTTCGACACGGGAGCGACGGGCGCGATCGCCCTGTGGGGCTACAGCACCTCGCAGGCGGGCGTCTACGGCCAGAGCACCTCGAACACCGGCGTCTTCGCCATCAGCACCTCGGGCACCGGTGTCTTCGGCGGCAGCTCCTCGGGCACCGGCGTCACCGGCAACAGCTCCGTGTACATCGGCGTCTACGGCTCCACCAAAGCGGCCGACCAGCCCGCGATCCTCGGCCTCTCGCAGGGGGCCAACACCGGCGTCCAGGGCTACAGCGGGGCCCTCGGCACCGAGCCCGCCGCGCCCGCCAAGACCGGCGTCCACGGCTACGCCGCGCAGGATGCGAACGCCCGCGGCGTCCACGGCCAGACGACCGCCGGTCGCGGCGTCTACGGCCAGGCCACGAGCGGCTACGGCGTCCGGGGCTACGCGACGAGCGGCACGGCCGGCTACTTCGCGACGGCGCGGGCGACGCCCTTGCCCAAAAACCGCTTACCGCCGTCGCGCAGCTCCACGGCCTC
>Ga0209109_10001403_pt1 | contig 13286 bp, 12 predicted proteins | sample Rifsed10ft2_FD_184004 | JGI IMG/M metagenome (GOLD analysis project Ga0209109, IMG submission 184004) | Soil microbial communities from Rifle, Colorado, USA - sediment 10ft 2 (version 2) | ecosystem: Environmental > Terrestrial > Deep subsurface > Rock core/Sediment | place: Rifle, Colorado... | reverse complement strand
GGTGGATGAGCTCCGGCCCGTCCATGTAGCCCAGGATGGACTCGATCTCGCTGGAAGGCCGCCGCATGATGCGCCGCGTCTCCTGCGAGGAGTAGTTCACCAGGCCGCGGGCCACTTCGCGCCCCTCGGGGTCCATGCAGCCGACCACGGTGCCGCGCTCGAATTCGCCCTGCACCGCGGTCACGCCGACCGGCAGCAGGCTCTTGCCGTCGCGGGAGAGGGCGCGCACCGCGCCCGCGTCGAGCGCGAGGCGGCCGCCGAGCGTGAGGTGGTCGGCGAGCCACTGCTTGCGCGCGGCGAGCGGCGTGGTCTGCGCGGTGAGCAGCGTACCGATGCGCTCGCCGCGTGCCAGGCGCAGCAGCACGTCGGGTTCGTGCCCCGAGGCGATCACGGTGTGCGCGCCGCTGCGCGCGGCGCGCTGGGCGGCGAGCACCTTGGTGATCATGCCGCCGCGGGCGAGCGCCGAGCCGGTGCCGCCGGCCATCGTTTCGAGCCGCGCCTCACCGGCGTGCGCCTGCTCCACCAGGCGCGCGCCGGGACTGCGCCGCGGGTCCGCGTCGAAGAGTCCCGGCTGATCGGTGAGGATCACCAGCGCGTCGGCTTCCACCAGGTTGGCGACCAGCGCGCCGAGCGTATCGTTGTCGCCGACCTTGATCTCGTCCGTGACCACGGTGTCGTTCTCGTTGATCACCGGGATCACGCCCAGATCGAGCAAGGTCACGAGCGTGGAGCGCGCATTCAGGTAGCGCTGGCGGTCCGCCATGTCGGCGTGGGTCAGCAGCACCTGCGCCGTGGCGAGCCCGTGCTCGCGAAAGCACGACTCGTAGCACTGCGCGAGTCCCATCTGGCCGACCGCGGCCGCCGCCTGCAGCTCGTGCAGCGCGTGCGGGCGCTTCGCCCAGCCGAGGCGCTGCAGGCCCTCGGCGATGGCGCCCGAGGACACGAGGATGCAGCGCCGGCCCTGCGCGCGCAGCTGGGCGATCTGCCCCGCCCAGCGCGCGATCGCGGCCACGTCCAGTCCGCGGCCGTCGTTGGTGACGAGCGAGCTGCCGACCTTGATCACCAGGGTCTTCGCGGCGGCGATCGGGCTGGTCATGGCGCTAGGCGGCGCGCCGTGCGCGCGTGACTTTGGGCGCCGCCGCGAGCAACCGGTACACGGCGTTGCACAGGTCGCTGCAGCCGGCGCCGCTCAGCGCGCTGACCTTGAACCAGGGCCCCTTCCAGCGCAACGCGCGCAGGATGCGCGCGATGCGCTCGTCCGCATCCGGCGCCAGGTCGGCCTTGTTGAATACCAGCCAGCGCGGCTTGCGGTACAGCGCCTCGTCGTACTTGCGCAGCTCGCGCACGATGGCGCGCACGCCCTGCACCGGCGCCGCAGACTCGTCGGCCGGCGCGATGTCCACCAGGTGCAGCAGCAGGCGCGTGCGCGCGAGGTGGCGCAGGAACTGGTGGCCGAGGCCCGCGCCCTCGGCGGCGCCCTCGATCAGGCCGGGAATGTCGGCCACCACGAAGCTCGCGTCGTGCGCGATGCGCACCACGCCGAGCGACGGATCGAGGGTGGTGAACGGGTAGTCCGCCACCTTGGGACGCGCGCTGGACACCGCGCGGATGAAGGTCGACTTGCCCGCATTGGGCAGGCCGAGCAGGCCGACGTCGGCGAGCACGCGCAGCTCGAGCGCGAGCTCCCGGCTCTCGCCCGGCTCGCCGCGCGTGTACTGGCGCGGCGCGCGGTTGATGCTGGACTTGAAATGGAGGTTGCCCAGGCCGCCGCGCCCGCCCCGGGCGAGCAGCGCGCGATCGCCGTCGCGCGCAAGGTCGGCGAGCGGCTCGCCGCTCTGCGCGTCGCGCACGATCGTGCCGACCGGCACGCGCAGCACCGCGTCCTTGCCGCCGCGCCCATCCTTGTCCGAGCCGCGGCCGCCGTCGCCGTCCTCGGCCCGATGGATGCGCGCAAAGCGGTAGTCGATCAGCGTGTTGAGATTGCGGTCCGCCACCGCCCACACGCTGCCGCCGCGCCCGCCGTCGCCGCCGCTCGGGCCGCCGCGCGGCACGTACTTTTCGCGCCGGAAGGCGGCGCTGCCGTCGCCGCCCTGCCCGGCGTGCACCTGGATCTTCGCTTCGTCGATGAATTTCATGGCGCAGAAATCAAAAAAGCCCTACCGCGAGCGATAGGGCTTTTCACGGTGGCCGGGCCGGTGGTCAGGCCGGCACGATGCTCACGGTCTTCTTGCTGCCCGCGCCCTTGATTGCGAACAGCACCTTGCCGGCGGCCCTCGCAAACAGCGTGTGGTCGCGTCCCATGCCCACGTTGGAGCCAGGATGCACCTGCGTGCCGCGCTGGCGCACCAGGATCTGCCCGGCGTTGACCTGCTCGCCGCCGTAGGCCTTGACGCCGAGGCGCTTGCTCTGCGAGTCGCGCCCGTTGCGCGAGCTGCCGCCTGCTTTCTTGTGTGCCATGTTCCTTTCCCTCTCAGGCGCCGGCGACGATGTCGTCGATGCGGACCTCGGTGTAGTTCTGGCGGTGGCCCTGCGATTTCTGGAAGTGCTTGCGCCGCCGCAGCTTGAAGATCTTGACCTTGTCGCCGCGGCCGTGGCCGAGGACCGTGGCCTTTACCCGGGCGCCCGCGACGAGCGGCGCGCCCACGCGCACTGCGTCGCCCGCGCCGACCAGCAGCACCTCGTCGAAGGAGACGGCCGCGCCGACCTCGGCCGCCAGCGTCTCGACGCGCACCTGCTCGCCGGAACTGACGCGATATTGCTTGCCGCCGGTCTTGATGATTGCGTACATGGGAGTTCTGCCGCCAAAGTTCGATAAAGACTTGGAATTATAGGAGATTCGGCTGGCGTGCGTCAAAGCCTTGTATGCTACGCGTCGCGCCCCCGCCGCGCCCCGATGCCGCCAACCACCGCCAGCACCCTCCTCGCCCCGGTTGCCGACGACATGCAGCAGGTGGACGCGCTCATCCGCGCGCGCCTCGACTCGGACGTCGCCCTCGTGCGCCAGGTGGCCGAGTACATCGTCGCGGGCGGCGGCAAGCGGCTGCGCCCGGGGCTGCTGCTGCTCGCCGCCGGCGCGCTCGGTTGCCGGGGCGCAGCCTGCCACGAGCTGGCCGCGGTGGTGGAGTTCATCCATACGGCGACGCTGCTGCACGACGACGTGGTCGACGAATCGCAGCTGCGGCGCGGGCGGCGCACGGCCAACGCCGCGTTCGGCAACGCCGCCTCGGTGCTGGTCGGGGATTTCCTGTATTCGCGCGCCTTCCAGATGATGGTCGCGCTGGACGACCTGCGGGTGATGCGCGTGCTCGCCGACGCCACCAACACGATCGCCGAGGGCGAGGTGCTGCAGCTGATGAACTGCCACGATCCGGACGTCGACGAGGCGCGCTACCTCGACGTCGTGCGGCGCAAGACCGCCAAGCTGTTCGAGGCGGCGGCGCGGCTGGGCGGCGTCCTCGGCGGCGCGGCGCCGGACCTGGAGCAGGGACTGGCCGCCTACGGCATGCATCTGGGCACCGCCTTCCAGGTCATCGACGACGTGCTCGACTACTCCGGGGCCGCGCAGGAGACCGGCAAGAGCCTGGGCGACGACCTGGCCGAAGGCAAGCCCACGCTGCCGCTGATCCGCGTCATGCAGGCGGGCAGCGCCGAGCAGCGCGCCCTCGTGCGCCACGCCATTGTCGACGGCGGGCGCGAGGAATTCACCGCCGTGCTGGCGGCCATCCGGGCGACCGCAGCGCTCGACTACGCGCGTGCCGCGGCCGGGCGCGAAGCCGGGCTCGCGGCGCGCTCGATCGCCGCGCTGCCGCCCTCGGCGCACCGGGAATCTTTGCTAGAATTGGCGGCCTTTGCGGTGTCGCGCCGCAGCTAGTGTCCGGCGATTCGGGGTGTAGCTCAGCCTGGTAGAGTACTGCGTTCGGGACGCAGGTGTCGCTGGTTCGAATCCAGTCACCCCGACCATCTCCACTTTCCTAGAATAGGGCCATGGGACGCCTGATCCTGCTCGGCCTCGCGGTCTTGGCCCTCGTCTGGCTGGTGCGCCGCGCGTTGCGCGAGCGCCAGGGCGGCGCGCCGCCCGCAGCGGGCGTTCCGGGCGAGCTCGTCGCGTGCGCGCACTGCGGGGTGCATCTGCCGCGCGCCGAGGCGCGCAGCGCGCCCGGCGGCGCCTACTGCAGCGAGGAGCACGCGCGGCTCGGGCCGCGCCGGCCGTGATGGCGACGCTGGCCTACGCGCCGCTGTTCGCGCGCGAGGACCGTCCGCCGGACTCGTTCTGGATATCGCTGCAGTACTTCAACCTGTACCGCATCGTGGTGGCGCTGGTGTTCCTCGGGGCGACCTACGTCGCCTACGAGCCGATCAACTTCGGCGCACACGACATGCGGCTGTTCCGCGCCGTGTGCGTCGGCTACCTGATTCTCGGCATCGCCCTGCAGTTCGTGCTGCGCTCGGTGCACGAGCGCTTCAACCTGCAGCTTTCGGCGCACGCGCTGCTCGACGTGCTCACCATCCCGCTGCTCATGTACGCGAGCGGCGGCATGCGCAGCGGGCTCGGCGTGATGCTGCTCATCTCGCTCACCGGGACCGGCCTGGTGGCGCCGCTGCGGCTGAACTTCCTGTACGCCGCGCTGGCGGCGATCGCCGTGCTGCTGGAGGAGACCTACTGGGTGCTCGCGCTCGATCTGCCGTCGGCCAGCGTGGTGCCGGCGGGCCTGCTGTCGATGGGCTTCTTCGCCGTCGCCGGCGCCACCGGCTGGCTGGCGCAGCGCTTCGCCGCCAACGAGCGCCTGGCGCGCGAGCGCGGCCGCGCGCTCGCCAACCAGACGCGCGTCAACCAGCTGGTGATCGCGGACATGCAGGACGGCGTCGTGCTCCTCGACCGCCTGGGCCGCGTCGTCGAGCACAACCCGCAGTCCATGCGCCTGCTCGGCATGGACGTGCTGCGCGGACTGCCGCTCGCCGCCGTGCTCCCCGGGCTGGCGGAGCGCTGGCGCGCGTGGCGCGAGGCGGGCGGCCGACCGGCGGTGTCCGTCGACCTGGAAGCGCGCGGCAAGGAGGTGCGGGCGCGCCTGCTCGACACCGGCACCGAGGACCAGTTCACCGTGGTGTTCGTCGAGGACATGACGCGCTCGCGCGAGCAGGCGCAGCAGCTCAAGCTCGCGGCGCTGGGGCGGCTGACGGCGAACATCGCGCACGAGATCCGCAATCCGCTGGCCGCCATCAGCCATGCCGCGGAGCTGCTCGCCGAGGAGCGCCGCGGCGAGGACCGCGGCCGCCTGACGCGCATCATTCACGACAACACCTTGCGGCTGGAGCGCCTCGTCACCGACGTGCTGCAGCTCAATCGCCGCGACCGCGGCGCCGCGCAGCGCATCGCGCTCGCCGCGTGGCTGCCGCCGTTCCTCGAGGAGTACGCCGCCAACGAGTCGCTGCCGGCCGAGCGCATCGCCATCGAGTCGGTGCGCGACGCATGGGTCGAGTTCGACCCCGAGCACCTGCGCCAGGTGCTGTGGAACCTCCTGCGCAACGCCGTGCGCCATGCGCGCGCCGAGCCGGGCAGCGTGCGCATCGCGGCGCGCGCCTTCGGCGACAAAGTAGAATTGAGCGTCGCCGACAACGGGCCCGGCGTGGCCGTCGCCATCCAGGGGCAGTTGTTCGAGCCGTTCTTCACCACCGACAGCAAGGGGACGGGCCTGGGCTTGTACCTCGCACGCGAACTGGCCGCCGCCAACGGCGCGCTGCTCGAGTACGTCAACGATCGGCCGGGAGCGCATTTCCGCATCGTCTGCCGCGGCGGGGCGGGCGCATGAAGCGCGCCGAGCGCAGGCCCGCGCAGCGCGCGCGCCAGGTGCTGGTGGTGGACGACGAGCCCGACATCCGCGAGCTGCTCGAGCTGACGCTGGCGAAGATGGGGCTGGGCGTGGTGGCGGTGGGCAGCCTCGCCGAGGCGCGCGAGACGCTGAGCAGCGCGCGCTTCGATCTGTGCCTCACCGACATGCGCCTGCCCGACGGCGAAGGCCTCGACCTGGTGCGCCACATCAGCGGCCTGGCGGGTGACCTGCCGGTGGCCGTGATCACCGCGCACGGCAGCGCCGAGAACGCGGTCGCGGCGCTGAAGGCGGGGGCCTTCGATTACGTCTCGAAGCCGGTGGGCCTGGAGCAGCTGCGCGCGCTGGTGAAATCGGCGCTGTCGCTGCCCGACCAGGCGGATCCGCCGGCGCGCGATCTGCCGCTGCTCGGCGGCAGCGCGCCGCTGGCGCAGGTGCGCGAGCTGATCGGCAAGCTCGCGCGCACCCAGGCGCCGGTGCACGTGTCCGGGGAATCCGGCAGCGGCAAGGAGCTCGCGGCGCGCCTGATCCACGGCGAGGGCGCGCGCCGCGAGCGGCCGTTCGTGCCGGTGAATTGCGGCGCCATCCCCGAGAACCTGATGGAAAGCGAGTTCTTCGGCTACAAGAAGGGCGCGTTCACCGGCGCGGAGCAGGATCGCGACGGCTTCTTCCAGGCCGCCAACGGCGGCACCCTGTTCCTCGACGAAGTGGCGGATCTGCCGCTGGCGATGCAGGTGAAGCTGCTGCGCGCCATCCAGGAGAAGCGCGTGCGCAAGGTGGGCGCCACGCAGGAGGAGCCGGTGGACGTGCGCATCATCAGCGCCACGCACCAGAACCTGGCGCGGCTGGTGGAGTCCGGGCGCTTCCGCCAGGACCTGTTCTACCGCCTCAACGTGATCGAGCTGAAGATGCCGCCCTTGCGCGACTGCCGCGAGGACATCCCGCTGATCGCGGCCAGCATCCTCGAGCGCATCGCGCGCGCGAGCGGCGCGCCGCCGGCGCGCCTGTCGGAGGCGGCGCTCGCGGAGCTGGCGCAGTACGATTTCCCGGGCAACATCCGCGAGCTGGAGAACGTCCTGGAGCGCGCCACGGCGCTCTCGGGCGGCGCGCAGATCGGAGCCGACGACTTGATGCTCAAGCCGGTCGCGGCGGACGAGGCCGGCGGCCGCGCCGCGGAAGGCCCGCTGGGGGCGCCGCTGCCCGAATACCTCGACCGCGTGGAGCGCGAGGCGATCCTGGAGGCGCTGGCGCGCACCCAGTTCAACCGCACTGCCGCCGCCAAGCTCCTCGGCATCACCTTCCGCACGCTGCGCTACCGCATGCAGCGCCTGGGCATCACCGATGAGAATCGGCCCTGACGGGCTGCTGCGCGGCGCGCGCTACACCGCGTCACCCAACTGCGACGCGCGGCCGCGCCGCGCGGCGGTCTGGCTGCTCGTGCTGCACTCGATCAGCCTGCCTCCGGGAAGATACGGCGGCGACGCGATCGAACGGCTGTTCACCAACCGGCTCGATGCGCAGGCGCACCCGGTTTTCCGTGCAATAGTGCACATGCGGGTGTCGGCGCATTTTCTCGTGCGCCGCGACGGTGCGCTGCAGCAGTTCGTCCCGGTGCACCGGCGCGCCTGGCATGCCGGCGCCTCGCGCTGGCGCGGGCTGGCGCGATGCAACGACTACTCGGTCGGCGTCGAGCTCGAAGGCGCCGAAGGTCGCGCCTTCGCCGCTGCACAGTATCGGTGCCTGGCGCGCTTGGCACGCGCGCTCGCGGCGCGGCTGCCGCTGCGCGCCTGCGCCGCGCACAGCGACGTCGCGCCCGGACGCAAGCGCGACCCGGGCACGCGCTTCGACTGGTCGCGCTTCCACGCCGATCTGGCGCGCCACTAGATCTTGTAGCGGCCTGCGGCCCCGCCCCCGCCTTTAGTAGCTTCGCTGCACCGCGCAAATCCGGCGCGGCGGCGCGAAGCGCGTTGCGCCGCTTGCAAAATAAAAATTGCGTGGTACATTGCGGCCACTAGAAATAGTTAGCAATCAGAGGTTCAGCACAATATATTGTGGTTCTGCTGCAGCTCGTCACAAATCCGCAATGGCGCAGCAGGCAGCAACGCAAGGGAGGCAGGGACATGCAGATCGCGCAAGAGAGTCCAGCAACCGGCCCGGTGGCAGCGGCGGGCGTTGCCGGCTCGAGCAGCGCGATCCGCTCCGCGTACGCGGACTACAAGATCATCCGTCGCAACGGCGCCGTGGTCGGCTTCGAGCCGGCGAAGATCTCGGTGGCCATGACCAAGGCGTTCCTGGCCGTGAACGGCAGCCAGGGCGCGGCCTCGGCGCGCATCCGCGAGCTGGTGGCGCGGCTCACGGAGCAGGTGGTGGGCGCGCTGCAGCGGCGCCAGCCGCAGGGCGGCACGCTGCACATCGAGGACATCCAGGACCAGGTGGAGCTGGCGCTGATGCGCTCGGGCGAGCACGACGTCGCCCGCGCCTACGTCCTGTACCGCGAAGAGCGCTCGCGGGCGCGCGCCGCGGAAAAGTCCGCGCGCGACCGGCAGTCGCCCGGGGCCGCGCTGCACGTCGTGGACAACGGCGCGCGCCGGCCGCTCGACCTCGAGGCGCTGCAGCGGCTGCTGCAGGCGGCTTGCGAGGGGCTGGACGGCGCGGCGGAGCCGGCGGCGATCCTGGAGACCACGCTGCGCGACCTGTACGACGGCGTGCCGATGGAAGAGGTGCGCAAGTCGGCGATCCTCGCCGCGCGCGCGCTGATCGAGAAGGATCCGGCCTACAGCTACGTCACCGCGCGGCTGCTGCTCAACACCATCCGCCTCGAGGTGCTGGGCGAAGAGGCGAGCCAGCAGGCCATGGCGACGCGCTACGCCGCCTACTTTCCCGAGTTCGTGCGCCGCGGCATCGACGCCGAGCTGCTCGACCCCGAGCTTGCAAAATTTGACCTGGCGCGCATCGGCCGGGCGCTGAAGGCCGAGCGCGACCTGAAATTCGGCTATCTCGGCCTGCAGACGCTCTACGACCGCTACTTCCTGCATGTGCGCGGCCGCAGGATCGAGCTGCCGCAGGCGTTCTTCATGCGCGTGGCCATGGGCCTGGCGCTGAACGAGAAGGACCGCGAGGCGCGCGCCATCGAGTTCTACGATGTGCTGTCGACGTTCGACTTCATGAGCTCGACGCCGACGCTGTTCAACTCGGGCACGCAGCGCTCGCAGCTCTCGTCGTGCTACCTGACGACGGTGGCCGACGACCTGACCGGCATCTACGACGCCATCAAGGAGAACGCGCTGCTCGCCAAGTACGCGGGCGGCCTGGGTAACGACTGGACGCCGGTGCGCGCGCTCGGCTCGCACATCAAGGGCACCAACGGCAAGTCGCAGGGCGTGGTGCCGTTCCTCAAGGTGGTGAACGACACCGCCGTGGCGGTGAACCAGGGCGGCAAGAGGAAGGGCGCGGTGTGCTCGTACCTCGAGACCTGGCACCTCGACATCGAGGAGTTCCTCGAGCTGCGCAAGAACACCGGCGACGACCGCCGGCGCACGCACGACATGAACACGGCGAACTGGATCCCGGACCTGTTCATGAAGCGGGTGATGGAGAGCGCCGAGTGGACCCTGTTCAGCCCCTCCGACGTGCCCGAGCTGCACGACAAGGTCGGCAAGGCGTTCGAGCAAGCGTACCTGCGCTACGAGGACAAGGCGGCGCGCGGCGAGCTGCAGCTGCACAAGCGCCTGCCCGCGGTGCAGCTGTGGCGCAAGATGCTGTCGATGCTGTTCGAGACCGGCCACCCCTGGATCACGTTCAAGGACCCGTGCAACCTGCGCAGCCCGCAGCAGCACGTGGGCGTGGTGCACAGCTCCAATCTGTGCACCGAGATCACGCTGAACACCTCGGCGGACGAGATCGCGGTGTGCAACCTGGGCTCGGTGAACCTGCTGGCGCACATGGGCGCGCAGGGCCTCGACTTCGAGCAGCTGCAGCGCACCGTGCGCACGGCGATGCGCATGCTCGACAACGTCGTCGACATCAACTACTACGCCGTCGACAAGGCGCGCAACTCCAATCTGCGCCATCGCCCGGTGGGCCTGGGCATCATGGGCTTCCAGGACTGCCTGCACCGGATGCGCGTGCCCTACGCCTCGCCGGAGGCGGTGGAATTCGCCGACCGCGCGATGGAAATGGTGGCGTACTGCGCGTACTGGGCGTCGACCGAGCTCGCCGAGGAGCGCGGCCGCTACTCGAGCTTCAAGGGCTCGCTGTGGGACCGCGGCATCCTGCCGCAGGATTCGCTCGACCTGCTGGCCGCGGAGCGCGGCGGCTACGTCGAGCTCGACCGCTCCGGCAGCCTCGACTGGGAGCCGCTGCGCGAGCGCATCCGCAGCCACGGCATGCGCAACTCGAACTGCATCGCCATCGCCCCCACGGCGACCATCGCCAACATCGTCGGCGTATCGGCCTCGATCGAGCCGACCTACCAGAACCTGTACGTGAAATCGAACCTGTCGGGCGAGTTCACCGTGGTGAACGAGTTCCTGGTGGCCGACCTGAAGCGCGCCGGCCTGTGGGACGAGGTGATGATCGCCGACCTCAAGTACTTCGACGGCAACCTGGCGCGGGTCGACCGCGCGCCGGCCGAGCTGCGCCAGCTCTACGCCACCGCGTTCGAGGTCGAGCCGCGCTGGCTGGTGGAGGCGGGCGCGCGCCGCCAGAAGTGGATCGACCAGTCGCAGTCGCTCAACATCTACATGGCCGGCGCCTCGGGCAAGCGGCTCGACGAGACCTACAAGCTCGCCTGGATCCGCGGCCTGAAGACCACCTATTACCTGCGCTCGATGGGCGCGACGCACGCCGAGAAGTCGACCTCCAAGGCCGGGCAGCTGAACGCGGTGCCGAGCGACGGCGGCGTGCCGGTCGTGGCGTCGGCGGACGAGGCTAAATTCTGCGCCCTCGACACTCCCGAGTGCGAGGCCTGCCAGTAATGCTCAAGTTCGACGACGACGCCGGCAAGCCGAACGCCATCTCCGGCCTCGCGGTGCAGCCGACGAGCGGCTTCATGCCCGGGGCGGGGGGCAAGGAGGAGCGCTTCGCCGCCGGCAACGCGTTCCGCCGCATCACGGTCGAGGACAAGCGCATCATCAATTCCAAGGCCGACGTCAACCAGCTGGTGCCGTTCAAGTACAAGTGGGCGTGGGAGAAGTACATCTCCGCCTGCGCCAACCACTGGATGCCGCAGGAAATCAGCATGAGCCGCGACATCGCCCTGTGGAAGGACCCGAATGGGCTCACCGCCGACGAGCGCCGCATCGTCACGCGCAACCTCGGCTTCTTCGTCACCGCCGACTCGCTCGCCGCCAACAACATCGTGCTCGGCACCTACCGCCACATCACGGCGCCGGAGTGCCGCCAGTACCTGCTGCGCCAGGCGTTCGAGGAAGCGATCCACACGCACGCCTACCAGTACATCGTCGAGAGCCTCGACCTGGACCAGGGCGAGGTGTTCAACGCCTACAACGAGATCGGGTCGATCCGCGACAAGGACGAGTTCCTGGTGCCGTTCATCGATACCCTCACCGATCCCGCCTTCAAGACCGGCACGCCGGACAAGGACCAGGATCTGCTCAAGAGCCTGATCGTGTTCTCCTGCCTGATGGAGGGCCTGTTCTTCTACGTCGGCTTCGTGCAGATCCTGTCGCTCGGCCGGCAGAACAAGATGACCGGCTCCGCCGAGCAGTACATGTACATCCTGCGCGACGAGTCGATGCACTGCAATTTCGGCATCGATCTGGTCAACCAGATCAAGCTGGAGAACCCGCACCTGTGGACCGCGCGCTTTCGCGAGGAGCTGCAGGCGCTGTTCCGCAAGGCGGTCGAGCTGGAGTACCGCTACGCCGAGGACACCATGCCGCGCGGCGTGCTCGGCCTGAACGCGCCGATGTTCAAGGAGTACCTGCGCTTCATCGCCAACCGGCGCTGCCAGCAGATCGGGCTGGACGCGCTCTACCCGGGCGCGGCGAACCCGTTTCCGTGGATGAGCGAGATGATCGACCTGAAGAAGGAGCGCAATTTCTTCGAGACGCGGGTGATCGAGTACCAGACCGGCGGCGCGCTGAGCTGGGACTGATGCGAGAGGAGAGACGCCAAGTGCACCGGGTGACGGCCTGCAAGGTGGAAGACGACTACAAGCTGTGGCTGCGGTTCGAGGACGGCCTGGAAGGCAGCGTGTTCCTCGGCAACCTGCTCGAGATCGGCGCGTTCAAGCTGTGGCGCGACGTGCGCGAGTTCGAAAAAGTGAGCGTGGATCCCGAATCCGCGACCGTGACCTGGGAAGGCGGCATCCGGCTCGACCCGGACATCCTGTACCAGGACCTGGCCGCCCGGGGCGCGCGCTAGTATGCGGGGGTGCGAAGAATTCAGTCCGCCTGCGGGGAGCGATTCCCGCGCGCGGTTGAATAGTCCGGCCAGGGATGGCCGGGCTTCTTTTGTTCAACTACCAGCAAGGAGCTAGTCATGGCAAAGAAAAAAGCCAAAAAAGGCGGCAAGAAAAAGAAGAAGAAGAAATCATCAAAGAAAAAGAAGAAAGCAGTTAAGAAGTCATCCAAGAAGAAGGCAGCGGGCCGGAAGAAGAAATCCGCCAAGAAAAAAAAGGCGAAGCCCGTTAAACCTAAGGCCAGCTCTGCGGGACAGATGACGGCGGCAGCATCGCCGGCGTCCTCCGCCGCGACTCCCGGCGCGCGAACCGCGCTGAATCCGGCGGCCGCTTGGCCGTTTCCAACCGGCTCCCGGCCGTAACCGGGCGCCAGACGGGAATGTGGCGGGGGGCGCAAGCCCCCCGCCAGGCCCCTCGAAGCTCAGCGGACCGCCTTGGTCGTTCGGCGCAACTGAAGGTCTGAGGCCGGTCCGCGAGGCTTCCCTTGTTCCCGGCCAGGGACAGGTCTCACCCGGCATTTTACCGGGGTTCAAATGCGCCACAAAACAAGTTCGTAGAGCGAACTTGTTCATGTCGCGTCGCAACATAAGCATGTCATAAAATAACAGAACATATTGACGATATTGAGTAATTTGTCATACCATGTCCAACGTTGCATTGCAGCAATTGCAGCCCGGGCTGGGGCCCGAGCCCAGGCCCCCGGCCGCCGGTACGCGGAGGTGGATGATGGTCGCACTGGACAATCTGATCAGGCTTTTCTCTGTAGCGCGCGGCATGTTCGCGCTCCTCGGGCTGGCGGCCGTGCTCACGGTGGCGTTGCCCGCGCCGCGCGATGCCTTGCTCAAGGAGCTCGCGCCTCTGGTGCCGACCGTTCAGGCGGCGGTAGCTGCCGAGCCGCACGCCCAGCCTGCCGAGCTCGATGCCGCGGCCGGACCCCTGCCCGCGGCCCAGCAGGAGACGGCGCACGAGCGCGAGCAGCGCGCGGTGGCGGAGTTCATCGCCCGGCGCTACCGCGTCGCCGAGGCGGCGAGCAGCGT
>Ga0209109_10001402_pt1 | contig 13288 bp, 11 predicted proteins | sample Rifsed10ft2_FD_184004 | JGI IMG/M metagenome (GOLD analysis project Ga0209109, IMG submission 184004) | Soil microbial communities from Rifle, Colorado, USA - sediment 10ft 2 (version 2) | ecosystem: Environmental > Terrestrial > Deep subsurface > Rock core/Sediment | place: Rifle, Colorado... | reverse complement strand
TGGTCCCCGCCCACGACCTGCTGCAGAAGCGCCGGAAGTACTTCATCGGGGTCCTCGACCCCGCGGCCTCCATCGAGTTCACGCGAGGCTGCCCCTGGGACTGCGTCTTTTGCAGCGCGTGGACCTTCTACGGCCGGAGCTACCGCAAGCGGAGCCCCGAGGCGGCGGTGGACGAGCTGCAGACCATCCAGGAGCCGGGCATCTTCATCGTGGACGACGTGGCCTTCATCCAGGCCGACCACGGCTTCGCCATCGCCAGGGAGATCGAGCGGCGGGGGATCAAGAAGCGGTACTACCTGGAAACCCGGGGGGACGTGTTGCTCCGGAACAAAGAGGTCTTCCGGTACTGGAAGCGCCTGGGCCTCAACTACATATTCCTGGGGCTGGAGGCCATCGATGAGGAGGGCTTGAAGCTCCACCGGAAGCGGGTGTCCATCTCAAAGAACTTCGAGGCCCTGGAGTTTGCCCGCTCCCTGGGTATCGCGGTGGCGGTCAACGTCATCGCCGACCCGGACTGGGACGAGCAGCGGTTCCGCCTCATCCGGGAGTGGGCCCTCTCCATCCCCGAGATCGTCAACATCAGCGTGAACACGCCCTACCCGGGCACCGAGACCTTTTTCACCGAGTCGCGGAAGTTCATCACCCGGGACTACCGCCTCTTCGACATCCAGCACGCCGTGCTGCCCACAAAGCTCCCCCTGGAGAGGTTCTACCGGGAACTGGTGAAGACCCAGCAGGTCCTGAATATGAAGCACCTGGGCGTTGCCGGCCTGAGGAAGACGGCCGTTCTTGCCGCGGGACTGCTGGTCAAAGGGCAGACGAACTTCGTCCGGATGCTCTGGCGATTCAACAAGGTGTACAACCCCGAGCTGCAACTCGCCGATCACCGACGACCCGTGACGTACGAGATGCGCCTTCCGGAGACACCCGTCAACGGAAAGGTGAACCCGAGAGCCCTCTACGTCCTGCAGCCGGATCAGGCCCAGCCGGCCTCTGCAACGGCCGCCAATTAATCCCTATCCGAGCAAGTCCCTAAACCGCCATAACGCCAAGGGTTGCATCTGGCAATCAGGCAATTTGGCAATCCCGCCGATAACGGGACAATCAGGGGTTCCTGGTTGTCCCGCGTCCCGCGGGATTGCCAGGTAATCATGACGTTCTTGTCCCGCCCGTGGCGGGATTGGCGGTTGGGAATCTCGGAATGGGGCTACCCCTTGACCGAGCCGGTCAGGCCCGTGACGTAGTACTCGACGAAGAACGAATACACCAGCGCCACCGGGACGGAGCCGAGGAGCGCCCCGGCCATGAGCTGCCCCCAGAAATAGATGTCCCCGCGGATCAGCTCCGAGACGACGCCCACCGGCACCGTCTTGCGCTCCGGCGAGGACAGAAAGATAAGGGCGTAGATGAACTCGTTCCAGGACAGGGTGAAGGCGAAGATCCCGGCCGAGAGGATCCCCGGCACCGCGATGGGGAAGATGATGCGCAGCATGGCGCCGAAGCGGGTGGCGCCATCAATCCGGGCGCACTCCTCCAGCTCCTTGGGGATGGTCTTGAAGTAACCCATCAGCAGCCAGGTGCAGAAGGGGACGAGGAACGTCGGGTACGTGAGGATCAGCGCCCAGGGCGTATTGCCGAGCTGGAAATTCCGGATGATGTCGGCCAGGGGGATGAACAAGAGCGTGGGCGGGACCAGGTATGTGACGAAGATCCCCGTCCCCAGCGCCCCCGCCATGGGGAACTTGAGCCGCGCCAGGGCGTATCCCGCCAGCAGGCCACAGAAGAGGGAAATCGTCGTCGAGGCTACGGCAATGAAAAAAGTGTTCCAGAGCCAGCGGGGGAACGACGTCTTGGCCAGCAGGTCCTTGACGTGGTCCAGGGTGGGCTGGAGCGTCCAGAACGGGGTGTTGTTCGCCGCGCGCCAGGACCGGTACAGCTCGGCGTCAGGCCGGAACGCGGTGATGGCCATCCAGTAAAAGGGAAATAGGGTCCCGATGATGAACAACGTCAGCGGGATGTAGAAGAACACCCACTTCTTCCAGCGCCGTTCGATCACGCCTACGCCCCCTCCAATCGCCGCAGATACCGAAGCTGGATCCAGACCACGATGAACAGCACCGGGAACATGAAGAGCGAGATGGCGGCTCCCTCCCCGAGCAGGCCCGCCATGACGCCAATCTGGTACGCGTAGGTGGCCAACAGATGCGTGGAGTTGGCTGGCCCGCCGCCCGTCAGGACGTAAATGAGCTGGAAATCCGAGAACGTCTGGATGATGGAAAAGACCACGACCACGATGGTCACCGGCTTCAGCAGCGGCCACGTCACGTGCCAGAACCGCTGCCAGCCGTTGGCGCCGTCCAGCGAGGCCGCCTCGTGCAGGTCCGGGCTAACCGTCTGCAGCCCTGCCAGCAGGGTGATGGCGAAGAACGGCATGCCGCGCCAGGTGTTCACGACAATGGCGCACCAGAGCGCGTAGGTCCCGTCGGACAGGAACGGCAGCTTCACCGTGATGGCCCCCGTCCGATACAGGAGCCAGTTCAGGACGCTGAAGGTCGGGTCGAACATCCAGCGCCAGGCGAAGGTGGACAGCACCGTGGGGATGATGAATGGCAAGAGCATGGAGGCGCGCACGAGGCGCTTGCCGCGGAAGTGCCGGTTCAGCAGGAGGGCCAGCCACATCCCGAGGGACAGCTTGAAGAGGGTGGCCCAGAACGTGTAGAAAAAGGTGTTCCTGATAGTCGTCTGAAAGATGGAGTCGTTCCAGGCCTTCACGAAGTTGTGAAGGCCGACGAACTTCCCGATATTGCCGACGCTGGTGCTCGAGAGCGCTAGCCAGACCCCCATGACGAAGGGATAGGCGATGAACACCCCCAGCAGGACAACGGTGGGCGCCAGCAGGACGAAGGCGAGCAGCCGCTCGCTTTCCAGCAGGCGCTCGATCCTTGCCGATCTGGAGACGGTCGGGTGAGGGAGCGCCACCTCGACCCTGGTGGCGCTCCCCGCACCTTCGATAACCTGATTGACCACGATCTACCCGTAGATCTTCTTCAGTTCCCCTTCGGCCCACTTCACGGCGTCCTCGGCCTTCATCCCCTGGACGGCCTTGGCGTACATGTCCACGATGATGTACTTCGAGAACGCCTCCGTGGCCTTGGCCGTGGACGGGCCCGCATGGCCGAAGATGCGGGTCTTGCGGGCGGCGGTGCGGAAGACCTGAAGCGGCTTGTCGATCTTGTCCCACATGGGGTGCTTCTCCCACACCGTGGTCGCCGCGACGCTGTACCCCTCGTTGGTCACGAACCACTTCTCGAAGTTCTCTTTCTTGTGCAGCCAGCGCAGGAAGTCCTTGGCCAGCTTCTGGTTTTTCGAGTACTTCATCACCGCGTGGGAGTGGTTCAGGTACAGCGGGAACTGCCCGGCGGGCCCGGCGGGGAGCAGACCGGCGTGGTCGATGTCCTGGTACATCGGCTCGCCCTTCTCGTCCTTGATCTTGTCCTTCTGGCGCTTGGCCACGATATAGATGGAGGCGCCGTTCAGGCTCGCCGAAATCTCGCCCGCGTGGAACGCCCGGTTGTTGTTGGTGTCATCCCAGGCCAGGCCGCCCTCGTCGCTGGCCTCTTTCCAGAAGGCCTGCATGAACTTCACCGACTCCACCGTCCCCTTGGAGTTGATGACGACCTTCTTGCCGCTGGCGTCGGTCTCGGCGCCCCCGAAATTCCAGAGCACGGGATAGGCGAACGTCGGGGCGTCCCCGAAGGTGTGGCCCAGCGTCTGCCCGTACGGCTTGCCCTTCTTCTTGAGCTGGCTGAAGACCTTGCGGGCCTCCTCCCAGGTCTTGGGGAACTCGTTCGCGCCAACCTCCTTCAGCCAGGAGCGCCGATAGGCCACGGCGTTCCCGATGATGGAGTGGGGCATCGCCAGCCACCGGCCGCCGACCCTGGCCGACGGGCCGTACACGTCGTAGAAGCCCCCCTCGGCCTTGGCGATCTCGTTGGCGACGTCGCTCACGTCCACGACCGAGTTTGCATACAGTTGGGCCCAGTTGTACTGGAACATGAAGATGTCCGCACCCGAGCCCGATTGGACGGCCGCGGTGATGCGCGGCTGCAGGTCGTTGGCGTTGATCGTTTCCAGCGTCACCTCGGCCCCCAGGACCTTGGACGCCTCGGGCATCTGCCGCTTCAGCTCGACGTCCGCCTCGGGGATGAAGTCCACCCAGCGGACCCAGTGCAGCTTGGTCCCCTGGGCATAGGCGGGAGCCCGGTGGGCCGCCAGGATTCCCTCCAGCCCACCTGCGGCCGCGACTACCCCGACTGCGCCTCCTACCTTGAGGAATGTCCGGCGATCAATACGTGAGCCAACCTTCTTGTCACGATCGAATGTGTCCATACCCTTCCCCTCCCTCTCTGTGTTGTGGTTGACCAGTGGTTCCCGCTGCCCAACGCCCGATCGCGTCTACCCCTCGTAGATCTTCTTGAGTTCCCCCTCGGCCCACCGGACCGCCTCCGCGGGCGGCATCCCCTGGACGGCTTTGGCGTACATGTCCGTGAGGATGTATTTGGAGTACACCTCGGTCGCCTTTGCGCTGGCCGGCCCCGCATATCCAATCATGCGGGAGGCACGCCCCGCGGTCCTGAACGGCTTGAGGGCCTCGTCGGCCTTCTCCCACATGGGGTGCTTCTCCCAGAAGCTCGTGGCGCCGAGGCTGTACCCCGCCTCGATCTCGAACCACTTCCCAAATTGTTCCTTCGAATGGAGCCACTTCAGGAGGTCCTTGGCCGCCTTCTGGTTCTTCGAATACTTCATCAGCGCGTGAGAGAGTATCAGGTGGTAGCCAGGCGTCGGACCGGCCGGCCCATCCGGGATCGGGAAGTGGGAAATGTCGCTCCACATCGGCTGGCCCTTCTCATCCCTGATCCCTTCGGCCCTGCGTTTTGCCATGATGTAGATCGAGGGTCCGTTCAGGGTCGCGCTGATCTCGCCGGCGTGGAAGGCGCGGTTGTTGTTCGTGTCGTCCCAGGCGAGAGCCCCCTCGTCGCAGGCCTCCTTCCAGAACGCCGCCATCCACTTCACGGAGTCGATCGTCCCCTTGAGGTCCAGGACCACCCTCCTCCCCGTCTGGTCCGTCTCGACGCCGCCGAACGCCCAGAGAAGGGGGTACGACCATATCGGGGCGTCCCCAAAGGTATGTCCGAGGGTCTGGCCAATAGGATACCCCTTCTTCTTCAATGCGGCGCCGATCTTCCGGTACTCGTCGAGCGTCTTCGGCGGCTGGGCCGCTCCCACCTGGCCGAACCACGATTTGCGGTACGCGATCAGGGCGCCCACGATTCCATACGGCAGGGCCAGCCAGCCCCCTCCATCCCGGGCTGCGGCCTCGGACTGGCTGTAGTAGTTCCCCTGATCCTTTCGTTTCCATTCGCAGAGATCCGAGACGTCTGCCAGGGCAGTCTGATAGAGGTGGGGCCAGTTATGCATCATGAGGATGATGTCTGCGCCTGTCCCAGCCCAAATGGCCCCGGTGATGCGCGTCTGGAGATCATTGGCGTTGATCGTCTCGAAGGTGATCTCCACCTTCATCTGCTTGCTGTACTCGGCGATCTGGCGCTTCAACTCCACGTCCCCCTCGGGAACGAAGTCCACCCAATGCAGAATGTGGAGCTTTGTGGTCTGGGCGTAGGCCGGCGCCCGTCGGGACGCGAGGATCCCCTCCAGTCCGCCCAGGACCGAGACCGTTGCAGCGGCGCTTCCGACCTTGAGGAAGCTTCGACGGTTCACTTGAGGGCCCCTGGTCTGGTCCCCATCGGACATTCCCATCTTGGTCCATTCTTGCCCGTCGAACACCTTCAAAGCAGTTCCTCCTGCCAATCAGGGGGGCTGCGTTCGGCCAGGACATTGATCCGAGCGAGAGAAGCGGAATGCTCCGAAGGGGTAAACCCCCGTCACGGACTGTGAAGCCCGTTCGTGGGCGACGCCGAGCTGGAATTGAGGAGAAAAGCGGTCTGGTTAGATTGCCGGATTCATACCACCCATGCCCAGGGCTGTCAATGGAGAATCGGCGAGATGTTTCATGCCTTCCAGAGCGGGTGTAAAGAGTGCGCGTCATCTCGGAAGCACACGAATTGCCTCTGCTCTTTGGGATGAGTAACGAGCCGACTCGCAGGGGACCCCGATCCGAAATCCCGACGAGGGCGAATGCCCTGCGGAGTCGCCGAGTCTGCTCTCGGCCCCTTTCGGATCGGGGTGGACAGGCCTCTGCCATTCCTGGTACAAGACCCGGGTTTGCTCCCTCGTCCACCGGGGCTGCTGGAAGGGTGGGAGGACGTGAATACTGAGCCACCCAAGAGCCTGTCTCGCGGACCGGATTGAAAGCCGGAGCAAGGATGCGGATCTTTTACGGCTGGATCGTTGCGGGCGCGGCGTTTCTCGCGTGGGCGATTTCCATCGGCCCGCGCCAGGCCTTCTCGGTCTTCCTACTCGCATTCCTCCAGGACTTTGGATGGAGCCGAAGCCTCACCGCGGCCGCCTTCTCCGTCCACATGGCCTCGTATGCGCTGGGTGGGTGCGCCCTCGGCCTCCTGCTGGACCGGATCGGGCCCCGCCGTGTGATCGCCTGGAGCACGGGGGCATGGGTCCTGATCCTGATCCTGTGCAGCCGGATAGACAGACTCTGGCATCTTTATCTCATCTTCGGGGTGCTGGGCGGGGTAGCGACCAGCGGTCTGGCCTTTGTCGCCAACAACACCCTCCTCTCCCGCTGGTTCGTCCGGCATCGAGGCCTGGCCACGGGCATCGCCCAGGCGGGCGTGCCCTTCGGCACGGCCGTGTTTGGCGTGCTGGCCCAGCTCGGCATCGCCTCCATCGGGTGGCGGTGGACCTATGTGGGCTTCGGGCTCTTCGTCGCGGGCACCGCCCTGCCCCTGGTCCTTTTCTTCCTCCGGGACGACCCGCAGGCAATGGGTCTCACGCCGGACGGGGTCCCCGCGAGCCCACCGGGCGCCCAGGCATCCCCTGCGGCCTCCACGCGGATCGAGCTGTTCACTGGGCCGGGCTATCCCGGCGGGTACTGGAGCGTGTTTGGGGCGAACATCCTTCGGGGGATGACCATGTACGCGATCCTCATCCACCAGGTCGCATATCTGGTGGACACAGGATTCACCCGGATGGCGGCCGCGTCCTTATATTCGTTGAGCTCGATCCTGGCCGTGCCCGCAGGTCTCGCGGCCGGGCTGATCTCCGACCGCCTCGGACGCCCCCGCACCTATGCGGTCATCGCTAGCCTGTACGTGATCGGCTATGCCTCCCTGCTCCTGGTGCGCGACTCTTCCCAGCTGGTATTCCTGGGGCTGTTCATCCTGGCCTCGGGCATGGCCATGGGGGCCAATTCGCCCGTCTTCGCCGCCTTTCTCACGGACCGGCTCCAGGGGCCGCGCCTGGGGTTTCTCCTGGGGCTCCAGAACATCGCCTTCGGGGCCGGGGCGATGCTGGGCCCTCTCCTCGCCGGCATCCTCTTCGACCGCCTCGGGAGCTACACGCTGGCCTTCTCCCTGATGGGGGTCTCCATCGTCCTGTCGTCCCTCATCGTCACGGCGACAGCGGGTCGCCATCCACGCAGCGCCTCGGGGTGAGCCCGGCCCGTCCCGGCCTGCTTGCCTCACGCCGCGGCGATCCTCCAACCTCCAAGACATTGCCCGCCTTTCCCCTTGACAACCAGGCCGACCGGGCGTACTCAATCGGGTAAAGTGTGAACTGAGTTTCATATGCGGAACCGACGGTGGCTCACGGCCCAGGATGCACCCGGCGCGGGTGCCTTCGCGGCCAACACGATCGAAAAGACCTTCCGCATCCTCGAAGAGGTCGTTGCCCACCAGGAGAAAGGTCTCGCGTTTTCGGAAATCGTCTCGCGGACGAGGTTCCCCAAGGCCAGCACGCACCGGATCCTCCGCTGCCTGGAGCGCATCGGCTATCTCAAGCATGACTCGGGTACAGGTCGGTACTACGGCGATCTGCGGCTGTCCTTTCTGGGAGCCCAGGTCACGTCGCATTTCGACCTGAAGGGCTACGTTCGGCCTCACCTGCTGGAGCTGCAGGCGCTGACCAAACACACCTGCCACCTGGGCATCCGGAATGGAGATGTGGGGGTCTATCTGGACAAGATCGAATCCCCCAGGGCTTTCGGCATCAAGCTCCACTCGGCCGTGGGCGGAACCTTCCCCCTGCACTGCACGGGGATGGGAAAGGTCCTCCTGGCCTTTAGGGATCCCGGGGAGCGGAAGACCTCCGTGTCCGGTGCGCTGGAATCCTTCACGCCCAATACCATCACCCAGGTCGGGAGCCTCGAGAAAGAACTCCTGAAGATTCGCCGGCGGGGCTTTGCCATCGATCGTGAGGAGATCACACGGGGGATCATGTGCGTTGCCGCGCCCGTCGCAGACGTCGAGGGTCGGGTCCTGGCCGCCATCAGTGTGACCTTCCCCGCATACATCGACAAGGACCGGGGCATCGCCGCCGAGATCGCGGCCGTCACGCGTTGCGCGTCGACCATCACCCACCAACTCACAGGGAGAGGCGGACAGACGACACCCATAGGCGCCAAGGCCGCTCGGGGCAGGCTCCGCCTCTCACGTTCCCGTCCGCACGACACAAGGGGGTAGATCATGTCAAACGCCTGGTTGTTCCGCCGCACACATCAGGTCCAAGGAAGGCAGCGAATCATTCATCAGTACAATACTGGTCTCCTGTATCTCCGCTATGGCCGGATCGTCTTCGGGCAGGACGGCGGCACGGTGCACGTGGAATCCCAGGACGAAGAGCTTGGATTCGTCTGCCTGGCGGGCAAAGGGACCATCCGCGTGAACGGCCAGTCCTTCCCGTTGGGCAAGTACGATGCGCTTTACCTGCCCCGGGACAGCGGGTGCACCGTCTCCGCGAGCGAGGCCTTTGATCTGGCCGAGATGGGCGCCCCCGCCAGCAAGAAGTATCCCGTACAATCTGTCCGGTTCGAAGAGGTGCTGAAAGACCCCAAGCTCGTCAAGCAGGCCGGGTTCGAGCCGTATGCTCGGACCCTGCACACCCTGATCGGCGAGGCGAACGTCCAGGCCGCCCGGTTGCTGGCGGGCGTGACCTTCAGCCAGGACGGCAACTGGACGAGTTGGCCCCCCCACGACCACTCCAAGGAGAAAGAGGAGATCTACGTCTACATCGATATGCCCCACCCAAACTTCTCGCTGCATCTCAATTACACCGATTCGCGGGACATGGAGATGGTGACGCCGGTCCGCGAAGGGGACGCGGTGGCCATCAAGAGCGGCTACCACTACAACGTGGCCAGTCCAGGCACGAAGACTGGATTCCTCTGGATGATGGCGGCCGTCCGGGAGGAGAAGGACCGCGTGTTCACCCAGGTGACGGTCCAGCCGGAGTTCGACGGGCGATTCAAGCTGTTCTGATCACTGTCGCGGGGCACAGGAAGGAGGCGGAAGATGCCGGAGCAGAAACCGAAATATTACTATCACATCCAGGACGTTCCGCTGGTTCCGTTGACGGACAGGGTGGGGACCCGGTTCATCGCCGGACAGAATATCCTGTGCAGCTTCATCGAGCAGCCGCCAGGCGCTACCTTCCCCATCCACAGCCATCCGGCGGAGCAGATCCTGGTCATTCTCGAGGGCTCCGAGGAGCATGTCTGCGGGGGGGAGAAGTTTACCATGAAGGCGGGCGACGTCTGCGTCCACCCGCCCAACGTCCCCCACGGGGGGCATACCCCGACCGGGTTCAAGGGGATCGACATCTTCGCGCCCCCGCGAGAGGATTACCTGGAACTGATGAAGAAGCATGGCCTCAGATGACGGCGCTTACCCCCAGCACGGGGCCGGCGCGCGACGGGCGTACCCGGATCCACGTCGTCGAGTGCCGATGCGAGGTGATGCAGGCTGTGATCCATTCTCTGGGACGCGCAACACAAGGAAGGAGGCTGACGTCATGAGATCGCGTCGATGGATGTGCGGTACGGGGGTCCTGGTGCTGGCCCTGTCTCTCGTCGCCTGGGCGGGTGGGAGCAAGGCGGAGGCCCAGGCCCTGCGGATGAAGTTCGCCCACTTCGCCGACGAGGGCCATCCGGGGCATCTGGCCGCCAAGATGTTCGTCGGAAACGTGGAGAAGCGGACCAATGGCCAGATCAAGATCGATATCTTCCCGAACAATCAGCTGGGGTCACCGCCCGAGCAGGCCGAGCAGATTCGGCTGGGCACCACGGACATGGGGCTGCCCACCCAGGGCCAGTTTGACAAGTGGATCAAGGCCATGGGCGTGGTGATGCTCCCCTTCGCCTACGATGACTACGATCACGTCCACCGGACGGTGGACGGGCCGGCCTTCCAGTGGTTCAGCCAGCTGGCCGAGAAAGAGGGCTTCGTCCTCCTCTCGAACTGGGAGTACGGCTTCCGGAATCTCACCAACAACAAGCGGCCCATCAACACGCCGGAGGACGTGAAGGGGTTGAAGATCCGGGTCCCGCCCGAGATGCAGATCGGGGCGGCCTTCCAGGCCCTGGGGGCCCAGACCACCGTCATCGCCTTCCCCGAGTTGTACATGGCCCTGAAGCAGGGCGTGGCGGACGGGGAGGACAACCCCGTCTCGGTCATCTACTTCATGAAGTTCTACGAAGTCCAGAAGCACCTGGCCCTCAGCCGGCACATCTACAACAACATGATCCACACCATCAGCGCCAAGACGTGGGCCAAGCTCACCCCGGAACAGAAGACCATCTTCCAGGAGGAGAGCAAGAAGGCCGGGGCCTTCATGCGCCAGCAGATCGTCTCCCAGGAAAATGATCTCGTCGCCAAGATACAGCAGGCTGGGACGCAGGTGACCCGACCCAATCTCGCGCTCTTCCGGGCGGCCATGACACCGGCGTACGACCGGATCTTCAAGTATGTCGGCGAGGAGAACGGGAAGAAGTACATGGAGTACGTGGAGGCCGCACGGAAGAAGAAGTAGACGCGTCGGCCCTGAACCAGCGGTGTCTCTGTCAAGGCCCCAGGTGCGCCCAGCCCCGATCCGACCTGTCGAGGAGGCGGCTGGCCCACCTGGGGCCTTGGCGGGTCAGACCCCTTGCCACCGATGAGGTGAGCGAGGAAACCTGATGGCGACCGCGGCGATCTTCGGATTGCTGATCTTCCTGATGCTCCTCGGGCTGCCCATCGCTGTCAGCATGGGGCTCACGGCCATCCTGAGCTTCCTGGCCCTGGGGCTCCCCAATCTGTTGATGATGGTTCCGCAGCGGATGTATTCCGGCACCACCAGCTTCACGCTCCTCGCCATCCCCTTCTTCATCCTGGCCGGCCATCTCATGAACACCGGGGGGATCACGGTCCGACTCGTCCGCTTCGCCCAGTGCCTGGTCGGGCACATTCGCGGCGGCCTGGGGCACGTGACCGTGGTCACCAACATGATCATGGCGGGGATGTCCGGGGCGGCCGTGGCGGATGCCGTCGGCACGGGCAACATCCTCATCCCGGCCATGGAGAAGGCCGGGTACCCCCGGGTCTTTTCAGCGGCCCTGGTGGGGGCGGCCTCGACCATCGGGCCCATTATTCCGCCCAGCATCCCCTTGGTGATCTTCGGCAGCATGACCGGGACCTCGGTGGGCCGGTTGTTCCTGGGGGGATTCTTGCCCGGGATCCTGATGGGGATCCTCCTGATGATCACGGTGGGGATCATCTCCAAGCACCGCGGCTACCCCAGGGGGCAACGGGCGCCGTTGCGGGAGCTGCTGCGGGCCACCCTCTGGGCCGCACCGGCCTGGGGCGCGCCGCTGATCATCATCGGGGGGATCCTCGCGGGAACCTTCACGCCCACCGAGGCGGCCGCCGTGGCCAGCGTCTATGCCCTGGCCGTCGGCATGTTCGTCTATCGGGAGATCAGGCTAGCGGATCTGCCGCGGATCCTGTGGGAAACCGCCCGCAACTCGATCCAGGTGATGTTCATCATCTCGGCCGCGAGCATCTTCGGCTGGCTCCTGATCCAGCAGCAGGTTCCCACAAAGATCGTGGAAGGATTGATGGGGCTGACCAGCGAGCGCTGGCTCGTGCTCCTCATCGTCAACGTCATCCTGCTGGTCCTGGGCTGTTTCATGGAGGGGATCGCCATCATGCTCCTCACGATCCCCGTCTTCGTGCCTCTGGTCATCCGGGTGGGGGTGGACCCGGTCCACTTCGGCGTCGTGATGGCCCTGAACTCGATGATCGGCCTCCTCACGCCGCCCGTGGGGATGTGTTTGTATGCGGTCTCGAGCATCAGTAAGGTCCCGATCTGGCCGCTGGCAAAAGAGTTGTGGCCCTACATCCTGGCCCTGACGGTTTGTCTTTTCCTCATCACCTATATTCCCGGGCTCACCATGTGGATTCCGGACCTGGTCATGGGGGGGTCGCAATGACTCAGTCGCGGGCCGGATCCGGCGGCGATGGCCTCCTCGGTCGGGTGGATCGGATTCTGGAGGCCGTCCTGCGCTGGATGACCACGCTCTGTCTCGCGGTCCTGGCCGTGCTGGTGTGCACCCTCGTCCTCGTCCGCTTCTTCCCGATCCTTCCCCTGGACTGGTCGGACGAGATCGTGGAGCTGGCCTTTGCCTGGATGGTGTTCCTGGGGACGGCGGCACTCTGGCGCGCCCACGAGCACATCGCCATTGACTTCATCCCCCAGGCCCTGGCCGGCACGCGGGTGGGCCGTGCGCTGGATGTGGTCCTCACCCTGCTGGCGCTTTCGTTCCTGGCGGTGTTCACGTGGCAGGGGTGGCTGCTCACGGTCCAGGCCAGGGACACATCGCCCATGCTGCTGCTGCCCAGGCCATTGTGGTACGCCTCGCTTCCCCTGTCGGGCCTGGTGATGGTCGGATACTCCGTGTCCCGTTTCCTGAAGTCCATCCGGCCGGTCCCCCCGGCCGGACAGACGGGTGAGGCGCGGTGATTGAGTTCGCCGGCCACGCGGCAACGGCTATGTGCGGCGAGGGTTCACTTGCCGCTCCACGACCGGCGCCGACCTGAGGGTGGCCCTGGGGGGTTGTCACCCGGACTCCCGACAACGGCCCGCAACTGTAAGGAGAATACGTGCCGGACAGCTTCCAGCCCGGGACAAGCTTCTCACCCACGACCTGATGGACCGGATCTACCGCGCCGGCAGTCTCCCCCCTCTGACTTGACCCAGCGGCTGGACCTGAGCGTCCACAGGCTTGACACCTGCATGGCCGCCCATGGGAGAATGCCCGCAATCGCGGGATATCTCCTCCGCG
>Ga0209109_10001401_pt1 | contig 13298 bp, 13 predicted proteins | sample Rifsed10ft2_FD_184004 | JGI IMG/M metagenome (GOLD analysis project Ga0209109, IMG submission 184004) | Soil microbial communities from Rifle, Colorado, USA - sediment 10ft 2 (version 2) | ecosystem: Environmental > Terrestrial > Deep subsurface > Rock core/Sediment | place: Rifle, Colorado... | reverse complement strand
GGACGACCGGTTCGCGGGGCTGCCGCGCACGCTGGACGGCGAGGCGTACATGAAGACGGCCGTGTACCAGGACGAGCACGGGGACATCGAGCTGGCTTACGACTACGAGGGCATCCAGTGGCTGCGCGACAACGTCCAGGGCACGCCGACGATCGTCGAGGGACGGACGCCGCTGTACCGCTGGGGCGGCCGGTTTTCGATCTATACGGGGCTGCCGGCGGTGCTGGGTTGGGACTGGCACCAGGTGCAGCAGCGCGGCCGCTACGGCTACATGGTGGGCGAGCGCGCGATCGAAATCGACCGGTTCTACGGGGAGTACAACACCGCGGAGGCGCAGGCGTTCCTGCGCAAGTACCGGGTGAGCTACGTGATCCTGGGGCGGGTGGAGCAGCTGTACTACCCGGCGTCCGGGTTGCGCAAGTTCTCCAACGGGCTGGGAGAGGTGCTGCAGATCGCCTACCAGAACGAGGAACTGACGATTTACCGGGTGGACCAGGTGGCGTTGGCGCCGGGGCTGGTGACGAGTAACAGATAACAGACAACAAGTAACAAGCCAGCGCCAACGCCCTGTTGCCTGTCGCCTGTCGCCTGTTGCCTGTTATCTGTTACTCGTTGTTCGCCTTGACCCCCGATGGGGCCTCTGATAACTTCGAATCCGCTCTCAGGCGATTGAAATGGCAGAAAACGCATTCGACGGCTTTGAGCCGGGTCAGGTCAACGTGGGCCGCAGCGCGGTCCGCAGCCTCAACGCGACCGTCGCCAACATCGAGCAGTCGGCGATTCAGCGATTGACGGCGGAGACGGTACACGCCGAGAACTCGGCGATGGGCGTGGTCAACGGCTCTACGGTTGAGCTGAAGAACTCCGCGGCGGCGATTATCGCCAGCGACTACGTCAGGATCGAGGAAGGCAGCGCGTTCTTGCTGCTGGCGCCGCGGGTGAGCGGCAACGTGCGGGCCGTCCTGACTTTGCAGGCTGCATTCGCGTTTGGGGCCGGGTATTTCGTGGCGCGCCGCATCGCCGGGGCGCTGTTCGGCCGTTCCGGACGCTAACCAGAGGAATCGAGGGTAGAAACATGGCTCGCAAAGAGCTTCCGGTGGAGACGCGCGAGGTGACGGGCAAGAAAGTCGCGGCGTTGCGGCGTTCCGGCGTCCTGCCGGCGAACGTCTACGGCAAAGGGCTGGGATCGGTCTCGATCCAGGTGAGCGCCGAGTACATGGAGAAGACGCTGAAGACGGTTGCCGCCAACGAGGTGATCGACCTCAAGATCGGCGGCGAGCGGGACACACGCCCGGTCGTGATCCAGAAGATCCAGCGCCATCCGCTGACCAGCGGCGTGTTGCACGCCGAGTTCTACCAGGTGTCGCTGACGCACACGATGCGGGCCGACGTACCGCTGGTGGTCATCGGCACGTCCGACGCGATCCTGACGTACAACGGCGTGTTGATGACGGCGCTGGAGTCGTTGCAGGTGGAGGCGTTGCCGCTGGACCTGCCATCGCGCATCGAGGTGGACATCACGCCGCTGACGGAGCTGGAGCAGTCGCTGCACGTGCGAGACCTGCCGATCCCGGCCAACGTGACGATCCTCACAGACCCTGAGGTGATGGTGGTGAAGATTTCGTCGCCGCGCGTCGCTGAAGAGGAAGAGGCGGCCGAGGGCGAGGAGGCAGCTGCTACGGCGGTCGGCGAAGAGGCGGCCGAGGGCGAGGCGGAGGCATCGGAGTCCGCAGACAACTAACGATTTTCGCGGGTGCAGAACGCAAAGAGCCCTTCGGTCCGGAGGGCTCTTACTTTTTGGCTTGCTTCATCGCGTAGTAGATCAGCCCGATGAAGATGAAGATCGGGATGAAGTTGAGCAGCAGACCCAGCCAGCTGGACAGGGCGCTGGGCTCCTTGACTTCGATGACGACTGCAGAGGCGTCGACGCCCCTGTCGGCGAAGATGGCGAAGAGACTGACACCCTCTTCCTTCGTTGTGCGATAGGTCTCGAGGTTCTTGAGCCGCACTTCTAGCTCGTCGCCGCGGATGACGATGTGCTGGACGCTTCCCCTGCTGATGTCGTCGATCAGGGTGCTGATTGGGAACTCGGGGTCACCTGAAGTCCCCGACGGCCTGAAGAAGACGACGACGACGGCAACCACTGCGAGCAGGATGAGCAGATAGACCGAGGCTTTGCGCCACATGCATCACTCTCCCAGGCGCGCGCCGACGAAATCACGCTGGCCGCGCAGGAACTCGATGCCGCTGACCTCGCGGCGGCCGGGCCGTTGCAGGCGACGGAGCGCCAGGGCGCCGTGGCCCGTCTGCACAGAGAACGTTTCTTCCTGATCGCCGGCTCCTGCGGGCAGAGGCGACGGTGGGAGGACGGTGCCGGGAGGCCGGCCGGAATCGACGTCGAGGGGCCAGGCGGCGTGGATGCGCAGCTCCTCGCCGCGCCAGGGCGTGAAGGCGACGGGCCAGGGATGGTAGGCGCGGACACGGCGCCAGAGGTCGACGGCGGGGAGCGACCAGTCGAGCAGGGCGTCGGCGCGCTTGAGCAGTGGGGCGTAGGTGACCAGCGCTTCGTCCTGGGGCGTTGCGGGCAGCTGACCGGCCAGCCAGGCGTCGAGGTTCTGAGCCAGGAGGGCGGCGCCGGCTTCGGCGAGACGTGGCTCCAGCGTGCCCGTGGTGTCGTGAGGTGTAATCGGCAGTGCGACGCGCGCGAGCATGGGGCCGGCATCGAGGGCGCGCACCATCTGCATCAGCGTGACGCCGGTAGTGTCGTCGCCGGCGAGGATCGCGGCGGCGACGGGCGAAGCGCCGCGCCAGCGGGGCAGCAGCGAGGCGTGGACGTTGAGGGTGCCGCGCGGCGGGACGTCGAGGAGGCGTTGGCGCAGGATCTGGCCGTAGGCGGCGACGACGAAGGCGTCGGGAGCCAGCGCGGCGATGGCTGTCAGCGATTCGGGGTCGCTGAGCTTCTCGGGCTGGAGGACGGGCAGGCCGAGGGCGAGGGCGGCGGTTTTCACGGGCGGTGGCGTGGCGGCGTGGCCGCGCCCGGCGGGGCGGTCCGGCTGGCTGACCACCGCGACGACCTGGTGGCGGGAGGCGACGAGCGCCTGGAGGCTGGGCAGGGCGAACTCCGGGGAGCCGAAGAAGACGAGGCGCATCTAGCGTGTCTTCAAGAACCACTCCTGGACCTGCCAGAAGCGGTCGCCGGGCTGGACGAGTCGCCCGATGCGGACGCCGCTGAGCGAGGCGTCCTGGACGTAGATGACGGTGGGGACGTAGAGGGGGATGGCCGGGACCTCCTGAGCGAAGACCTCCTGGAACTCGCGGTAGAGCTCTTCGCGGCGGGTGGGCGGCGCGAGGGTGCGCGCTTCCTTGAGGAGGGCATCGACGCGGGTGTTGCTCCAGAGCGAGAGGTTGTCGCCGCGCCCGCCGCGTCCGTCGCTGTGCCAGGCCCGGTAGGGGTCGGGGTCTGCCTCGGCGGCGTCGACGAAGAGGACGGCTTCGTAGTCACGCTGCTCGATCAGGTCGCGGACCAGGGGCGTGAGGCCGCTGACCTTGACGGTGACGCTGGCGCCAAGCTCGTTCCAGTCGGCCGCGACGCGCTTCGCGACTTCGGTCTGCACGGGGTCAGAGCTGGTCGTGATCGAAAAAGCGAGGGGCTGGCCGGCGCGACGCCTGACGCCGTCGGTGCCGCGGCGCCAGCCGGCCTCGTCGAGCAGCAGGTTAGCCACCTCGGCGTTGGCTTCGTAGCGGGTGAGGGATCCCGAGTAGGCCCAGCTGTCCGGCGGGATCGGCGAGTCGGCGCGTAGCGCTTGGCCGCGCAGCACCTCGTCGATCAGGCGGGGGCGGTCGACGGCGTAGAGCAGAGCCTGGCGCAGGCGGCGGTCCTCGAAGATCGGCAGCTCGAGGTTGAGGTAGACGTAGGTGATGGCGCCGGTATCGAGGGGCGTGATGCGCAGGTCGCGGCGGCGGTCCAGCTCGAGGAAGTCGCTGGGGCCGAGGCCGGCGGCGAACAGCGCGCCGTTGACCTGACGCAGCTTGAGGGCGTCGAAGAGGGCGCCGTCGTCGTGGTAGAAGCGCAGCTCCAGGTTCTGGATGAACGGCTGCTCGAAATGATAGGCGGGGTTGGCGACCAGGTCGGCGTGCTGCAGCGAGAGGGCCTGCAGGCGATAGGCGCCGGAGCCAACGGGCTGCTGGTTGAATGGGGAATCGTAGAGGTCAGCGGGGTTGGCGCCACTCAGCAGATGGGCCGGGAGGATGCCCAGCGTGAGGTAGGCAGGCAATGGCGCGTAGGGCTCCGTGAGCCGGATCGTCAGCGTGAGGTCGCTGGGCGATTCGAAGGTGGCGTCTTCGAGGAGACGCTGGAGGGAGGGCGGGTTCTTGAGGGCCGGGGACTGCAGGAGCTGGTAGGTGAAGGTGACGTCGGCGGCGGTGAGGGGCGCGCCGTCCTGCCACATAAGGCCGGGGCGCAGCGTGAAGGTGTAGACGAGGCCGTCCGGCGAGACGGTCCAGGTCTGGGCGAGGTCGGGGAAGGGCAGCCCTTTCTCGTCGAGGCGGGTGAGGCCGGCGAAGATCAGGGAGGAGAGCGTGGCGTCGATGGAGTTTTCGCCGGCGTAGAAAGGGTTGACGCGCGCGGGCGCCCCGGCGAGGCCTTCGGTGTAGATGCCGCCGAAGTCGGGCTCGACGTCCTCGGAGTCGGCGGGCACGAGGTACCAGAGGCCGATGAAGCCCAGGACGCCTGCAAGCAGGACTACGAGGAAGAGCCAGCGTCCGCGACGGTTGTGCACAGCAACTTCGGCGGGCGCGCGAGGCGCTCCGTGGTCAGATCGCCTTCACGCTCCAGGCTGACATGGCAAGGAAGATGATCACGAGGAAGATCGTCGCCTGGAAGAGCGTTTTTTCCAGCCCGCGCCGGGTTCGAAAGGAGGAGGTGGTGCCGCCCAGGCCCTCGCCAAAGCCGCTGCCCTTGGCCTGCAGCAGCACGACCAGGATCAGCACGAGCGAGACGAGGATCTGACCGACGTTGAGGAAGTTCTCGAAGCTCATTGAGATTCAGTCTAGCGGGCCGCCCGCGCAGCGGCTAGTTCTTCCGCGGCTTCGATCTGGTTGCGGCCGTTGTAGATGCGCATGATCGCCGCGGCCAGCTTGGCGGAGTCGTGGTAGTAGCGGTTCTTCTCTGAGATCACGTCCGCGGTCATGACGCGAGCGCCATCGACCAGATTGCGATCGACTTTGACGGGTTCGGAGTGCCAGGCCTCGGGCAGGGGGCCTTCGACGTTGTCGTTGGCGAGGATGTAGTCGAACAGCCTGGGGCCGACGTGCTGCACCAGCTTCTCGAAGTGGTCGCCGACCGAGAAGTCGTCGGTTTCACCGTGCTGCGTGGCGACGTTGCAGACGTAGATCTTGGTCGCCTGTGACATGGCCAGCGCCTGGCGGATGCCATCGACGAGGAGGTTGGGCAGGACGCTGGTGAGCAGGCTGCCGGGACCGACGACGACGATGTCGGCTTCGAGGATGGCGCGGATGGTCTCCGGGTTGGCCTGAACGTTGGCCGGCTCCAGGAAGACCTCTTTGATCTTGGTGCCCTCCATGGTAATCGCGGACTCACCGCTGATCTCCTGGTCGTCCTCGGTGCGGGCGTGCACGGTGACGTGGGAGAGGGTGGAGGGGAGGATGAGGCCGCGGACGGCGAGGACGCGGCTGGTCTCGCGCACGGCCTCTTCGAAGTTACCGGTGATGCCGGACATGGCGGCGATGAACAGGTTGCCAAAGCTGTGGCCTTCGAGGCCCTCGCCTTCGCTGAAGCGGTACTGGAAGAGGCGCGTCATCAGCGGCTCGGCCTCGGCGAGGGCGGCGATGCAGTTGCGCACGTCGCCGGGGGGCAGGACGCCGAGCTCGCGGCGCAGACGCCCGGAGGAGCCGCCATCGTCACCGACCGTGACGATGGCGGTGAGGTTGCTGGTGGTCTCCTTGAGGCCGCGCAGGAGCACCGGCAGGCCGGTGCCGCCACCGATGGCGACGACCTTGGGGCCGCGCTGCTGCCTGCGGAAGGCGAAGATCGCGTCGACGATGCCCTCTTCGGTATCGGGGCGGCGGTAGGCGGCGAGCAGCGAGGTGTTGAGCTTCCAGACGCCGAAGAGGATGACGGCGGAGGCGACGAAGACGAAGAGGGCGGCGCGGACGAGACGGGGCAAGAACTGTAGCGTGATGTCGGCGACCCAGCCGGGGAAGGTGTAGTTGGTGTAGACCTCGCGCAGGACGTAGCCGAAGCCGAGGCCCATGATCGTCATGCCGATGAGGATCACGGCCAGCCAGCGCTTGATGTGCATGCCGAAGTAGAACCACTTCTGGAGGTTGAGGCGGAGGGCTGTCATGGTTTGCAGAATTCGGGGATTCCCTTCCTCGGCCAGGCGCTTCAGGATGCCTGGTCTAGCTCCGCCTGCAACAGAGTGCGTACCTGGCCAGCGTTGGCGCGACCGCGGGTCTCCTTCATGACCAGACCCAGCAGGGCATTTATCGCGCCCGTCTTGCCACCCCGGTACTCGGCGACAATCTTAGCGTTATCTGCCAGTACTTTCCTAACGATTTCTACCACAGCGGCGCTATCGTCCATTGCGCCTAGGCCACGTTCTCTAACGACGGACTCGGGATCGGCGCCGGTTTCGAAGGCGGCGCGCAGGACTTCTTTGGCCGCGGCGTTGGTGATCGAGCCGGCCTGAAGCAGTCGCAGCAGCTTCGCGAAGGCTTCGGCGGGCAGCCGCATGGCGTCGCTGTCGAGGTCGAGGCCGGAGTCGTTGAGCAGGCGGGCGAGGTCGCCGAGCAGCCAGTTGGCGACGAGCTTGGCGGCGGATTTGTCCTCGGGGCCGGCGAGCAGGCGCAGCGCGGTTTCGAAGTAGTCCGCCTTGGCGCGCGACTCGGTGAGCAGGTTGGCTTCGTAGTCTGTGAGGCCGAACTGCGCGACGAAGCGGGCGCGTCGGGCGTCCGGCAGCTCCGGCAGGCCGCGGCGGATCTCCTCGACCCACTCGCGGGAGACGGCGATCGGCGGCAGGTCGGGCTCGGGGAAGTAGCGGTAGTCGTGCGCCTCTTCCTTGGAGCGCTGGCTGGCGGTCTCCTGCGTTTCTTCGCGCCAGCCGCGGGTCTCGCTGACCACCTTCCGGCCGGCGTTGAGCAACTTCGTCTGGCGCTCGACCTCGAACTCGGTGCCGCGCAGGGCGGCGCGGAAGCTGTTGAGGTTCTTGAGCTCGACCTTGGAACCGTACGTGTCCGAGCCTTTGGGGCGCAGGCTGAGGTTGGGCTCGCAGCGGAAGTTGCCTTCCTCCATGTCCGCGTCGCTGACGCCGATGTAGCGCAGGATCTGACGCAGCTTGGTCAGGTAGGCGACCGCCTCCGCGGGCGAGCGGGCGTCCGGCTCCGTGACGATCTCCATCAGGGGCATGCCGGCGCGGTTGACGTCGAGCAGGGAGAAGCCTTCGCCGGTCTCGTCGGAGCGGTGGAGGAGGCGCGCGGTGTCTTCTTCGAGGTGGACGCGGTTGATGCGAATGCGGCGCGTGGCGCCATCGACCTCGACGTCGAGGTGGCCGTTGATGCAGAGGGGCATGTCGTATTCGGAGATCTGGTAGCCCTTCATGAGGTCGGGGTAGGGGTAGTTCTTGCGGTCGAATTTTGCCCGGGGCGGGATGGTGCAGTTGAGCGCGAGGCCGGTCTTGATCGTGGCCTCGACGGCGGCGGCGTTGATCACGGGCAGGACGCCGGGCATGCCCATGCAGACCGGACAGACGTGGGTGTTCGGCTCGTTGCCGCTGTAGGCGGTGCTGCAGCGGCAGAACATCTTCGACCGAGTCTTCAGCTGGGCGTGGACTTCGAGGCCGATGACGACTTCATATGCGGTTTCGAGAGCTGGAATCATGTGGCAAGGCCGAGTATAGCATCGATTCTGTCAAGCACGCAGCTTTGCGGAGGTTTGCGGTTCGAATCGCTCATCAGCGTAGGCAAGACGGGAACCGGTTTGCGGGCGAATTCGGGAGATTAGCGGTATGCCGTCAAGACGACCATTGAGGTGACGACCCAGCCGACGATGGTGAGGAGCAGGGGCCGGTCTTTGAGCAGGACCTCTTCCGGGCTGCCGCCTTCGTTGCGGGTGAGGGAGAGGAAGAGGTAGCGGAAGACGCCGTAGGCCACGAACGGGATGGTGATCATCATCATGTGGTTGGCGGGCAGGTTTTCGGCGGTGAAGGTGTAGAGCGCGTAGGAGATGACGGTGGAGGCGGTGACCATCGCCGTCATCTGGTTGAGGAGCTCCGGGGTGTAGTGCTCCAGGGTGGCGCGGTGGTTGGTGGCGTCGTCTTGCAGCAAGTCGCCTTCAGCGCGGCGTTTGGTGATCGCGAGGAAGAGGGCGCCGAGCGCGGTGACGACGTAGAGCCAGGGCGAGGTGGGTACGTCGATGGCGTAGGCGCCGGCGAGGGCGCGCAGGACGAAGCCGCCGGAGATCGCCATGACGTCGAGGATGACCTGGTGCTTGAGGTACAGCGTGTAGGCGAGCATCAGGCCCATGTAGCCGAGCACGACCGCGCCGGTGCGCCAGTCGATCAGGAAGGCAACGATGATGCCGGCCGTCGCGAGGACGGCGGACCAGGTCAGGGCCTCTTTGGTGCCCAGCAGCCCGGCGGCGATCGGGCGGTTGCGCTTCTTGGGGTGCAGGCGGTCGCTTTCGCGGTCACGCAGGTCGTTGACCATGTACTCGGCGCCGGAGACGGCACAGAAGGCGAGGGCGGTGATGATGCAGCGCGCGAGCAGGTGGTCCCAGGTGTCGAACTTCTCCGGCACCCAGTCCTGGTTGACGGAGAAGATCAGCGCCATGAAGACGATGCCGTTCTTGGTCCACTGGCGCGGACGCATCGCCTTGAGGACGTAGCGCAGGTGTCGCAGCAACGAGGCAGGCCTCACGAGCGAGGCGGAGTCGGCCGAGGCGAGGGTATCTTCAGCCATTGCTACGGATCATAGTCGGCAGGGCAACCTTCGGGAACATCGGCGCCTACCCGCGTTCGGCGGCCGAGGAGGAGAGCGGGCAGGAGCGCCGCGAAACAGACGGCGCCGGTGACGATGAACGTTTCCTGGAAGGCGTTGACCTGGAGGCCCTGCAGCAGATCCTCGAAGCGGGGGTCGTCCAGGGGGATGAGGCCTGCCTCGGCGTAAAAGCCGCTGAGACCGCGCGTGGTGAGCAGGGCAACGCCAACCAGCGCTCCGAGCAGCCGTACGACGGTGAGCAACGACGCGAGGGTCGCGCGCTGGTCCTCGGCCGCCTCGTCCATGACGGCGGCGTTGATCGGTGCGATGACCAGCCCGAAGCCGAGGCCGGTGACGAGCAGGGGCAGCGTGAACAGGACGAACGACGGGTCTTCGTCCCAGGCCGACATGCCGAGAAAGCCGGCCCCGGCGAGCACCAGGCCGGCCGCGGCTCCCGCACTGAGGCCGAACCGGGTCGCGAGGTAGCCGCCGGCGAGGGCGCCGACTGGCAGGGCGACGGTGAGGCGCATGAGGTTGAGGCCGCCGTCCAGCGCCGAGCCGCCAAGGAGGACGTCGGTGAAGATCGGCACGGAGACCATAGCGACGATCAGCGTGCCGCCGGTGAGGCCGTTCACGAGAAAGGCAGCGGCGAGACGCGGGACGCGGAACAGGGAGATATCGACGAGGGGGACGGCGGCGAGAGCCTGGCGCCAGACAAACGCCGCGAACAGCACGGCGGCCCCGGCGAACAACGCCAGCGTGACGGCGGTCTCGCGGCGGGCGATGGGGTCGTCTGTGAGGGCGACGGTGAGGCAGACCAGGCTGGCGCCGAGCAACGCGGCGCCGGGGAGGTCGAGGCCGCGCCGTTCGACGGGAGCGTCGTAGCGGGCGAGACGGGCGACGGCGAACGCGAGGGGCAGGCACATGGGCAGGTTGATCCAGAAGACGCCGCGCCAGCCCAGCAGCTCGGCGATGCCGCCGCCCCAGAGGGGCCCGATCAGGCCGCCGGCCTCAGACGCGGCAGCGATGGCGCCGAGGCCGAGGACGCGCCGTCCGGGAGCGACGCGGGAGGTGACGATGGCCATCGCGACGGGGACGACAGCGCCGCCGCCGATCGCCTGGACGCCGCGGGCGATCGAGAGCATGGTCAGGCCCTGAGAAAGCGCTACCCAGGCCGAGCCGGCGCAGAACAGGAGCAGGGCGGCGGAAAAGACGCGCCCGTGCCCGTAGCTATCGGCGACGCGGCCCATGAGGGGCATCGCGACGACGTAGCCGAGGATGTAGCCGTTGACGATCCAGGCGGCGCGGTAGAACTGGTCCTGCGCCAGGCCGGCGTCGGCGACCATGTCTGGCAGGAGGGCGACGACGGACGTCTGGTCGTCGGCGGCGAAGAAGACGCCGAGGGCCGCCAGCACCAGGAGCCAGGTGGAGTTGTCGGCGCGGGTGAGGAGTGACGCGAGCGGGCGCACGGTCAGGGCGGGTTGATCTGGACGGCTTCGCCGAAGCGGGAGAGGTCGATCTGGCGCTGGACGTTTTCGGCCTCGTCCGAAACGAGACGGCCGGTGAGGCGGATGCGGCGTGGCAGCGAGTCGGCGGCGCCGATCCAGGCTTCGACCTTGACGCTGTGACCGGCGCGGGCGAAGGAGAGCGCGTCGCGCAGCTCACCGGAGTCGATGGTGCCTTCGATCTTGAGAGTACGGGTGCCGTCGATGTCGCCGCCGTCGCTCAGGGTTGGGTCAACGACCCTGGGGAGGAGGGTGGTGACCAGCGTGCCCGGGTCGGCGAGGTCACGCAGGCTGGCGCCGGGGACGCGTTGCCAGTCGCGCGTGAAGGGGTTGGTGATCCAGATCTGGTTATCGATGGCGAGGATCTTGACGCTGACGTTGATGCCGCCGGTGGCCTTCGCGCGCACGTCGGCGGCGAGACGGCCCGGCACCTGGAAGTCGCCCTCGGCGCTGACGAGCTGGAGGCCGGCGGGGAGGGGCGTGGTGCCGTTTTCGTGGGTCAGCTTGAAGTGGAAGGTGCCTGCCTCCTGCACCTTGAGGGCGGCGAGCGTGAGCAGGGCCTCGGGGTCGGTGCTGGTGTCCGGGGGTTCGGTCTTGTCTTTGGCGCAGGCGGTGAGGAGGGCGGCGAGGCAGAGGACGGCGATGAGGCGAAGCACGCTTACATTATGGCCGTTTGGGTGTTTCTGTCGTCCTGGGGCTGATGAGGACGATGGTACCAAGCGCTGCGCGGGGCGGTGTGCGCAGACGGGTCGTCCGCTGGCGGCCCGTGTTTAGAGGACGGGTGGTTTGTGGGGGACGGGCTGTCTCAGGTCCTTCGGCTGCTGGCGCGCCTCAGGACGACAGTTCTCGCGGCGTTTGGTTAGCAGACCGGAGGTCCCCTCGCCCTAGGCCTCTCCCTCCAGGGAGAGGGGATTGGCGGTGCTATGCTTTCGGGTATGCCGAAGGCCGCCGCTCGCAGCCGGATTGACGCTCTGCTGGTTGAGCGCGGGCTGGTCGAGAGCCGGCAGCAGGCGCGGGCGATTTTGCTGGCGGGCGAGATACGCGTCGACGGGGCGCCGGTGACCAAGCCGGGCAGCCTGGTGGCCAGCACGGCGGCGATCGACGTGCTGCAGCGCCCCGCTTACGTCAGCCGCGGCGGCGACAAGCTGGAGCACGCGCTGCGCACCTTCAACTTCGACCCATCAGGCATGACCTGCGTCGACCTCGGCGCCTCGACGGGCGGATTCACGGATTGTCTGCTGCAGCACGGCGCCCGCCGCGTGTACGCGGTCGACGTGGGTTACGGGGTGCTGGACTATCGACTGCGGCAGGACGACCGCGTGGTCGTGATGGAGCGCACCAACGCGCGCGACCTGGAAGCACTGCCGGAGGTTTGCGACCTGGCGGTGTTCGACCTGGCGTTTATCGGAGTCGAGAAGGTGATCCCGGCGGCATGCCGGTCGCTGAAGCCGGGCGCGGACCTGATCGTGCTGCTGAAGCCGCAGTTCCAGGCGCGGCGCGAGGAGGTGGGCAAGAAGGGCGTGGTCAAGGACCCACTGGTGCACGCCGCGGTGGTGGGGCGCTTCGTCGCGTGGACGGTGGAGCACGGGCTGCGTTTGCAAGGGCTAACGCTGTCGCCGGTGGTGGGACCGGCGGGCAACCGGGAGTTCCTGGTACACCTGCGGCTGGAAGGGCGCGCCGCGTGAGCGAGAACGGTCTGCAGCCGCCGAAGCGCGTGGGCGTGACGTTCAACCCGCAGCTGACCGGCGCGCGGGAGCTGGCGCTGCAGCTGGAAGGCGACATCCGGGCACGCGGCGTCGAGGTAGTGCTGGACGAGCAGGACGACGGCGTCAACCTCGCGGGCTGCGACCTCGTGATCTGCCTCGGCGGCGACGGCAGCGTCCTGCGCACGTCGCATCGCGTGATCGACAACGGGGCGCCGATCCTGGGCGTGAACATGGGACGCCTGGGCTTCCTGACGGAGCTGGACGGCAGCCAGGTGCGGGAACGGCTGGGAGACGTGCTGAGCGGGCGGGGCCGCATCGAAGAGCGGGCGATGCTCAAGGCAGACGTGCGCGGCCGGGTGTTTCACGGGTTGAACGAGGCGGTGGTTGGGCGGGCGACGCTGAGCCGCGCGATCCAGCTGGCCGTGGACGTGGACGGGACGCGCATCGCGGACTATCGCTGCGACGGCGTCATCGTTTCGACGGCGACGGGCAGCACGGCGTACGCGGTCTCCGTGGGCGGGCCGATCCTGTACCCGGAGTCGACGGACCTGGTGATCGTGCCGGTGGCGCCGCACTTGTCGGCGGAGCACGCGGTGCTGGTGCCGGGCAACGAGAAGGTGCGGATCACGCTGGAGCCGAACCAACGGGCGGTGCTGAGCGTGGACGGGCAGCCCGACCATCAGCTGGGCGAAGGCGATTCGGTGCAGGTGAGCCTGAGCGAGCACAAGGCGCGCTTCCTGCGCTTCAAGCCCCGCTCTGACTTCTACCTGCGCATGGCGGCGCAGCTGGGCTGGCACCGGCCGGGCGGCAACGCGCAGCCGCTCCCGGGTGTTGGCCAGGGAGCTGAAGGCAAGTGATACTGAAGCTGGGGGACGCTGATACTGAAAATGGGGGACACCCCCAAGCCCCCGCTAAAGGGGCGCACGAGGCGTTAGATCGCGATGTCTGATCTGCTGGCGAATTGCATGGAAGATGGGGGACACCCCCAAGCCCCCGCTGAAGGGGCGCACGAGGCGTCAGGTGCTCATGGGTGACGTCGGGGCTGTCAAGGCAGAGATCGGTGACGCACAGGCGATACATGACCTGATCAACG
>Ga0209109_10001400_pt1 | contig 13298 bp, 10 predicted proteins | sample Rifsed10ft2_FD_184004 | JGI IMG/M metagenome (GOLD analysis project Ga0209109, IMG submission 184004) | Soil microbial communities from Rifle, Colorado, USA - sediment 10ft 2 (version 2) | ecosystem: Environmental > Terrestrial > Deep subsurface > Rock core/Sediment | place: Rifle, Colorado... | reverse complement strand
GATGCTGCGTTTCCGCGACCGGCTGATTTTGGCGCCGACGCTGGAGGCGTTCTATTTCGATCTCTTCCGCGGCGAGGTGTCGGTTCCGCCGGACTTCATCCACCACACCGCACAGGACATCCTGCGTGGCATGCTCGATGGCACGGAGAACGGACTGGACGCGCGCGCCGCGGAGATCTTCTTCCGCGCACAGCGCGTGACGGTGAAGGATGGCGCCGTGATGCTTGCCGACGATGCGACCGTCGAGATGCACGCGACGGGCGGCGGGTTTGGCGATCTCGGGCGGCTGCTCCTCGAAGCGCAGGCCCCGCTGCGCTCGGTCGAACTCGACGTGCTCGACGAAGCGAGCCACGCCGCATACTTCGCGCGCGACGAGCGCTTCGATACCGTGCTCAGTCTCAATCCGGGCGGCGCGGGCAGCCAGGCCCTCGCGCGCTTGCTCGAGCGCTGGATCGGGCACTTTCACGGCGTGCGGGCAAAGGTGACCCCGATACGCGAGATACCCGACGAGGAATGGCGCTGGCACGTCGGTCTCGACGCCGAAGCCTCGGCGATGCTCAACGAGATTTATAATGGCGGCGAGGTCGAGGCGTCGCGCATGAAGCGCATCATTGGATTGTTCCGCACCGAATTCCTGGAGCCGTCGGCCATGCGGGCGGAGCTGGCGGGATCCCCGGTGTTTCTGGGACTCGCGATGACGGAGGATGGCACGCTCAGAATGAAGCCGCAGAACCTGCTTATGAATCTGCCGCTGGCGAGGCCGGCATGACGCTGCCCGCGCCGTACGAGGCACGCTGGCAGGAGATCGCGTCCGGACCCGACGAACGCCTCAACCTCGCCGAGGCCGCGTTTCTCCTCGCAGGCGGGGAGTACCCCGGACTCGACGTTGCAGCGTATCTTGCCCGCATCGAGGAAATCGCGGCGACGTTGCGCGTGCGCCTGCGCGAGGACATGCCGCCGGCCGAACGGATCCTGGCGCTCAATCGCTATCTGTTCGGCGAACTGGGATTTGCCGGCAACGCGGCGGAGTACTACGATCCGCGCAACAGCTATCTCAACGAGGTGCTCGACCGCCGGCTTGGCATTCCGATCTCGCTGTCGGTGGTCTACCTGGAAATCGGACGGCGCATAGGATTGCCCTTGCAGGGCGTCGCCTTCCCCGGCCATTTCCTGGTGAAATGCGTGGTGCGCGACGGCGCCATCGTGCTCGATCCCTATGGCAAGGGCGCATCGCTGAGCCTCGATGACCTCTGCACGCGTCTCAGGGTACTGCGCAACGGCATCGAGCCCGATGCCGGCCAGGTCCGCATGATGCTCGCGGTCGCGTCGAACAAGGAGATCATCGCACGCATGCTGCGCAATCTGAAGGGTATCTACCTGCAGCGGCGCGAATTCACCAAGGCAGTGGCCGCGATCGACTGTGTGATAGCCCTGGCGCCGCAGGCGGCGGACGAGTACCGCGACCGCGGCCGCCTCCATCTCGAAATGGAATGCTTCCGCGCCGCGCTGGCCGATTTCCGGTCTTACCTGCTGCTCAAACCCGACGCGGAAGATGCGATCGTCGTGCGGCAGAAAGCCGCGGAACTGCAGCACATCGCGGCACGGCTGAACTGACCACTGGTCAGGATCAGCGCTGCGAGGGTCCCGACGTCCAGATCCGCACGACCCTGGGCTGCGCCGGCGCTGCATCGACGCGGGGTTGCGCGGCGGGTGCGGGTTCCGAGCGCCTTGCCGCCTCGCGCGCCGGAGTGTCCGCCGCGTCGCCGCTCGTCCACACGGAACGAACCGGACTTTCCGCGTCGCCCGACGTGGGGAATGGCAATTCGTCCGGCGCCGCGCCGCGAGGCTTGATCTTGATTTCCGGTTCGTCGTCCTTTTCGGGCGGAGGACTGCCGTCGTGCACGAGGTTGCGCCGGCGTTGCAGATAGGCGTCGCGCAGGAATTCGTATGGGTCGAGCGCGGCGGTTTCGAGTATCTTCGAGGTATCGAGCAGCTCCGCGCGCCGGTTCACGAAACGTGCGCCCCACAGGATGTTCCGGTCGCGGCTCGGATCGACGTAGGTGAGCGGGTCGGTCTTGAAGTCGACCAGCAGGCCGACGGCGTCGCGCGCGCTGCTCGGACCCAGGATCGGCAGCATCACGAACGGACCCGATTCTATGCCCCAGTAACCCAGCGTCTGGCCGAAGTCCTCGTTGTGCTTTTCCAGCCCGATCTCGGTGGCGACGTCGATCACTCCGAGCAGTCCTGCCGTGGAATTGACCACGATGCGGCCCACGTCGGACACGGCGTTGAGGAACTTGCCCTGGAGCAGGTTATTGAGGGCGACGATCACGTCGTTGATGTTGGAGAAGAAGTTGCTGACGCCGGTGCGGACGAACTGCGGCAACACGCCGCGGTAGACCTCGGCGACGGGTCTGAGCACGACCGTGTCCACGCCGTCGTTGAAATGGTAAATCCCGCGGTTCAGCGGCTCGAATGGATCGCGCGGATTACCCGTGCTCGCGCAGCCGCCGAGCAGCGTCATGCACATCACAATGCCGGCCACCGAGAAGCGCCACCGCGCCGCGAGCAAGCTCATTTGTGCAATTCCAACATCATGTTATGAGTGGGATGGCGGCCATTATAGCAAGTCTGACCCGGGCGGGGGCGGCAAGCGGCGCGCGCCGGGATTCGGCGCTCGCAGGGCTATTGCACCCGCGTCATCGTCCGCTGCCTGGCGCGAATCCCTTCAAGGGTCGCCCGCGCGGTGGGGAGCAGCGGGCCGCCCAGTCCGACTGCGCGCTCCGCGGCGGCAAGCGCGGCATCGAGTTTGCCGCGATCGAGCAGCGTTTGCGCGAGATTGTTCAGGGCGGCCACGGAATCCGGATGGGCGGCTGCCGCCTGCCGAAACGCGGTTTCTGCCCGCTCCAGGTCGCCCAGCGCGTGCGCGGTGTTGCCGCTGCCCATGAGTCCTGCGAGGCTCGACGGCCACCGCTTCAACATCGCCTCGTAAGCGGCCCGCGCATTGCGGGTGTGGCCGCTTTTTTCGAGGGCGACGACCGCCTCGGCGTAGCGTCTCTCGGAGGCGGTCACCGGCAGGCGGCCCGGCGGCACCGCGACCATTGCCCAGCGACCCTCCGTTTTCCACAGGAACTCGAACAGACCCAGGGGAAGCACCTTGCGCGCATCGCGCCCCGAGTGCTGAATCGCCTCCCGGCGCTCCAAGTCGTAGCCCACCAGCACCGAGTAGTGCCAGAGCGGATACCACTTGAGGCCATGATTCTCGAGCGCCACCACGGGCGTGCCGGCAGCGACTTCGCGCAGCACGTGCGAGAGTTCGGGTTCGAGGACATAGGCCACCATGCCGTTGCGCCGCGCCGCAGCAAGCATTTCGACCTGCAGGCTGCCTTTCCGGCCCGGGGTGTAGACCTGCTCCACCAGCGCGTCGGAACTCACCTTGACCCCGGCGGCGTTCAGCACCATCGCGAGGGTGGCCGGGCCGCAGTAGTACTCGTCTTGCGGGAAAAACGGGACATCGGGGAGTTCAGCGCGGGGCGCCAGGTCGGCCGGCGGGTGGTCCCTCAGCGCGAATGTCTGCGGGGCAAGTCCCGCGCAGCCGCCGAGCAGCAACGCGGCCGGAAAAAAAAAGCCCGCCAGCCAGCGGGCTTTCGAGCCGTACGTCATTCTTGCCGCGGCGGGGGCTACCTCACTTGTAGACGTATTTCAGGAGGATATAAATCAAGACGATCAGGATCCCCACGATGAGAACGGTTTCGGCCGCGCCGCTGGCTCCAGCCGGCAGCGCGTCGAGCTTGCCCGCGATATGCTGGACTTCCATGTCGGTGAGCGCATCCACCCGCTCCTTGGCGATCTGGGGATTTACGCCGTACGCCTCCAACTGCTTCTGAACGTCGGCGCGCGCCACGAAATCGCGCACCCTGTCCCGGTCGGATTGTGTCTGCGCCTGTTGTACGACTTCGCCGGTTCCGACCAGAGCCGCCTGCGTCGAAAACGGCAGCGCGATCAGGCTGATGACGAGCAGGTGACTGATTAGTCTGCAAAAAAACACCTTCATGGCGGTCTCCGTATGTGGGTTGAGAGCAGTGTCCCCGGGTCTCGTGACGCTCCGCTGCACTTATAGCCTCGATTCGGGGATTGCGTCAAGCCTAGGAGTGTGTCGGAGCCAAGTCCGACCGGCTGCTAGCTGCGGCTGAAAGGAGTCCTCTGTTATACTGATTTCATCTCAGAGTGCCCATCCCGCCTGAGCTTCCCGCGCCAGAATCCGATTCGCCAACCGACCCAAGGAATTCATCATGCTGCAAAAAGTCAAACCCGGCGTGCAACTCAAGGATATGTCGCTGTTCCGGCAGCAGGACTACATCGACGGCGCATGGGTGGATGCCGACGACGGGGCGACCCTCCCGGTACACAATCCGGCCAACAGCCAACTGATCGGCACGGTGCCCAAGATGGGCGTCGCCGAGACCCGCCGTGCGATCGAGGCGGCCAACGCCGCGTGGCCCGCCTGGCGCGCGAAGACCGCGAAGGAGCGCGCGGCGCTTCTGCGCAAGTGGTTCGACCTGATGATGGCGAACCAGGAAGACCTGGCGGTGATGATGACCGTGGAGCAGGGCAAGCCGCTGACCGAATCGCGCGGCGAGATCGCCTACGGCGCGTCATTCATCGAATGGTTTGCCGAGGAGGCGAAGCGCGTCTACGGCGAGACGATTCCTGCACCCGTGGGCGACCGGCGCATTGTGGTGATCAAGCAGCCGGTCGGCGTGTGCGCGGCGGTGACGCCGTGGAATTTTCCCAATGCGATGATCACGCGCAAGGCGGGTCCCGCGCTCGCCGCCGGGTGCACGATGGTGATCAAGCCCGCGAGCCAGACCCCGTACTCGGCGCTGGCGCTGTGCGAACTCGCCGAACGCGCCGGCATACCCAAGGGCGTGTTGTCAGTGGTCACCGGCACTTCGGGCCCGATCGGGAAGGAGCTCACCACCAATCCGATCGTGCGCAAGTTCACGTTCACCGGCTCGACCGAGGTCGGTAAGCTGCTGATGACCCAATGCGCGAGCACGGTGAAGAAGGTCTCGCTGGAGCTGGGCGGGAACGCGCCGTTCGTCGTGTTCGACGATGCCGATCTCGATTCCGCGGTCGAAGGCGCGATGGCCTCGAAGTACCGCAACACCGGCCAGACTTGCGTGTGCGCCAACCGGCTCCTGGTGCAGGACGGCGTCTACGACGCGTTCGCGAAGAAGCTCGCTGACAGGGTTGGCGCGATGAAGGTGGGCTACGGCCTTGAAGAAGGCGTGGTGCAGGGACCGTTGATCGACATGAAAGCGGTCGAGAAAGTCGAGGAACACATCAGCGACGCGCTGGCGAAGGGCGCGCGGGTCGTGACCGGCGGCAAGCGTCACGAAAAAGGCGGGCAGTTCTTCCAGCCCACGGTGCTCGCGGACGTGACACCGGCGATGAAGATCACCCGCGAAGAGACATTCGGTCCGGTCGCGCCGCTCTACCGCTTCAAGACGGAGAAGGAACTGCTCGATCTTGCCAACGACACCGAGTACGGGCTGGCGGCCTACTTTTACAGCCGTGACATCGGACGCGTATGGCGCGTCGCCGAAGGGATCGAGGCGGGCATCATCGGCATCAACGTGGGCATCATTTCGACCGAAGTCGCGCCGTTCGGCGGCTACAAGGAATCGGGCATCGGGCGCGAGGGCTCGCACCACGGCATGGACGAATTTCTCGAGGTCAAGTACCTCTGCATGGGCGACATCAACAAGTAAGCAAGCCTGGCTCCGTGCGCGCGCGGAGACGGTAACGGCTTCCCCGGCTGTCAGACAGGCGGGGAATTTTCCCCAGACGCTCCTCGCGTGGGGGTGTTCGCCGCGTCGACCGGAGGCAATCATGTTTCACATCGTAGGTCTCGACCACGTCGTGCTCCGCGTGAAAGACGTGGAGCGGATGGTGCGTTTCTACCATGACGTTCTCACGTGCAGGGTCGAGCGCGTGCGTCCCGAACTCGGCCTGACGCAATTGCGCGCCGGGCGCTCGCTGATCGACATGGTCGCCGTTGACGGCGAGCTTGGCAGAAGGGGCGGCGCCGCGCCGGGCACGGAAGCGCGGAACATGGATCATTTTTGCCTGCGCATCGAGCCCTTCGAACCGGACGCACTCGCCCGGCATCTCACCGCTCACGGCATTACGGCGGACGAGGTGAAGACGCGCTACGGCGCCGAAGGCGACGGCCCTTCGCTCTACATCACCGACCCCGAAGGCAACGTCGTGGAACTGAAAGGCCCGCCACGCGCTGCCGCGGAGCCGGGTCGCTGACCTGTCAGTTTTCCCTGTGCAATTGGCGCGAATGTAGGTTGGCGGTGAGCAACACGAACCCCAACACGAGGATCTGTGGGGACGCGTTGGGGTGCGCTGCGCTTACCCCAACCCACGAGCTCAACTGCTGAATACGCCAGCCTTCCCGCCGGTCAGATCCGGTCGGCGACGGTGGCGGCGAACGCCTGAGTTCCAAGGTTGCCTCCCAGGTCGGGCGTGCGCGTCGCGGGGTTCTTCAGTGCGGCGTCGATCGCGGCCTCGATCTCTGCGGCGGCACGGCTGAACTCGGGACGCGCGTGCCGTGTTGCGAGCCATTCGAGCAGCATGGCGGCCGACAGGATGAGCGAGGTGGGATTGGCCTTGTCCTGTCCCTGGATGTCCGGTGCGGAGCCGTGCTGTGCCTGCGCGCAGCAGCGGTCGTCGCCAGCCATCACCGATCCGGCGAGTCCGAGACTGCCGGAGATTTCCGAGGCTTCGTCGGACAGGATGTCGCCGAACATGTTGCCGGTGACGATGCAGTCGAAGCGTGACGGGTCGCGCACCAGCAGCGCGGCCATGGCGTCCACGATCTTTTCGTCGAGTTCCACGTCCGGGTATTCCTTCGCGACCTTGCGCACTTCGCGCAGGAACAGCCCGTCGGAGATGTGCAGCACGTTCGCCTTGTGCACTGCGGTCACTTTTCTGCGGCGCTTGCGCGCCCAGTCAAACGCCACGCGCGAGATGCGCTCGCATTGCCGCGCGGTCACCTTGCGCACGGCCAGCGCCATGTCCGGCGTGGGCATGAATTCGCCGCGGCCCGTGAACATGTTGCGATCGGCGTAGAAGCCCTCTGTGCACTCCCGGAAGATCACCAGATCGACCGGCTTGCCGGTCAGTCCCACGCCCATGCGCGATTTCGCGGGGCGGATGTTGGCGAAGAGGTCGAGCTTGACCCGCATTTCACCCGATGGGTTGATGCCGCCCCTCTCTCGCGCCGGATACTGAAGGTGGTCGACCGGACCGAGGATGATGCCTGGCGCCTCGTGCGCGGCCTGCATGACTTCGTCAGGCAGCGTCGAGCCCCTTGCCTTGAGCGTCTTGAGGCCGATGTCCTCGATCCGCCATTCGAGGCCAAGCTTGAACTTCGCATTGACGCGCTCGAGCACCGCCAGCGTCGCCCGCGTGATTTCGGGGCCGATGCCGTCGCCCGGCAAAACGAGTATCTTCATCTGTCCTACACGTCCTGTGGACTGGCGGCTTCCGCCGAACTGTGCGCCTCGATCTCGCGCGCCGGCTTCTCGCCGCGGATGTTGCGGCCCGTCGGGAGCCACGTGCAGATCGAAGCGCCCGGCGCCCAGACCGTCTGGTAGACCCCCGGCACGAAGAATTCGACGAATGCCATCTCCACGTCGCCCTCGCTCTTCAGATAATGCCGCTCGCGGTCGCCGTAATAGATGAGATCGCCGCTGCGCACCGGGATCGGGCTCTCATTGGCATAGGCGGTGCCGCAGCCGCGGAGCACGTACATGAAGTGCTCTGCGCCCTCGTGATGGTGGTTGGCCGCCTCGGTGCCGGGCGGGTAAATGATCATCTCGCCCTTGATCGCCTTGGTGCCGAACAGCTTGGGCGTTACGATGTAGATCCGCTTGCGCGCGTCGTGCTTCGAGTCGAGCACCGGCTCGCGCGTCCAGTCGACGACGCGGAAGCGGGGCGGGTTGCCGGCAAAATCGGGGTCGAAGCGCGCGGCGTTGGGCACCTCCGCGTAGAGCAATGCCGCGCCGCGAGCGCTTTCCAGCGTGCCCCGAAACCCCGGCGGCAGGAACACGATGTGCGAATCGGTCAAACGCTCGTCGTGGTCCGGGCAGGTGAGGCTCGCCTCGCCCTCGAGCACCTGGAACCAAACGAGGTTCCTGGACGGCACGTCGATGTCGCTGTGCCCGGCGGCCCCGAGCACCCATCGGTCGAGCAGTATCCTGCTGTCCTTGACGCGCGATGGCGTGAGCAGACGCTGACGCCGGGCGTTCCGGCCAAGAGCTTCGGCGGTGACGGCGCTTTCGTTCAGGGTGATCGCCACGATGAATCCTCCGGATCAACGCGAATGCCAGGTGGCAAACCTATTATAGTGGCGTTCTGTCAGCGCTGCGCGCACCGCGCTTCGTCGCCGGGGCGCACGTGGGGCTGGAGATCGGGTGTCATGATTTTCAGGATCTGCACCGGCAGTGCGCTGGTGAAATGGTAATTGTCCGAGAGCGGTCCGGGCACGTAAGCGGTAACCACGCCGAAGTGGCGCTCGCCGAGAAAGAACGCGAAGGTCGCGGTACGGTTCACGGCGCGCGACTCGAGCAGCTTGCCTCCCGGACCGTAGACCCCGAAGCGGTTGTCCCCCGTTCCTGTCTTGCCACCCACCACGAACTCGGTTTTGTCGGGAAACGAAAACGCTCCGTGCAGCCGGCGTGCCGTACCTTCTTTGACTACGCTCGCAAGCGCGTGTTTCAGGGTGGCGGCAACTTCCGGTTTCATCACCTGCTCGCCTGCCGCCGGCGTGCGCTGAAGATTCGTTTGATAAGGCGTGGCTGCGGCGAAATGCAGGTCTTCCGTGCGCACCGTCGGATAGCGCATGCCGCTGTTCACGATGATACCGATAAGTTCGGCCAAAGCCGCCGGCCGGTCGCCGGACACGCCGATCGCGGTTGCGTACGAGGGCACGAGCGACTCGAACGGATAGGCAAGGCGTTTCCAGTGGCGGTGAATCTCGCCGAATGCTTCTATCTCGAGGAGCGTGCGGATGCGTATGTCCTGGGCGTTTTTCTGGTGAGTCCTGAACAGCCACGCGTATACGGCCTGCCGCTCTGCTGCACTCGCCTCGATCGTTTGCGCGAGACCGGCTCCGGGATGGCGCCGCAGGTAGGCGACGAGCCACAATTCCAGCGGATGGATCCGCGCGAGATAACCGCGGTCGGCGAGGTCATACCGCTGCGGTGCGTAACGTTCATAAAGGTTGATGAACTCTTTGTCCGGGATCCTGGAAGATGGCAAGTGCCGGCGCAGAAAATCCGCAAACACCTCGACGCCAGCCTCGGGCGCAACCGACCTGAAGATTACGGCCAGGCGCTGTGGCGTAGGCCGCACGCCAGGAAGCAGCGCCTCCATCACCAGCTCCGCGCTCACGCCGCGGTATTTGCGGTAGAAGCGCCGGACGAACTCCTGTCCTTCGCGGTCGGCGAACCGCGCAAGATACTCGGCGCGCCGCGGATGCTCTGCATCGTCGAGCACGCGAGCCGGTGAATCCGGCTCGCGATACATATAGTGCTCCGCGATGTCGCGCATCAGGCGCACGAACACCAGGTTGACGGAATCGCGGAGCGCTTCACGCACCGTAGGTACTTTTCCGTTGTCCGCCCGCTTGAAGTTCGCGAAGGTGTGGACGCCGCCACCGGTGAAGAATTGCTCCGCCGGGCTCGCCGAATAACGGCGCTCCATCGCCGCCTCCAGCATCGACGCCAGGCCCGGGTCCTTCGCATCCGCAAGATAGTCGATTACCCAGCGCGTCAGCCGGTCTCTGCGACCGACTTGGACCTCACGCAACGCCTGGCGGGTCATGCCGCCGTAGCGCTCGTGCAACGACGCGATGACGTCGAGGTAGGTGGCGAGCGCCCGTAGCTTCGCCGTGGAACCCAGTTCGAGCTTGGCGCCTTCGTTGATGTCGAACGGCTGGCTGAAATTGTCGGTTTGCACGCGCACCAGATTGGCGTTCTCGCCACGTTCGTAAAGCGTGAAGCTGTAGAGCACGGCAGCGGGGTCTGCGCCGCCCAGGAGCTGGGATTCCCGCAGCCCGGCGGCTTTCGCATGATCCGGAGTCCCCAAACGTCGCAGCGTCGCGGTTACCGTACCCTGAAGTTCGGCATCGAGCGTGGTGCTGGCCGTCAGATCAAGGCGGTCGATGTCGTAAAGGCGCGGCGTCTCGAGCAGCGACGCGAGGCGCGTACGGACCAGGTTCGCGCCTTTCCAGGAGCTGACGCGCGTGCCGGACTGCGCGGTGCTTTCGTCCTTGAACGAAAGCGTGATCTGCAGGGCCGCATCACGCAGCGTGGCCGGGATGACGACGGCGCCGGCCAGCAGCCGCAGATAACTGTCGGTGAGCGCCGCGAGCTGTTGCCGCCCGGGGCCGAGAAAGTAAGAGGGGCGGCGCTGCGCGATCAGCAGGCTCAACACCTGGCGGAACGCACGCGCCTGCTCGTGCGGATCCGGGCCGGGATCGTGAGGCCCGCGCGCGAGCAGCGCGTTTACGCTCTCGAAATCAGCGCCGTACCACGCCCGCAGGCCGTCTCCCAGCCCGTTCACTTCCCCATGGCCGGGGGCCGCAGCAAGCGGAAAGGTATTCAGGTAGTCGACCGCGATCTGCCGGCGTCTTTCGGAGGTATCCGTGCCGTTCGCGTAGGCGCGCAGCGAGGCGGACATCATCTGCCGGAATTTCTCGTCAAAGGACGCGGTGATTCCGCCCGGGGAGTGCCGGTACTTCTCGATCTGGGTCGCCAGCGTGCTGCCTCCCGGCGCATCGTAGTCGGGGTCGAAGATCTTGATGCCCTGCTCCATGATCGCTTTACCGAGGCGCCCCCACTCCACGGCCGGGTTGCGATTCGGATGAGCCGTGTCGAGGAGCTCGCGGTTTTCGATGAAAAGCAGCGTATTGACCACCAAGGGCGGGATGGCGTTGAAACGCTCATAGACGTGGACCGGATGCGCGGAGCTGAATAGCGGCACGCCGCGGCAGTCCAGTACGCGCAAGCCCGCCTGGCTCTTTTCGGGGTAGGGGGGGAAGTAGCCGGTCTCGATCAACTCGACCAGTTCGTGGGAGAGCCGTGCCTGGGCCTGGATCCGGTATCCCTTCACGCGCAGTCTTTCCAGGAATGCCGGTATCTCGCTGTAGCCCAGGCGCTGATCGTAGGGTCCGCGTTGCGGAAAGCGAATCGAAGCGCTTGGGCCCGGCTCCAGCCGGAACCTGAGCTTGGCCGCGATCCCCGCAAAGTAACGCGCCTGGAAGGCCGAGGACTCCGCCTCGGTGACGGCAAGATGCGCTACACCCAATACGGTGAGTACAACCAGCGCCGCAACGACCAGCGTAAACCTGCGTCGCCACCATGGCACGGGGCGATTGAGCTTGCCTGACATCATGAACTGTGGAACAAGAAAACCTGTTCCGGTTCGATTATATCGACAAACTGTGACAAAGCTCCCGCAATACTTGGGTGTAACATAGCAGCCGGGCGTTCCGACTCAATCACGGGAGAGAGCCATGCTGACCCAGCGTCTGGCGGAGTTTGTCATCGACACGCGCGCTTCCGATCTACCGCGGGATGTCATGGACGCTTCCCGCGATGCCCTCATCGACACGCTCGGCGTGGCGCTGGTAGGGGGGCTCGATGAGGTCGGCGAGATCGCGCTGCGCTACGTCCGCGGCCTCGGTGCGAGCCGGGAGGCCACCGTCTGGGGTACGCACGCCACCACTTCGATGGCCGAAGCGGCTTTCGTCAACGGCATCTTCGGGCATGCGCTGGATTTCGACGACGTTCACGCCAGCGTGCATGGACATCCGAGCACGACGATGATCCCGGCGGCGCTCGCCGCGGGTGAGGCGGCAGGGGCTTCGGGGGAGGCGGTGCTCGCGGCCTATGCCGTGGGCCTGGAAGTGGGCGGCAAGCTCGGCATCGCGCTCGGCAACGGACACTATCAACGCGGCTGGCACAGCACTGCGACGACCGGCGTGTTTGCTTCGACCGCCGTGGCGGCCCGGCTGCTGGGGCTCAACGTCGGGCAGTTGAGAAACGCGTTCGGACTGGCCGCATCGCAGGCCGCGGGGCTGTTGCGCAATTTCGGCACGATGACCAAGCCATTCCACGCCGGCCACGCCGCGCGCTGTGCCGTTCAGTCCGCGTTGCTCGCCCGGGCGGGATTCACCGCCGATACCTCGATCTTCGACGGTGCGAACGGCTTCCTCGGCACCTACGCCGAGAAGGATGGACAGCCGCTCGCGCCCCTCGTCGACCGGCTCGGCAAGCCCTGGGAGGCGATTGCGCCCGGCTTGAGCTACAAGCGCTGGCCCTGTTGTTACTGCAATCATCGTCCGGTCGGCGTGCTGCTGCAGATGATCCGGGAGCACGGCATCCGCGCCGGCGAGGTGCAGGCGATCGAGATCGGTTTTCCGCCGGGCACCGACACTGCGCTGATCCATACCAATCCGCAGACCGGACTCGAAGGAAAATTCAGCATCGAGTACGTGGCCGCGGCGACGGTGCTCGACGGCAAGGTCGGGATCGATACGTTTACCGACGTCATGGTGCAGCGGCCCGAGGTGCGGGCGCTGCTCGCGAAGGTGCGGCGTTACCGGATCGAGGACAGCAAGATGTACTCGGGCGCGGTCGGGTACAACGACGTGACGGTGCGCACGACCCAGGGCGAATACAAGCGGCGCGAGAACCGGGCGCCCGGATCACCGGATTGGCCGATGACGGAATCGGAGCGCGACGGGAAGTTTCTCGACTGCGCCGGCCGCGTGCTGGGCGGGGTGGGCGCGAGGCGCGTGCTCGACCTGGCGACCGGCACCCGCTCTCTTGCCAACGTGGCGGATCTGGCGCGGGCGACGGTGCCGGCGCAGTCCGCTGTGAAGTGAGCGGCGCGAACTCCTCGCCATGCCAGGTTGTCGGAAATGGGTCGGCCAGGTGCGGTTGTTTGATCCAAATCAACCCCCCCGACGCTGACCTCGCGTAATTTTCGGGGTCATATGAATTTACGAGGGTAGACAGTTCATAGCCACGAGGAGAAAACCGATGTTGAAGATAAAGTTGGGTCACATGTCCGCGGTATCCGTGGCGGCCGTTGCCGCCGTGTTTGCCATTTCGGCGATCGGGCCAGCCGCGGCCCAGCCGCGCAAGTCGCTGCGCTGGGCGACCTCCGCCGTGGGCTCCTACGGCTACCAGATCGCCGCGCAGATGACCAAAATC
>Ga0209109_10001399_pt1 | contig 13301 bp, 11 predicted proteins | sample Rifsed10ft2_FD_184004 | JGI IMG/M metagenome (GOLD analysis project Ga0209109, IMG submission 184004) | Soil microbial communities from Rifle, Colorado, USA - sediment 10ft 2 (version 2) | ecosystem: Environmental > Terrestrial > Deep subsurface > Rock core/Sediment | place: Rifle, Colorado... | reverse complement strand
CCGTACGCATGCGCCCCCACCCCTACGAATTCCAGCTCTACTACGACATCTAATGAGGTTTGCATAATAGAGTAACACTCGCAGCCCGCCCTGTGGCAAACTGCGAGGCATGAACACCACAATGTCGCCCCGGCGGGACTTCGCGGCCCTCCAGACTCGCCGGATGCAGGCCGCCAAGCTTTTCGAGCAGGGGCGTCGGCAAGCGGAGATCGCGCGGCGCTTCCACATCAGCCGTCCCACCGCGCATCGCTGGTATCAGGCCTGGCGGCTCAAGGGACGCGCCGGACTGCGGGGAGCGGGGCGCGCCGGACGCAAGCCGCGCCTGAGTTCTGAGAACCTGCGGCGGCTGGAGGCGGCGCTGCTCCAAGGTCCGACCGCCTGGGGATTCCGAACCCACCTCTGGACGCTGGAGCGGATCGCTGAGGTGATTTGGAAAACCCGCCATGTGCGTTACTCCGTCTCCCAAGTCTGGCGCGTGCTGCGGCAACTCGGGTGGAGTCGCCAGCGCCCGGACCGTCGCGCCCGGGAGCGCAACGAAGTGGCCATCCGGCGTTGGGTGCGTGTGCGCTGGGTGCAGGTAAAAAAAACGCCGCGCGCATGAAGGCCTGGCTGGTGTTTATGGATGAGAGCGCGTTCTCGCAGCGTCCGCCGATCCGCGCCACCTGGGCGCCCCGCGGCCGGACGCCACGGCTCGTCGAACCGTTCAACTGGGAGAAGCTGTCGGGAATCGGCGCCGTGTTGACCCGCCCCGACGGTCGGCGGCCCCGCTGGCTGCTGGCCTTGCATCAGGGCAGCGTACGCAGCGCACAGGTGGTGCGCTTTCTCAACGCCCTGCGACGCCATCGGCGTCGCCCGGTGATTTTGCTCTGGGACGGCCTGCCCGCTCATCGCAGCCGGGTCACGCAGCAAGCTCTGCTCCGCCACCGTGCCTGGCTCCGGGTCGAGCCACTGCCCGCCTACGCGCCGGAACTGAATCCGGTCGAGCAACTCTGGGCTCACTTGGACGCGACCACTCTGGCCAACACCCCCGCTGAGGACTTGGATCGCCTGGGCCGCCGCGTGCGCGGCGGAGTCCGGCGGGTCCGTCGTCACAGCGCGCTCGGTCGCGCCTTCCTCTCCCACACCGGCCTTTTTTGACCTCATATGTTACTCTATTATGAAAACATCATTAGGGTCGTGTCCCGGAAATGTCCATGTAGTTCTGGCGCGAGGTTAGTTGCGATACTTTTGCAGCGACTGGGACACTGCATCAGCCACGCCCACTGTTTGCTGGATTGGGAATGGTGGCTCCTGAGCGTCAAGGTTCTGCGTCTGCGCGTCGCTCCGCACACGCCGCGCAAATACCGTCCGCACCCGTTCGCAATTCTCCGAGGTTGTGTAGGGGTCGGCTTTAGCTGGCGCTGCGGTGCTGGGGCGGCGCGAGGATATTCACACTTTCCACAGACCGCGCGCCCGGGAACCCCTTCCCACTTCCGTCAAAACACAGTAAAGTAGCCCTTCGCAGATCGCTGGTTGCAAGGAAGGCACCCCATGGAATTCAGCGTCAAGAAGTTTGATCTTCAGACAGAACTCGATCTCACCCAGGGCGTGGTCGAGCGCAAGACCACCATCCCCATTCTTTCGAATCTCCTCTTTGAGGCTAGCGGCAGCCGCCTTACCATCACGGCCACCGATCTGGAGCTCTCCATCCGCACCTCGTGCGAAGCCAAGGTCAAGAAAGATGGCGCCGGCACGCTCCCGGCTAAAAAACTCCTCGACTTGGTGCGGCTCCTCCCCGAAGGTGAGATCCGCTTCAAGCTGCTTGAGAACCACTGGGTGCAGGTGGTCAGCGATCGCAAGACGTACAAGCTGGTGGGCATGTCCCGCGACAACTTCCCGGCCATTCCCGAAGTCCCGCATCCGCTGGTGAAGATCCCCGCCGGCATAATCTCTTCTCTGATCGCCAAGACCTCCTTCGCCATTTCTATGGAAGAGTCGCGTTACACGCTGAACGGCGGCCTGCTGCTGCTCAAGCCTGACGCGATCGTCATGGTGGCCACCGACGGCCACCGCCTCGCCCTTGCCGAAACCGACCACAAATTCGAAGGCCTCTCCAACGAGACCCGCGTCCTCATCCCCAAGAAAGCCATGGCCGAAGTGCAGCGCCTCGCGTTCGAGGCCGGCGACGACGCCCAGATCGAGTTCTCCCGCGACGATTCGCACCTCTTCTTCCGCGTCGGCGAGCGGTTGCTCATCTCCCGCATGTTGACTGGCCAGTTCCCCAACTACGAAGCCGTCCTGCCGCGCGAAAACAAGAAGACCGTTGTCCTCGAGCGCAGCGAATTTAACGACGCCGTCCGCCGCGTCGCCCAGCTCGCCGACCAGCGCTCCCACACCGTCCGCCTGGCCGTCGCCCAAGAAGGCATCGAGATTTCCGCCTCCAGCCCCGAGTACGGGGAAGCCAAAGAAATCATCGAGAAGGAATACAAGGGCGAGCCGCTGCAGATCGGTTTCAACGCTCAATATGTGCTCGATTTCCTGGGTGCCGCCGCCGAAGGCCCCATCGTACTCGAGCTCAAAGACGAGCAGTCCGCGGGGCAAATGCGCCCCCTCGCCGACGAAACTTACCGCTACCGCTACGTCATCATGCCCATGCGCATCTGAAGCACTCGCTTGAATGGGGCGTATAGCTATACGCCCCACCACATAATTGGCTAATAGAAATACCATCATAAGGACGGAAAAAACCACTCACGCAACGCCCCGCTAGACTGTCGCAAAACAGAGCCCAGCAGCACCACGCAATCTATTGTAAATAGAACACTTAGACCGCAGCCGCAAAGCACAAATCGCTTGTGAAAATCACCCTGTCACGGTACAATTCTTGTGTTCCGGCGGGAGCTTGTTTTTCCTCCAGAACGGCACTTCCGCCGGCCTGGCGCCTCCATCAAACTGCTCCTCGCACGCAGCGGGAGCAGCGCCAGAACCCTGCACCGGATGGTGCGGGGCGAGCAGCACGAGGCACTCAGGCCGGAAGAAAGCAGCCTTCGCCGCTGCCGCGATGTGCGGCGCGGATGGAGCAACCAACCCTACGAGTCCCAGCTTTCCTCGCTGGGGAGCGGGACCACAGGGTAAGAAGAGTGTCGGCCCTTTCCGCTGACGCCTTCCTCAATCGTTGGTCAGGAGCCCGAATCATCATGGCTGAGAAAGAGACGGCCACGGCCAAGCTTGGCCACCGCTACGACGCCACCTCCATCAAGGTCCTCGGCGATCTCGAAGCCGTGCGCAAGCGCCCGGCCATGTACATCGGCTCCACGGGCGAGATGGGCCTGCACCACCTGGTCTGGGAAGTGGTGGACAATTCCGTGGACGAAGCCCTGGCCGGCTTCTGCGACGAAATCAACGTCAGCGTCCACGGCGACAACAGCGTCACCGTCATTGACAACGGCCGCGGTATTCCCGTGGATATGCACGCCACGGAGAAAAAGCCCGCCGCCGAAGTGGTGATGACCGTCCTCCACGCCGGCGGCAAATTCGATAGCGACACCTACAAAGTCTCGGGCGGCCTGCACGGCGTCGGCGTTTCCGTCGTCAACGCGCTTTCCGACTGGCTCGACCTCGAAATCTGGCGCGACGGCGAAGTCTGGGAGCAGTCTTACGAAGCCGGCAAGCCCACCGGCAAGATCAAGGTCACCGGCAAAACGCGCAAGACCGGCACCAAGGTTACCTTCCACCCCGACCCGAAAATCTTTGACACGATCAACTTCAGTCACGACACCTTGACGCAGCGCCTGCGCGAGCTGGCCTTTCTCAACAAGGGCCTCAAAATCACCCTTGCCGACGAGCGCAACGACAAAGCCACCGAGTTCCGCTTCACCGGCGGCATTGCCGAGTTCGTCAAGCACCTCAACCGCGGCAAGCAGACCCTGCACGATTCGCCCATCTACATGGAAGGCAAGCGCGACCACGTGGAAATCGAGAGCGCCCTGCAGTACAACGACGGCTACACTGAAAACATCTTCTCCTTCGCCAACACCATCAACACCGTCGACGGCGGCACGCATCTGGCCGGCTTCCGCACCGGCCTTTCCCGCACCATCAACTATTACGCCAATTCTTTCGGCATGTTGAAGGAGCAGAAGGACGAAGTCTCCCTGACCGGGGACGATGTCCGCGAAGGCCTCGTCGCCGTCGTCTCCGTCAAGCTCCCCCAGCCCCAGTTCGAGGGCCAGACCAAGGGCAAGCTCAATAGCGACATCAAGGGCAAGGTCGAGCAGCTTATCAACGAGCGCCTGGGCGAATATTTCGACAAGCACTCCACCGTCGCCCGCCGCATCATCGGCAAGTGCATTGACGCTGCCCGCGCCCGCGAAGCCGCGCGCAAGGCCCGCGAGCTCACCCGCCGCAAGTCCGCCATGGACAGCGGCGGCCTCCCCGGCAAGCTCGCCGATTGCCAGGAGCGTGACCCTGCGCGCTGCGAAATCTTCGTCGTCGAGGGTGAATCTGCCGGCGGCTCGGCCAAAATGGGCCGCGACCGCAAATTCCAGGCCATCCTCCCGCTCAAGGGCAAAATCCTCAACGTCGAAAAGGCCCGCTACGACAAGATGCTGGGCCACGAGGAAATCCGCGCCATCATCACCGCGCTCGGCACCGGCATCGGCAAGGACGACTTCGACCCCGCCAAACTCCGCTACCACAAAGTGATCCTCATGACCGACGCCGACGTCGACGGCAGCCACATTCGCACCTTGCTGCTCACCTTTTTCTTCCGCCACATGACCGAGCTGATCTCGCGCGGCCACGTCTATATCGCCCAGCCGCCGCTCTATCGCATCAAGCGCGGCAAGACGGACCGCTACATCCGCGACGACCGCGAGTTCTCCCGCGAATTGATGCGCCGCGCCACCGAAGACCACATCGTCAAGCCCAAAGAAAGGGGGACCCTCGAGGGCGGTGCCCTCACGACGTTCCTGCTCAATGTTCAGGAGTACGAACAGGTCGCCCTGCGCCTCACCCGCCGCCTTCGTGACCCGCAGATCGTCGAGCTGCTGGCCAAAAGCGACCTCGATAAGAAAGCCGACTTCGAGGACAAGAAAAAACTCGAACTGCTCCTCAAGGCCATCGAAAAGGAAAAACTCAAGTTCGAGGGCAAGATCGGCTACGACGAAGAACACAGCCTCCACGAGCTGGTCTTGAAGGCCGGCGCCCTCGAGCGGCGCGTCAACTGGGCCCTGGCCGGCACCGCCGAATACAAGCGCCTGCGCTCGCTCTATCGCTCCATCGCCGAGCACGACTCCCCGCCGTTCCTGGTCACTCGCAACGGCGACAAAGTCACCAAGGAGCGCGCCCTCGACGTCCTCGCCTTCGTGCTGGAAGACGCCAAAAAAGAGTTCACCATCACGCGCTTCAAAGGCCTGGGCGAAATGAACCCCGAGCAGCTCTGGGAAACCACCATGAACGCCGAAACCCGCACGCTGCTGCAGGTCAAGCTCGAAGACCTGGTCGAGGCCGACCGCATCTTCACCACGCTCATGGGCGAAAACGTCGAAGACCGCCGCAAATTCATCGAAGAAAATGCCCTCGACGTGGTGAACCTCGATATCTAGCTGTAGCGCTGGCGTCTCGCCGGCGATTTTCGTTGTCGGGGCACGCGATGGCGTGCCCGTTTGTGGCGGGGGTCTCCCGCCAGGGAGCAGATGTCACTCCGAGCGAAGCGAGGAATCTGCTGTTGCGGACAACGCATGACGACAACGGAATGCGATCAACCGTGCTTTACCAACTAACCTGGAAAACGCTCCCCGGCCTGCGCGGCTTGGCCTGTTCGGACTTTGCCGCCGTCCCGACGACGGCACCGGACATCGAACGCGGGGTGGCCCTGGAATTTGCGACTGAGGCCGAGCGCGACGCTTTTCTCCGCCGCCTCGAAGACGCCTTTGCCGCGCAGCGTTTTTCAAACAACGCCGCCGCCTTCGAAGCCGTCAAGGCCCTTGCGCTCGACTGGGCGGGAAACAAAGACGTGAAAGAGTTTCACCAGTAGCACATGAACAAGCGATTTTCGGTGCGCATAACTAAAGAACGCGATAGGTACGTGGCCCGCTGCTCCGAGCCCGAGGTGACCTCGCAAGGGAAGACTCCTCGCGCCGCGCGCGCAAACCTGCGCGAGGCCGTTGAGGTGTACTTGGAAACGTGGGGCGCTAAGACAATGGAAAACGGATCACGGACGACGGACAACTGAAACCGGTAACTGACAACTGAGGACGCGCAATGGCCGACGAAACCACACCCCACGCCCAGCTTCTCCCGGTTGATATCGAAACCGAGATGCGCAAGTCGTATCTCGACTACGCCATGAGCGTGATCATCGGCCGCGCCCTGCCCGACGTCCGCGACGGCCTCAAACCTGTCCACCGGCGCATTCTCTACGGCATCTACGAGCTTGGCCTCACCTCCACCAAGCCTTACCGCAAGTGCGCCAAGATCGTCGGCGAAGTCCTCGGCAAGTTCCACCCGCACGGCGACGCCCCGGTCTACGACGCCCTGGTGCGCATGGCCCAGCCATTCAACATGCGCTACCCGCTCATCGACGGCCAGGGCAACTTCGGCTCCGTGGATGGCGACCCGCCCGCGGCCATGCGTTACACCGAAGCGCGCCTCTCCAAGATCGCCGAAGAGATGCTCGCCGATATCGACATGGAGACGGTCGATCTCGTCCCCAACTTCGACGAGACCTCCCACGAGCCCACCGTCCTGCCCACCCGCATCCCCAACCTGCTGGTCAACGGCGCCTCCGGCATCGCCGTCGGCATGGCCACCAACATCCCCCCGCACAACCTCCGCGAGATTATTGACGCCTGCATCCTGCTCATCGAAAAGCCCGACGCCACCCTGAAAGAAGCCATGAAGCTCGTCCCCGGCCCCGATTTTCCCACCAGCGGCTACATCACCGGCCGCGAGGGCATCGAGGCGGCCTATAAGACCGGCCGCGGCAGCTTCACCATGCGCGCCAAAGCCGCCATCGAAGACGTGGGCAAGGACCGCGAAAACATCGTGGTCACCGAAATTCCCTACCAGGTCAATAAAGCCCGCCTGATCGAGCGCATCGCCGAGCTGGTCCAGTCGAAAAAGCTCGAAGGCATCGCCGACGTCCGCGACGAATCCGACCGCGACGGCATGCGCATCGTCATTGAGGTCAAGCGCGGGGAAGAGTCCAAGCTCATCCTCAACAACCTGTTCAAGCACACCCAGATGGAGGAGTCCTTCGGGATGATCCTGCTGGCCATCGTCGGCGGCCAGCCGCGCGAGCTGGGCTTGCTCGACTTCGTTCGCCTGTTCCTCGAGCACCGCCGCGACGTCGTCCTCCGCCGCACCCGCTACGACCTGCGCAAGGCCGAGGAGCGCGAGCACATCCTGCTCGGCTTCAAGAAAGCCCTCGAACATCTCGACGCCATCATCAAGCTCATCCGTCAGTCCAAGTCCCCCAGGGAGGCCAAAGAAGGCCTCATGGCCTCTTGGAAGTTCTCTGACCGCCAGGCCCAGGCCATCCTGGACCTCCAGCTCCACCGCCTGACCCAGATGGAGCGCGAAAAAATCCTCGAAGAGCTGAAGGCAATTCAGACGCGCATCGCTGAGCTCAAAGAGATCCTCGCCAGTGAGAAAAAACTCAAGCAGGTCATGGTCGGCGAGCTCCGCGACGTCCAGAAGACCTACGGAGACGACCGCCGCACGCAAATCGTGGACAAGGTCGAGGAGATCAAGCTCGAAGACCTCATCGCCGATGTGGACATGGCCATCACCGTCAGCCACGCCGGCTACATCAAGCGCACGCCCGTGGACGTCTATCGCCACCAGTCCCGCGGCGGCAAAGGCCGCATCGGCGCCCGGACGCGCGAGGACGACTTCGTCGAGCACTTCTTCATCGCCTCGGCCCACAGCTACATTTTACTCTTCACCTCGAAGGGCCGCATCTACTGGCTCAAAGTGTATGAAATCCCCGAAGCTGCTGCTGCCACGCGCGGCCGCGCCTTGAACAGCGTGGTGAAGTTCCAGGAAGGCGAGACGCTCGCCGCCGTCGTACCCGCGCGCAACCTTGAAGAGCAGGGTCTCTACGTCTTCCTGGCCACGCGCAGCGGCACGGTGAAAAAGTGCGTGCTCGCCGAGTTCAGCAACCCCCGCTCCTCCGGCATCATCGCCATCAACCTCGAAAAGAACGACGCCCTGATCGGCGCCAAGCTCACCGACGGCAAGCAGATGATCTTCCTGGCCAGCCACGAGGGCCAGGCCACCCTCTTCCGCGAGACCGAAGTCCGCGCCATGGGACGCCAGGCCGGCGGCGTGATCGGCATGGACCTGGCCCAGGGCGATTACGTCGTCAGCATGGAAAACGTCCTGCCCGACTTCGAAATCATCCGCCGGGAGCACAAGCAGACCAGTGAAAATCTCGACGACCTCGACAACGCGGTCATCAAGGACTCGCTCACCTCGTTGATGCTCACCGTCGCCGAAAAGGGCTACGGCAAGCGCACCCCGCTGGCCGAGTACCGCATCACTTCGCGCGGCGGCAAGGGTGTTATCAACCTCAAGACCACAGACCGCAACGGCTCCGTCGTCGCCGCTCTGCAGGTCACCGAAGAGTCCGACGTCATGATCATCACCGAGCATGGCAAAGTCATCCGCGTCCATGCCAACGAAATCCGCGAAGCCGGCCGCGGCACCCAGGGCGTCCGCCTCCTCCGTTTGGATGAAGGCGACTCCGTCGCCGCCGCCGCAATCATTCAAGAAGAAGCCGAGAAGGTCGAGCTGAAAGGGTAGCGCCGGCGGCTCGCCGGCTCTTTCGTAAGGGCACGATAGTTCGTGCCCCTACGACGTCCGCCTACGTGTTGTGATTAAGGCAGTCCCCTGCGCCGAAATGAGGATTTCTTACGGAGAACGGACAACGCCAGTCTTACAATTGAGGATTGAAGACTTACAACTGACTACTTACTCTCCCCCGGCAGGTAATACCCCGGCCGCGACTTCACAATCATTCCCCGCTGGGTGACTTCGACCTTGATCTCGTGGTAGCCCTCCGGCGACGTCCCTGTCGGCCGGTAGCTCAGCACGTACTGCGCGTTCAGCTCGTTCCCCACTTGCTGGATCGCGTTTTCGATGGTGCGTTCGCGGAAGGTCGGGAAATTCGATCCGCCCGTGGCCGCGGCAGACATCTCCAGCGACGTCTCCCCCGCGGCATTCGCGGCCGTCTTCACCAGGAGCGCCACCGCGGCCAGCAGGTCAATGTTCCCGTAGCGCTGCTTCTCGGTGGTGGGAGTCTGCACCGATCCGGGGATCGGCGGCAGGCCAAACGTCCCCGGCGGTGTCGGCTGGATTGGCTCGTACTGCTTCGGCGGAGCCTTCAGTTGCGCCGCCAGCTCCGAAAGCGCCACCGAGTAGATCGTGATGTTTTCCAACTGCGCCTCGCGCAGCACCTCGCCCAGCCTGATTTCGCTGCCGGTGTCCACCGCCTCCGACGTGACGATAATCACTCGCCGCCGGTTCGCTGGCCGCTCCTTTAGCTGACCGATGGCCACGGACATCGCGTCGTAGAGCCGCGCCCCGCTCGTCCCCATCGGCAGCGTCTCGATGGCCTTCTCGATTTGGTCGAGGTTGGACGTAAACGGCAGCAGCGGCCGGATGGCGTCATCAAACCCGATCACGCTGGCCTCGCCCGTCTGCGCCACCACGCTCTGGCTGTAGAGGATCCCCGCCTTGCGCACCGCCGGCAGCAGCCCCTGGATGCGCGAACTGGTCTCAAACACCAGCGCGATCGAAAGCTTCTCCCCGCCCATGGAGAAACCTTCGATCTTCTGCTCTACCCCGTTGTCATAGACGCGGAAGTCGCCCTGCGTCAGCTCCAGCGACAGGTCGCCCTTGTCGTTGCGTACCGTCACCGGCACGTTCACCAGGTTCACGCGCACGCGGATGGGTTTGTCCTGCGGCTGCTGGATTGCCACGCCGGGCTTGGGCGGCAGCGGCCCCGCCGGGGCCTGCCCCCGCGCCGCGCCCGCGAGCGCAACAACGACGACAATCGCAAAGGTCAACGCTTTCGCTTTCCGCATAGTCCCCCGAGTCTACCTGATTCGACGCCGCCACACCTCCGCTGGTTGTCTCTCGAAACGCCGGCCCTCTTGGGGTCTGTTCGGAATCTCATCTGCAATCTGAAATTCCCTCCGCCTTCACCTCGCATCCTCGCTCAGCCGTTGCCTTCTAACCCCCAACCTCTAATCTCCAACTTCCGCTCCTCCATGTACAATGTCTCCCGCACGCGCAACCCGGGAGCCGCCATGAAGCCTCCTCGACATCTCAAGCCCGCACCCATCGCCCATCGCAACTCCGACTTCATGGAGAGCGTCACCGCGCGTCCCATCCGCATCCTCGGCGAATACCTCGACCCGCTCGCCCGGTTTCGCCGCGAAGGCATCGGCGACACCATTGTCATCTTCGGTTCCGCGCGCATCCTGCCCCGCGCCCGCGCCCTCGCGCAACTCCGCGTCGTGCAGCGCGCCGAACGCGGCAAACGCAGCGCCGCCAGCCGCGAACGCTTCCATGCGGCCCAGCGCCAGGTTGAAATGTCCCGCTACTACGAAGAAGCGCGCGAACTCGCTCGCCGCATCACCCGCTGGGCGCGGCGATTCGGCGACCGCCCGCGCCGCTTCGTCATCTGTTCGGGTGGCGGCCCCGGCATCATGGAAGCCGCCAACCGCGGCGCCGCCGAAGCCGGCGGCAAATCCGTCGGCCTGGCCATTGAGATCCCGCACGAGCAGCGCCCCAACCGCTTCATCTCTTCTGAGCTCAGCTTCCAGTTCCACTATTTCTTCATGCGCAAGCTCTGGTTCGCCCAGTTGGCCCAGGCGCTGATCGTTTTTCCCGGCGGCTTCGGCACCATGGACGAGCTCTGGGAGATGCTCACCCTGACGCAGACCCGCAAAATGTCCCGCCGCAATCTCATCCTCATCTATGGCCGCCCCTACTGGGACGAAGTCCTCAACTGGAAAGCCATGCTCCGCTGGGGCACCATCCACCCGAAGGAGTACAGCCTGCTCCAGTTCGCCGACACCGTGCCGGAAGCCTTCTCCCGCGTCACCCGCTGGCTCCTCCGCCACCACAAAAAACTCGACACCTCCCTCCACGAGTAGCGGTAGTCGCGGTGTCATTCTGAGGGCTGACCTGGTCGGCTCGAAGAATCCCTCCGCTTTTGCTCAACGGATAACGAATAACGGCTTACGGATCACGCCTTCGGACAACCCCCAGCCACCCTCCCGCCATCGGTCTATCAGGCAGCGTTTCAAGCCACCGGCTCCCCGCCGCCGGGAACGTGCCGCTGCCGGGAGGTCGCCATGAATTGGAAGACAGGATTGGCAGGGCTCTCACTGGGCGTGGGAATGCTCTTCACCGGCGCTGGCACCGCGCGCGCCGACGATTGCTTCCGGCGCCTGCAGCGCGAAGAGCTTCAACTGCGCCGGGACATCGGGCGCCACGGCTTCTACAGCCGTCAAGCCGATCACCGCCGCCAGCGCCTCGAGCAGCTCCGCTGGCAGTGCAGCGGCTTCCGCGGCGGTGATCGTCGTTGGGATCAGGGCCGGGGGGACCGCGGCCGCCACGGCTTTGACCACCGCTGGAATTCCGGCTTCGGTAGCGGCCACGACCGCCGCTGGGATCGCAACCGGGGTTTCGGCCGCGGCTTCGGTTTTAGCTTCGGTCGCCACCGCCACAACCACTTCTGCCGCCACTAACGGGACTGCCTTGGTAGGGGCGTATGGCCATACGTCCCTACCAAAAATTCGGACCGGTCCGATTCTCTCGGCCCGGCCCGTTTCTTGTAGCGCCGGCATCTTGCCGGCTCTTTTTTCTAAGGGGATCGTAGGGACGCGATATATCGTGCCCCTGTAATGGATTGGTCAGTTCTTTGCCGCCGGCTCGTCCGAGAACACCGCCTGAAAGCGCCGCTTCTCACCCTGGTCGTGCAGCATCACCACGGGCACCACGCGCAGCGATTTCTTGCACTGCCGGCACGTAGTCGCTTCGCCCTGCAGGTCCTGCAGGAATCCATCGGTAAAGCGGTACTGCGCCCGCGCGCGCCGCGCCGACTTATTCCCCTGCGCCCCGCAGTGCGGGCAGGTGTACTCCACCATGTCGGCCTGCGGGTCGCGGTCCAGCGCGGCCCACCCGGTGTAGCGAACTCCTACGGTCTCTGGTTGACGACGGTTCATGATGACGAATCCAGCCTCTCTCCGGGTACCCCCGGCACTCACATCCGATGCGCCAGCCGGCCGCCCGGATGCCTGCCAGAGGCCCTAAAAATCGCAGCATCTTAGAATGATTCTAAACCTAATTCAAGGGCCATTTTGGCCCCGCCATTCCCTTCAAAACACGCCACTTACTTCCCCGGCGGGAACTTTCCCCGCTCCTCGGTGTCCAACCCTACCGAGGTCGCGCGTTCCTCACATCCCTGCGAAGGCGGTGTCGGCCCGGCTTCCGCGGCAAGCGGCAGCCCCCGGCCGGCACCGCCACGACTCAGCCGGCTCTCGAGCCGGCTCCGAATGGAGGAACGCCCATGCCAGATCAACCCGCCGTTTCCGCCCTGTCCCGGTGTCTCGTCGAAGGCGATGAAGCCGCGCTTCGCCGCGCCCGCCGACTTCGCCGCAAAGCCCTGCTGCTTGCCGTCGTCGTCGAGGCCGCCCTGGTCGCCGCCATGCTCCTCGCTCCTCTGGTGGCCACTAGCGAACGCCCGCGCCTCCGTGCCTACGTCCCCCTCCCGCCCTTCCGCGGCACTCCGCAGGATTCCACCCAATCTCATCGCCGCGGCGGCCCTCATTCGCACGGCCAGCGCTCGGGGCCAATCATAGACCAGCGAATCTTTCAACCGCCGCGCATCCCCACACAGATTGACGAAAACGGCAACTCAGCACAAAGCGCCCCGGAGATTCCCGGTTTGCCTCCGGGCAGTGGCACGACCGGCGTCATTGGTGGCAACGACCCCACCGACGCTGCCGATCCGCGTCGCAATCCGCGGCCTCCGGCCCCCACCTCGACGGCGACGGACAAGCCACGCCGCATCAGCGTTGGAGTCCATTTGGCGCAGCTCGTCCACCGTGTCGAGCCCGTCTACCCGTTTATCGCCCTGCACAGCCGCCTTCAAGGAACCGTCCGTCTCCGCGCCATCATCGGCACTGACGGTTTCATCCGCGAGCTCGAGCTGGTCAGCGGCAACCCCATCTTGGCTCAAGCGGCGCTTGCCGCTGTCGCCCAGTGGCGCTACCGTCCCACGCTGCTCAACAACCAACCCGTCG
>Ga0209109_10001398_pt1 | contig 13311 bp, 14 predicted proteins | sample Rifsed10ft2_FD_184004 | JGI IMG/M metagenome (GOLD analysis project Ga0209109, IMG submission 184004) | Soil microbial communities from Rifle, Colorado, USA - sediment 10ft 2 (version 2) | ecosystem: Environmental > Terrestrial > Deep subsurface > Rock core/Sediment | place: Rifle, Colorado... | reverse complement strand
CCCCCCAGCCGCTGCCAGTCGAACTGGCCCTCCTGGTCACGTGTTGCGCCGAGTTCGCCCTGGCGCAGAGCGAGCTGCGAGAAGCTGAGCCTGCGCTGGGCGAGATCGAACGCCCCGCCTGAGAGCGTGGCCTCCGCGAGCGCGAGTATCGGGGCTTTCGCGCCGCGCGGTTTCACGACCAGACCCGCCGCGCGCACGCCCACGTTTTCCGCGGTTACCTGGAATGCTCCGCCCGCATAACGCGCGCCGTAGCGGAACCCCAGGTCCATGCTGCCGGCTGGTTCGTCCATGCGCAGCTCGTCCTGCAGGAAGCGCCACACGGTCGCAACCTTGAGGTCCTTTACCTGCACCTCACCTTCCGCGGCGATCGGCTGCAGCGTCAATTGTCCGCGCCACGCGAGCGTGCCGCCTGTGGTCAGACGCGCGCTCACGATGTGGTCGCCGCGATGGCCTGGCAGCGTCGAAAGGTCCTTCAGCTCGAAGCTGATGGGATCAAGCTGGGCCTGGGCCGGCGTCGGGTCCGAACGGTCGGTGATCGCGATACGGCCGCGCGCGACGCCGAGATGGTGCAGCAACAGGCGGGGAGGCGGCTCTTCCTTCGGCGGCGCCTTCTGGTCCGGGGGCGCGAGGCGATTCGCGAGCCTGACGAGATTGAGTTCCCCGGCGGGATCGATATCGAGGTCGATGCGCGGCGCCTCCAGCGACACTTCCGCTACGGTCCAGGCCCAGCGGAACAGGCTGCTTGCTTCGAGATCGACGAACAGGCGATCGAACGCGAGTACCGGGCGGTCATCGCGCTCCCGCAACTGGAAACCCTTCAGTTCGAAGGTCAGGAGAAACGGATTGACGCGGACTTCGGCAAGCGCCGCCTTCGCCTGCAGCCGCTCGTTCGCAAAGCGTGGAATCTCGCGGCTCACGAGATAGGGCGCGAGGAAAAAGCCGGCGAGCGCATAAAGCGCCAGTGCGATCGCGGCGATCAGCACCGGCAGTGACAGCAGATACCGGCGCAGACGGAGGATGAGTGCTCGTTTGTCGATCGGAACGCGCCTTCACCAACGATGGCTCAGTCGGAGCGCAGGATCTGGAACCCCGCCTGGAGCGCGCGCTCGATGCGGGCCTTCTCCTTCGCCATCGATTCGTCGCTCCACTCCCAGAAACCACGCCGGGTCTTCATGCCGAGCTGGCCCTTGTCGATCAGCTCCTTGATCACCGGCGCGGGAGCGGTTTCGTTGTGGAGATGGGGGTAGAGCGCCTGGGCCACGTAGTAATTGGTGTCCCAGCCGGACATCTCTTTCTGCAGTATCGGCCCGCAGGCGATGAACCGGAAGCCGAATCCGTAGCGCACCGCGGTATCGACGCCTTCGGGGGTGACGACCCCGCTATCGATAAGATAGAGCGCCTCTCGCATCATCGCATGCTGGATGCGATTGCCGACGAAGCCGGGGATGTCTTTCTTGACCCAGATCGGGGCCTTGCCGAGTTTCTTCATCAACTCGACCAGTCCCTCGGCGATCGTCGGGTCGGTCGCGTCCGCGCTCACCACTTCCACCAGCGGCACGAGATGCGCCGGCATGAAAAAATGCAGTCCCGCCACGCGCGATCGCGTGATGAGCGGCCTGCCGACTTCCCCGATCGGAAAGTTCGAAGTGTTGGTGGCGAGCGGTATTTCAGGGCGGGCAAGCCGTTCGAGGTCCTGGAAGATCTGCTGCTTGAGGGCGAGATCCTCCGTGGCGGCCTCCACCACGAGGTCGATTCCGGCCCATGGCAGGGCGTCGAGACGATCGTAGGTGCGCACATTGGCGGCATGCGTTTCGGGGGCGCCGAGTTTCGCGAGTCCCGCCTTGGCGCGGCCCGCGAGCGCATCGCGCGTCTTCTGCGACGGGCTCATCACGTGAACCTGCCAGCCCGCGGCGGCAAAGATGATGGCGATGTCTCCGCCCATGATCCCGCCGCCGACAATGGCCGCGCCAGACGATCGCTCAGCCATGCTCGGTGCTCCTCGTGTGTCGCGGATGCGTCGCTGTGCCGATTATAAGCGACGCGCCGCTGCGGCCCCGGATACCCCTGCCCTATGCTCCAGATTTCTGTGCCGCCGTGGGGGGTGGCACGCGCGTCGCGCTCCACTTGGTTGTGCCGCCGGCGCTCGCCTGCGCGGTGCCTTCGATCCGGTCGCCATTGACCCGGCCCGAGTAGCGCACGCCGTTGGCGTTGAAGCGGATCTGCACGCCGTTCAACTTGCCGCCGGAGATTGAAGCGGCTCCGTTGCCCGACTTGAGCGTACCGGAGAGCTTCTGGTATTTCTGCTTCAGCACGATCTCGCCGGAGGCGGTCCGCCACGTGCCGTCGACTCTGGCGGGCACGATCCACAGGTAGGCGGTGCGTCCGTCGGCGGAGTCGGTCTGGTCGGGTTCCCAGTCGTCCATGGTGAACGCGTGCGATACCACGCGTGTGCCCGGTTTCATACTGAGGATGGTGGGGCGCAGTTTGACATTGAGGCTGGGCAGCAGGTAGAGCGTCAACACCGTCGCGTGGCTGAAGTCGGTCTGGAAAATGTCGCCATGGATGAACCTGGCCTTGCCGCTGACGCCTTCCTTCTCGGCGGCACGCTCGGAGAGCGCGACCATGTCGGGGTTGTACTCGACGCCGACAGCTTGTGCGCCGCGCTTGGCGGCTGCAATCACGGTGCGCCCATCGCCGCTGCCGAGATCGTAGTGTATGTCCTTGGCCGTGAGCTTCGCCATATCGAGCATTCTCTCGACCAGCGATTGCGGCGTGGGCACCCAGATGACGTCCTTGCCCTCCTGGCCGACCTGCGGGGCGTATTCCTGTTCCGCGGCGTATGCACCCGGCGAAAAAGCGGCCGGTGCCGCGATCATGCCGGTGGCGAAAATCGTTGCGACAATGACAGGCGCGAGGCGCCACGTGCGCTGCATGGTGTTCTCCTGGAAGGATTGGGACAGGTTCGAAGGGGTCAATTATGCCGTAACGCGCTACCCGACGCCGAGAGTACTCGGCGGCGCATCGCCCGCCCTGCCGATGCGGCCGTCTACCGTGGCGCCGCTGGCGAGCATGGCATCGATGTCGGCATCGCCGTAGCCCAGTTCGCGCAGCAGATCCACGCTGTCCTGGCCAATCTTGGGGGCAGGGCGGAAATCACGGCGCGTGCCGCCCGAGAGCTTGCTGGGCAGCATCATGTTCCAGATCCTGCCTTCGGTCGGATGGTCGATGTGCCGGAAGAATCCGACGTCGGCGAGATGCGGGTCGTTCATCAGTTGATCGAGCGTCTGGAACGGCATCGCCGGCACGTCGGCGCGGTCCAGGATTTCGATCCACTCCGCGGTGGTCTTGTGCTTCAGTGCCTCGGCGCGGATGCTGAAATACTCGCCGGTATTTCTGAACCGCGCTGCGACGCTCTCGAAGCGCGGATCGGTCTTCAATTCGGGCCTGCCGATGGCATCGAAGATGGCGAACGCCTGCGCGTTGGTGTTGGCCGAGATGCAGATCCAGCCGTCCCGCGTCGGCAGCGGCCGGGCCTGCGGGTCGATCAAGCGCGGGTCACCCACCGGGCCGAGCGGCGGATCGAAGGTCTTGAGATACATATGTTCCTCGAGCACCGCCTTGGCCATGTTCTCGAACATCGGAATCTCGATCGACTGGCCTTCGCCCGTACGCGTGCGGTGAAACAATGCCATCAGGATCATCTGTACCGCGATCAGCCCCACGGTGCGGTCGGCGATCACCATCGGCAGGTAACGCGGCTCCCCGGTTGCCATATGGTGGAGCGCGGCGACGCCGGCCGAGCCCTGGATGATGGTGTCGTAGGCCGGCTTGTCGCGGTAGCGTCCGCCCTGGCCGAAACCGAACATGCCGCAGTAGATGATGCGCGGGTTCACCCGGCGCACGTCGTCGTACGCAAGCTTCAAGCGCGCCATCGCGGGCGGGCGCATGTTCCAGATCAGCACGTCGGCGCCGGCGATCAGCTTCAGCAATGCCTCGCGTCCCGCCGGCTGCTTCAAATCCAGCGCGATGCTGCGCTTGTTGCGGTTGAGGTGCAGAAATTTGGCCGACATACCGGGCGTCACCCCGCGCCCTGCGAGCGTGCGCACGATGTCCCCGGCCGGCGCCTCGACCTTCACCACGTCGGCGCCATGATCGGCCATGATCTGGGTGGCGAGCGGGCCGACCACCACCGATGTGAGGTCGATCACGCGCACGCCTTCGAGCGGACCCCCCGCCATGAAATTACACCAGGCCCGCGCAACAAAACAGGATCCCCTCTCCCCCGCCCGTGGGGGAGAGCCTGCGTAGCGGGCGAGGGGGCCGGGCTAGGGTGAGGGGGCGGATCGAAGTCATTCCCTTACTTGAATTCGGCGTCGGCGATCAGCGTCGGCGCTCCATCCTGATCGACCACCCACATTTTCGCGGTCTTGTTGTCGGGAGAAGGTTCACCGCAGACCTGGAACGGCCGGTTCACGAACAGCGGGCGCACGTTACGCGATGACGTGAACGTGAGCGGCGTCGTGGCATGGGTGCGCGCCAGCTCGAAAACGAGCAGCGTCTGGCCGGTGCGTCCCTGCTTGATGGTGACGTCTTTGATTACCGACTCGCGGCGCACCTCGTCGCCGACACAGAGCGGCGCGTGGATCGTCACGCGCTGGCCGATCCACTCCTTCAGTTTTTCGAGTTCCATGATGTTTACGCTTATGCTTCGCGGCCACCATTACGAGGCGAGCTGGAATTTCCAGCCGGCCACGGGTGGCGTGCCTACGCGGAGTCCGCGCATTATGCCACCGCGCAGCCAGGGCCTGCGGCCACGGGTAGAATTACCCCGCCGGTATGGAAAAACCACAAAACACCTCCAAGCTCAACGAAGCGCAGGCGCGCCTCGCAATATTCGACCACGAACTCGCATTTGTAACAGAGGGCGTAGTGGGATGGCACCCGCCTTGGGAAGTAGGCGCACTTGAAAGCCTGCGCCGCGCTCCAGGCCACTTGTTCTCTGAGCAGCTTCGGGGAAAGGCACTCGATTTTGACCGGCTTGCAGGCGCCTGGATGGCTGTTGCGGACTCCAGACTGGCTGCTTATCGACATGCCTTGCCGGGCGAGTGGAATGAGGCGGCGGAAACCGCTAACAAAGCGTTGAGGCACATCGCCGCTGTCCGAGACAATCTCGATGCGGCGTTACAGGAAGTCATGAGGGTACTCAAATGACGAATCGTTACAGCTACACCTATTGCGTCCTCAGGTATGTCCACGACACCACGAGTAATGAATTCGTGAATGTGGGCGTCGTGCTCTATGCACCGGAGGCCAAGTACTTGAGTGCGCTCTGCCGCACAACCTACGGTCGCCTGAACAGGGTGTTCCCGGGGGTGAACGCCGAGCATTTCAAGTCGCTGATGCGCTACATTCAGGCGCGGCTCGAGGAGCAGGGCGAGCGCGTTGCAAGCGAGCTTCCGTTGAAAGCGCCTTCGACTGTGCTGGAGTTTGCGCAGGCGATCCTGCCGCGCGACGACAGCTCGCTTCAGTGGTCGCCCGCCGGCAGTGGCCGCACAGACGACCCCTCCGGAACTCTGGAGCGCTTGTTCGACTGCATGGTCCTCCGATACGAAGAGCGGCAGGCGCTAGCCGTGCGCTCAGACGAGGACGTTTGGCGGAACTTCAAGCGTAACCTTGAGGAGCGCCAGGTATTGAAGCACTTTCAGCCGAAGAAAATTTCGGTGCAGGACGGCACTCGCGACCCGAATTGCGAAGGAGGTTGAATCGCATTCCGAACATTGAGGGACCGCGTTCGAAGGGTGTAAGGTCACGAATAAGGAGCGATTCCAGAATGAGCAATACCGCATTGATCGTCGGTGCCGGCAGCGGCCTGAGCGCGGCGCTTGCGCGCGCGCTGGCAGTGGACGGTTACGGCGTCACGCTGGCGGCGCGTAACATCGACAAGCTCAGGGGACTTTGCGACGAGATGAAGGCCGCCGCGATCCGCTGTGATGTCGGGCAGCGCGCGGAGGTGGATCGTCTCTTCGAGCAGCTTGACGCCGGCCCCGGCGCCCCGAACGTCGTGATCTACAACCCAAGCGCGCGCGTCCGCGGTCCCCTGATCGAGCTCGACCCGGACAAGGTTGCCGAAGCGCTGACGATCACGGCTTTGGGAGGCTTTCTCGTCGGACAGGCCGCGGCGAGGCGCATGCTCAAGGAAAAAGCGGGCACCATCTTATTCACCGGGGCGTCGGCGAGCGTCAAGGGCTATGCGCAGTCCGCCGCGTTCGCCATGGGGAAATTCGCGCTGCGCGGACTCGCGCAAAGCATGGCGCGCGAGCTGCAGCCGCAGGGCATTCACGTCGCGCATGTCGTGATCGACGGCGGCATCCGCTCGGCAGCGCGGCCCGTGCCCGCAGACAATCCCGACAGCCTGCTCGCGCCGGAAGCGATCGCTCAGTCCTATATGCATCTCATCAGGCAGCCGCGCAGCGCCTGGTCCTGGGAAATCGAAGTGCGGCCCTGGGTCGAGCGCTTTTGAGTTTACGGCGGGTTGGGAGAACGTGATGTCGCAAGGTGGAAAACCGCGCGGGCAGTGGTCGCGCTGCGTATTTCTGGTGCTTGCTTTCGTTGCGGCGGCAGGATCGACGTCGCCGGCGGCGAAGGAGAGGCTGGGCGGGGGCGGCTATGAATTGGTGGGCGGCACGTCCGAGCAGTTCACCGCACACGTCAAGAAAGAGATCGCGAAATGGGCCGACGTCGTCAAGCGCACCGGCGCAAAGGTCGACTGATCACGCGCAACTGACCTGGATTCGCACGGAGCACACGGAGAACACCGAGGACATCGAGAACGGCAAGCTCAGTTGACGGTCGCGCCCGAAGCCTTGACGACCTTGCGCCATTTCACAAGTTCGCTGCGCAGGTAGGCCGCGAACTCTGCCGCCGAGCTGCCGACGGGCACCGCCCCGTCCGCGGAAAGACGTGCGCTCACTTCGGGCGTGCGCAATGCCCGCACGAATTCGGTATTGAGTCGCGCGATCACGCCGGCGGGCGTGCCGGCGGGCGCGAGAACGCCGGTCCACGACGTCGATTCCGCGCCGGGATATCCGGCCTCGGCCATGGTGGGCAGTTCCGGCGCGGCCGGCGAGCGTCTTGCTGTCGTGACCGCCAGCGCCCGGATGCGGCCGCTCTTAAGGTGCGGCATGGACGACGGAATTCCGTTCAGCATGATCTGCACCTGTCCCGCAATCACGTCGGTGATGGCGGGCGTTCCGCCCTTGTATGGCACGTGCACCAGGGCGATGCCCGCCGCCGAACGAAAAAGTTCGGCACTCAGGTGTGAGCCGGTGCCGCTCCCCGCGGAAGCATAGTTCAGTTGCGAAGGGCGTGATCTTGCGAGCGCGACCAGTTCCTTGACGCTTTTCGCCGGCACCGATGGGTGGATGACCAGCATGTAGGCAGCGGAGGCGAGTTGCGTAACAGGCGCGAAATCCTTGATCGGATCATAAGCGAGCTTGCGGTAAAGATGGGGGCTGATCGCGAGATTGCCGATGGTGCCCATGAGCAGCGTATGGCCGTCGGCTTGCGCCTTGGCGACCAGTTCGGTGCCGATGATGCCGCCGGAGCCGGGGCGGTTGTCGATAACGACCTGTTGGCCCAGGCCTTCCCCGGCTTTATGCGCGACCGTCCGCGCGACGAGATCGGTCGATCCGCCCGCCGCGTTGGGCACGATGAAACGGATCGGGCGCGCGGGAAACGCCGGGGTAGCACCCGTTGATTGTGCCTCTGCAGCGCTCGCCGCGCCCAGCGCAAGCGCCAGCACCATAAGTGGTTGCCGCATTCTCATCGGTTGATTCGCATCGCAACGGTCCCAATCATTCGGAAGCGCTTTGGGGCGGTGCAACGCCACTCCGCGCGCCCGATAACCGGGATTATGGCTGGCGGGAACCCGTTCGTGGGCACTGCTCAAGCCTGGGCCCGGTGCGATCACACTGCCACGGCGCATACGGATTAGGTTTTCTATCGCTTCTGGTCATAATAAATCATGCAATGCGTAGCAGCATTCAATGCTTATTCTTGTCTAATGTCTCATACATCAAATTGAAATACAACGATATTAATGTTAGAATGCAATTGTTGCAATGCAGTATAACCACGCAATGAGAGAGGCTCGCATGAAAACTGGTCAAGAGTACCAATGCTCAATTACCCAACGACTCGATAGTATTCGCATGACGCCGGCAGAGCGCGCGGCTGCGAAGACGTACCTGCAGCGGGGGGTACGGGTCGCCGATATGGCCTGCCAGGCAGGCGCCTGGGTGCGGTCGATCGCCGAGCATGTCGGGCGTAGTGTTCGCGGGTTGGCCCGAAACACTCATTGACGCGATTGGAACCCGGCTGCGCGTTCTGGCGTTGTCAGGTGCGTGGGGGAACCTCAGGAGATCATTCCCGGCAAGCGGATGCCGAAGAAGCAGGTGACGCTCGCGCAGTTCAGACGCCGCCGTAGTCCACTTTCTGCCACGACCGCGTGCGCACTGATTCCTCAGCGGCGTCCCAGATACGGTGGATCTTGAGCTTGTCGCGAAAACTCGGCGCGCACTCACGGCCCTCGTGGATGGCGCGCGCGAACGCGTGCCAGGTTTGCGCCACGAGATAGGTGGCGCGGCCGCGCTCTAAACCCGGGACGTGACTGTACTCGGCCGGCACCGGGATTTCGCGAAACTCCTTCTGGAGGCGCTCGGGGGCGGTGGGCTCGGACACGAGCCGCTCCAGGTCCACGCGCGCGCCGAAGAGCTTCAATTCCCCTCGCGACGGATCACCCTGCCCGCCGGTTTTGCTCCACGCCGGCGAGTCCGCCGTCGCGAGCATGAGCATGCCTTCGGTGCCGTAGACCTCGAAGCGGTTGCCGGTGCCGAACCAGGCGGTGAACGACACCTGCAGCATGCCCATCACGTCCTCGCCTGCGCGCAGCAGGTAGTTCATGTTCTCGACCTGGTTGCTGCGGATCACGCCGTCGCGGTCCAGCGCCCGGCGCTCCGGCACCTTCACCGCCATATCGGCGCAAATGGCGGTGACATCCCGGCCCAGAACCTGGTGCACGCGGTCGAGGCTGTGCCCGCTGCGGTAACCGGGGTGCCCGCCCATGTCGGCCTCGAACAGCCACTGGCGGTGCGACGGCCGCGGCGCGATGTAGTTGGACACGAAGTAACTGTGCTGGAATGTGAGCGGCCGGCCGATGTAACCCTGCCGCACCAGTTCAGCCATGTGGAGCGTCGCCGGTTCGTAATGGCTCTGGTGGCCGATCACGGTGCGCAGCCCGTTCTTCTTCGCGAGTGCCGTCAGTTCTTCGGCCTGCGCGGTGGAAATGCCGAGCGGCTGTTCGCAATAGACGTGTTTGCCGGCGCGCAACGCCGCCGACGCGAGGCGGTGATGATGCACCGGGCGCGCCGAGACGCACACGATGTCGATCTCGGGCAGCTCGCGCAGCATGTCTTCGACGCCGGCATAGGCGTGCGGGACGCTGAAATGCACCGCGCTCGCCCGCGCCGTCTCCATGCGCGTCGTGCACACCGCGACCACCTCGAAGAGTTCGGGCAGCGCTTTCAACGCCGGGACATGGGCACGCACCGCCCAGCCTTCGCGCCCGTCGGGACTGTGCGTAAGCCCCGCACCGGTCACGGCGACTCTCAGGCGGCGCGGTGCGGTGTTCATAGTCAGCAGACCGCTTCAGTCATTGGTGCTCATGTCATTACTTGGTATCTGCCGAGCTGATCGCGATCTTTCAACCACCCCGTCCGCTTCGCGTCCACCCCTCCTTGACTAGGAGGGGAGAAAATCAAATTTCCCTCCTGGCACGAGAATGAGCCGGGGGTTTCGACGGACACGTACAGGAGAGAGCGCCAGACCGGAAAATCGGGTTTCATTCGTCTTCCTCCTTGATGCGGGAAGATCCGTTGCCGCACGCAGTGGCTGAGCCTATCATGCGGGCATTATCGACAATGAGGATTGTACACATGAGAAGTGGACGCGGCGGGACCGGAACGGCCTGGCGATGGATGGCGGTGCTTGCCGCGGGGTTCGCGACGGGCGCGGCCTGCGCGCAAACTCCCTGGAAACCCGAGAAGGGCGTCGAGATCGTCGTCGGCACCAGCCCGGGCGGCGGCCAGGACACCTCCGCCCGTTTCGTGCAGAAGTTGATGCAGGACAAGCAGCTCGTCGCAACGCCAATGGTGGTCGTCAACAAACCCGGCGGCGGCAGCTCGGTGGGCTACGCGTATCTGAATCAGCACGCCGGAGACGGGCACTTCATCATGCTGCTCACCGTGCCGCTGATTACCAACCATATCATGGGCTTGAGCAAGATCAGCTATGCGGACCTGTCGCCGCTCGCGGTGCTGTTCGAGGACTACATCGTCTCCACCGTGGCGCCGCAGTCACCGATCGGGAGCAGCAAGGAGTTGATGGCGCGGCTCGCGAAGGATCCCGCATCTTTGAGCATCGGCGTGCCGTCGCTGACCGGTGGCGGCTACTACGCGATCGCGCTGGCGGCAAAAGCGCATGGCATCGATCCGAAGCGACTGAAAACAGTCGTGTTCAAGTCCGGGGGCGATTCGATCACGGCGCTGCTCGGCGGGCACATCGACGTGATGCTCTCCACCACCGCCGCGCCGGTGGCGCAGTTGCGCGCGGGCAAGGCGCGGATTCTCGCGGTGGCCGCGCCCCAACGCCTCGCCGGCGAACTGGCCGAGGTGCCGACCCTGCGCGAGCAGGGGACGAACGTTATATTCTCAAATTGGCGCGGTATCGTCGGCCCGCGTGGTCTTAACGCCGCCCAGATCGCGTACTGGGAGGACGTGATGGCGAGGCTCGTCGCGACCGACGAGTTCAGGCGCGACGTCGAGCGGCGGAACTGGGTCGCCAACTTTCGGCGCAGCGACGCGATGCGCCGGTTTCTCAAGGAACAGCACGACGAACTGCGCGGTCTGTTGACCGACCTCGGCATGGTGAAATGACAGGGAAACAGGAAGACTCATGGGGAAGTTGAGCGGGAAGGCCGCGATCGTGACCGGGGGCACGCGCGGGATCGGGCGGGCGACGGCGGAACTCTTTGCGAGCGAGGGCGCCGACCTCGCGCTCTGCGCGCGCACGCCGGAAGCGCTCGAACAGGCCGCGGGCGAGCTCACTCGCAAACACGGCGTGAAGGTTTTCACCTGCGCTGCGAGCATCCTCGATCGCGGCGGCATGGATGGATTTGTGAACGCTGCCGGCGACGCCCTGGGGCGCATCGACATACTCGTCAACAACGCGGGCGCCTCCGAGCAGCGCGCCGCCGGCGGCTCGCGCCAGCAGGTCTATGCGGTCGACCCGGTCTCCGGGCCGCTGCCGCCGGGGCGCTTCGAGGACATGGCCGACGACGAATTCGTGAACGCCTTCAACCAGAAGGTGCTGGCGCTCGCCTGCACCATGCGCGCGGTGCTGCCGTGGATGCGCAAGGCCGGCGGCGGCGCCATCGTCAACGTGGTGTCGATGAAGGGCAAACAGCCTCCGCCGCGCGTGGCGAGTTCGAGCGTCGCCGCTGCGGCAGCCATGAATCTCAGCAAGAGCCTGTCGCTGGAACTCGCGGCCGACAATATCCGCGTGAACGTGGTGGCGCTGGAGAGCATCCTTACTTCACAGACGGAGAAAAGCCGCCAGCGCTGGGCGCCCGACAAGACCATGGAGGAATTTCTTGCGCCGAGGAACGCCAATATACCGATGCATCGCCTCGGCACGCCCGAGGAAGTCGCGCATGCGATCTATTGTCTCAGCGCGCCGCTCGGCGCCTATATCACCGGGCAGATTCTCAGCGTGGACGGCGGAGGGCTGCGCGGCTGGTAGTCCGTCCGATAGTTGCGGAACCGGGCGACAACCCGGTGCAGCACGCGACGGTCCCCTCTCCACTCGGGAGAGGGGCTCGGGGTGAGGGGCAGGGCAATCGCATCAAATTCCGTAGTGGCTGAAATGATTATGGGGGTGGGCTTGTACTTTTTGCACGGGGTGTGTAGTTTCCTGTCTTTTTGGAGTGATGATGGCGACGGGAAAGCCGGTAAGTCTGGTCGAAGCGTTTTCGGTGATAGTCGATCCGCGGGTGGTAGGGCGAAACACGCATGATCTGGTGGAAATGCTGGTGGTGGCGGTGTGCGCGACGCTGTGCGGGGCGGACAGTTTTGTGGACATTGAATTGTGGGCCAACGAGCGGCTGGAATGGTTGAGGCGGTTCATGAAGCTTGAACACGGTATCGCCTCGCACGACACGCTGGGGCGGGTGTTCGGGCTGCTCGATGGGCAAGTCGTGGAAACGAGCTTTCGGCACTGGGTTTCCGGTTTGATCCCGGCGCTGGAGGCGGGCACGGTGGTGGCCGTGGACGGCAAGACCAGCCGGCGCAGCGGGGGTAGCGAGCGCAGGGCACTGCACTTGGTGAGCGCCTTGGCCACCGGCATCGGGGTGGTGTTGGGGCAAGAAGCCACCAGCGAGAAATCCAACGAAATCACCGCGATACCACCGTTGCTGCAAACGCTGGCGATACGCGGGGCCATCGTCACCATTGATGCTGCGGGCACCCATGCGCCGATTGCCCAAGTCATCCAGGATCAAGGCGCCGACTACGTGCTCGCGGTCAAGGACAACCAGCCCAAGCTCGCCGAATCGATCCGCGAGTTCTTCGCCATCGGTCAGGCCGCCGGCTGGGCGCAGGTGCCCTATGACTACTACGAGACGGTGGAGAAAGATCATGGACGCATCGAGGTGCGCCGCTACTTCGCCTTCGGGCAACTGGAATGCTTGGCCGAGCCGCAGCAGTGGCCCGGACTCACGATGTTCGGGGTGGTGCAGTCCGAGCGCACGCTGAAGGGCAAAACCAGCCTGGAGGAGCGGCTCTATATCGGCAGCATCCCCGTTAAGGCCAGCCGCTTTGCACACGCGGTGCGCAGCCACTGGGAGGTCGAGAACCGTTTGCATTGGTGCCTGGACGTCTGTTTGAACGATGATCAGGCGCGCGCGCGCGTCAGAAACAGCGCCCGCAACCTCGCCACCGTACGTCGCATGGTGCTCAATATTCTGCGGCTCGATAAATCCCGCAAGGGCGGCATCAAGACCCGGCGCATGCTCGCCGGCACCAGTGACCGCTACCGCGAGCAGCTACTCAGACTCGCGGCTATTTGATGCAATCGCCCTGGAATGCGCGACGGTGTGGGCCGTTCATTTAATCTCTCGATGATATGATTGCCAGATTTTTCGAGCCCATGGTATTGAGCCCCACATGCCGCAATCGTTCGGAAGGGCATTAGCGCAGG
>Ga0209109_10001394_pt1 | contig 13351 bp, 8 predicted proteins | sample Rifsed10ft2_FD_184004 | JGI IMG/M metagenome (GOLD analysis project Ga0209109, IMG submission 184004) | Soil microbial communities from Rifle, Colorado, USA - sediment 10ft 2 (version 2) | ecosystem: Environmental > Terrestrial > Deep subsurface > Rock core/Sediment | place: Rifle, Colorado... | reverse complement strand
GAGCAAAGCTCGCTCCCACGAAGAGGCGCAAATGCGAAGCAGCGCTCATGCCCGCGCGCGGTCGCGGGTATAATGCGCATATGAACACGCGTATCGCGTTTCTCGCGGCTCTAACGCTAGGCGCCGAAATCGCCTTGGCGGCCGAATTCGAGCTCAAGGAGGGACAGGACGTCATCGGCGAGCCGCAGGTTATCGAGGCACGCTACGAGGACACTTTCGTCTCCTTGGCCCGCACTTATAACGTCGGCTTCGAGGCGCTGCGCCGCGCCAATCCCGGCGTCGACGCCTGGCTGCCGGGCGCCGGCACGCCCATCGTGTTGCCGACTCAGTACGTGCTGCCGCGGGCGCCGCGCCAGGGAGTCGTCGTCAATCTGCCGGAGCTCAGGCTCTATTACTTCCCCGACGGCGACGGTCGGCGCGTCATCACGCATCCCATCAGTATCGGGCGCATGGACTGGGGCACGCCGCTCGGTCGCACCACCGTCATCGGCAAGAGCAGGAACCCCGCGTGGTATCCGCCGCAGTCGATTCGCGACGAGCATGCGGCGCGCAACGAACCTCTGCCCGCCGTCGTGCCTCCGGGTCCGGAGAATCCGCTCGGGGCGCATGCGCTGCGACTCGATCGGCCGGGCTATCTCATTCACGGCACCAACAAGCCGTCCGGCGTCGGCATGCGCGTGACGCACGGATGCATCCGCATGTTCCCCGAAGATATCGAAGCGCTATTCGAGATGGTGGAGCCCGGCACGCCCGTTTACATCGTGAATCAGCCGTACAAGCTCGGCTGGGGCGAGGAGGGGCTGTATCTCGAGGCCCATCTGCCGCTGCTCGGCGAGGAAGGCGGTACCGAGAGCTGGTCGGGGACCGAGCTCACGCGGCTGTTCGTGGCGGCAACCGAAGAGCGCGCGGCGGAAGTCGCGTGGGATTCGGCCGAGGTCGTCATGCGCGATGCACGCGGTATTCCGCACTTCGTCTCGATCATCGCGGCTACGGCCGACACCGAGGAAATGCCCGCCGCGCCTGCAGCGCAATCGCCGCTGCTCAACTGAAAAAGAAAGAGCCGCCAAGGCGGTTGGCGGCTCGTTAGTCCTGGTTAAGCGCTTCGAGGTGCCGGGCACCTGGCGCCGCGCTCAGAGAGAAATTCTTCGCAAAGCTTACTTTCGTGCTTCTTACTTCTGCTGCTGTTGCTCGAACATACGATCGAGGCGCTGATTGGTGGCGTCGCAGCATGCTTGAGCGTCTTGAGCCGCGCTCAGCGCTTGGTTCGCTGTGCTTTGAGCTCCGGACGCGGCCTGCCGTGCCTCGTTTGCAACGCGCTGGGCTTCGTTGGCTGCATTTTGGGCAGCTTCAGCCGTCGCGCGCACAGCATCGAGTTGCTCGGTAGTGACGGTTGCGCAACCGGCGACCAGAGCAATACCGCATACGAGTGCCGCTAGTTTTTTAGTCATTGAGATACCCCTGACTTGAGTCACAAACAGGGAGCATTATTTCCTAAAGCGCACGACTCTGCAATTTATTCCGGATGATCACGACGTTACGTCGCCGATTTGAGACAAATAGACGTGCATGCACGACGCGATGCTCGTAGCAAAAAATGTTGCACGACTCGCCGGCCCGACCGCGTGTTCGTCTTGACCTGTGCCCGCTATCTGTATATAACATCAGACTGTCGTTTTATACAGGTACGAAAATGCGTGAGCTGACGCCGAGACAGAAGCAAATTTTGTTTCTAATTCAAAAGGTTATAAAAGAAACCGGGATGCCTCCCACGCGCGCTGAAATCGCGAAGGCTCTTAAATTCAAATCGGTCAACGCGGCCGAAGAGCACCTTCGAGCGCTCGAGCGCAAAGGGGCCATCGAGCTCATTCCGGGGACTTCGCGCGGCATTCGTCTCAAAGACTCTTTGCGCGAGCAAATCGGCTTGGCGCTCGTCGGACGCGTCGCTGCGGGTGCGCCCATTTTGGCCGAGGAGCATATCGAAGCCCGTTATCAAATCGACCCGGATCTATTTGCCAAGCCGCCGCATTTTTTGCTGCGCGTACATGGCATGAGCATGCGCGACGCGGGCATTTTGGACGGCGACTTGGTGGCGGTGCATCGCACCCCGGAAGTTCGCAACCGGCAAATCGTCGTGGTGCGTTTGGAGAACGAGGTCACGGTCAAACGTTACCGGCAAGAAGGGCAGCGGGTGTGGTTGTTGCCGGAAAACCCGGATTTCGTGCCGCTCGAGGTGGATTTGAGAAAGCAACAGATCGTCATCGAAGGGGTTGTCGTAGGCGTCGTGCGCAATGCGGTGTGATGTTTGACTTGTGGTGAAACTTTGTGAGCTTGGAAGATCTCGTTGCGTACCCACATGTTTGGTGGGGACGGGGACGTAACGCGGCGGAAGCCCTACCGACGGGGTTTGTCGATCTCGATCGGTATCTGCCGGGCGGCGGCTGGCCGCGCAGGGCCATTATCGAAATTTTTCTCGACCGTTACGGCATAGGCGAGCTCAGCTTGTTGATGCCGGCACTGGCTCTGCTCTGCCGGAATTCCCGCGCAAAACGTTGGATCGTATGGGTGGCGCCTCCGTTCGTTCCCTATGCGCCCGCATTGCTCCGTCATGGGATCGATTTGGATCGCGTGCTCATGGTGCATCCGACGAGTACCAAGAAAGATGCTCTTTGGGCCGTGGAGCAGGTTTTGCGCTCCGGATCGAGCATCGCGGTATTGGCGTGGCTTAAAGATGCGAGCGATACGGTTTTGCGCCGCTTGCAATTGGCTGCCGAGGAGCACGACTGCTGGGCGGTGCTTTTTCGTCCCGTGGAGGCTTTGCAGCAAAGCTCTCCGGCCGCACTGCGCGTGAAGCTCAAAGGGACCGTCGGGAAGGCGCGTGTAGAAATCGTCAAGTGCCGCGGCAAGCGGCCCGGGATCGTCGACTTGAAGCTGTGAGTCGTCATGGCAGGGCTTCCCCAGTATTTGTCTCTGTCATGCGGGGAGTCGCCGGCGACTCTTCCGACGGGCGTTTCGTCGCCGCGCCGGGCGAAACAACTGTGGGTTGCCGTCTCGTTACGGGATTGCGCGGTCTGCCCCACGGCTTCGGACCAGCATCCTCTCACGGCGCTCGCGGCGCACGCGTACGGGCTGACTTCTCTCGTCTGCGTGGAAGAGCCGGACGGCCTGCTTCTCGAGGTGCATGGAAGCCTCAAGCTCTTCGGCGGCATCGCTGCCGTCAAAAAGAAGCTGGCCGCGGAGCTCGATAGGCGGCGCTTGAGTTTCGATATGTGCGCGGCCCCGACGCCCTATGCTGCGTTGTGGCTCGCGCGCGAGGCACGAGCGGATGTGCTCGAATCGAGCTCATTGGCGGGACGTTTGAGCGCATTGCCGCTGGTCGCGACTCGTTGGCCGGATGACGTCAAGCTCAAGCTTACGGAAATGGGAGTGCAGAGCGTCGGAGACTGCTTGCGCTTACCGCGCGACGGCTTCGCGCGCAGAATCGGCGCGCCCTATCTTCACCAATTGGACCAAGCCTTAGGTCGACAACCCGATCTCAGACGCGAGATCGTGGTTCAGCCGAGCTTGAGCGGGATGATCGAATTCCCCGCCGAAATCACGCAAACGGCAGCGCTCGCGGCCGCGTTGCAGAGCATCGTGACGAGCCTGGCCGACGATTTGCGGAAGCGCCAGCGTCAAGTACAAAACTTGTGCATCGTCTTCCACCATGCACGGCGGCCGCCGACGCTCTGCCGGTTGCAATTGATCGAGCCTGCTCATGAAGTACGCAGGCTTTCGGATCCGTTGATCGCACGCTTGGAGCGCTTGGTCCTACCTGCGCCGGTGATTGCGCTTGGGCTGGATGCCGGCGTGCCGGTCGCCATGCGGCTTGAAGCCGTAGAGCTTTTTGCAGACGGGGGGAGATCGGGACAAGTGCCGGTCTCGCCGGCTGCGTTGATCGAGAGCTTGCGCGCGCGTTTCGGCGCCGAGGGCGTCTATGGCCTCGGCTGGATGAACGAGCATCGTCCCGAGCGGGTATGGATCAAGCTCACGGAAAGGCTCTTGCACGGCCGCGCCCGCGCTGCGCGACTGCCGAGAGTACCGAATCGACCGCTGTGGATCTTGCCTTCCCCCGTGCCGCTCGCCGGGGGACGCTTCGAGCCGTGTCGCGAAACGGTTGCCGATGAGTGGCGCACGAACGAGCCGGAACGCATCGAGAGCGGTTGGTGGGACGGCGGCGATATTCGTAGAGATTATTACGCCGTTACCACGAGGTGCGGCCAAAGATTGTGGGTCTACCAGGATTGCGTCACGCGCTCTTGGTATTTGCACGGCATTTTCGGCTGATGACCGGCGTCGATTACGCAGAGCTCCATTGCTTGAGCAACTTCACATTTTTGCGCGGCGCCTCCCACCCCGAGGAGCTCATCGAGCGAGCGGCGGAGCTTGAGTATGCGGGACTCGCACTCACGGATGAGTGCTCCGTTGCCGGCGTCGTGCGCGCTCACACGGCTGCAAGAAAACTGCCGATAAAGCTCGTCGTCGGCAGCGAGCTCACGTCGACCGAGGGTTTGCGCCTGGTCGTTCTCGCCGCCGATCGAGCCGGTTACGGCGCGCTTTGCAGGCTTTTGAGCATGGCCAGGCTTGCGACGTCCAAGGGCGAGTATCGCGTCGGTCGCGAGGATATCGCGCGGCATCTACAGGCCTCTTCGTGCCTCGTTTTATGGTTGCCCGACGAGCTCGCGGATGTCGAAGCCGGAGCTTGGCTCAAAGAGCGTTTCGACGACCGGATTTGGCTCGCCGTAGAGCTTTTGATCAACGGCCGCGATCGGGCGTTGCTCGATGGCCATCGGGCGTGTGCGGAAAAGCTCGGTATGCGCGCCGTCGCGAGCGGCAATGTGCATATGCATATCCGCGAGCGCCGGAGGTTGCAGGATACTTTGACTGCCATCCGGCTCAAGACCCCCGTCGAGAAGTTGGGCTTTGAGATTTCCTCCAATGCGGAGCGCGTGCTCAGGCCGTTCTCCGAGCTCGTGCGCGTCTATCCCCGCGAGCTTTTGCGGGAAACGCTCGGGATTCTCGAGCGCATCGAATTTTCTCTGGATCAATTGCGTTATGAATATCCCGCCGAGCTCGTTCCACAAGGCGAGACGCCGGCGAGCTATTTGCGGTGGTTGACGGAGCAGGGCGCTCGCCGGCGATGGCCGCACGGCGTGCCGGCGGAGATGAGCACGCTCATCGAGCATGAGCTTACGCTCATCGGCGAGCTCGCTTATGAGCCGTACTTCCTCACGGTGCATGACATCGTCGGGTTTGCGCGCGGCAAAGGCATTCTTTGCCAAGGCAGAGGTTCGGCGGCGAACTCGGCTGTCTGTTATTGCTTGAGGGTTACCGAAGTCGATCCGGCGAGGATGCAGATGCTCATGGAGCGGTTTATTTCCAAGGAACGCAATGAGCCGCCCGACATCGATGTGGATTTCGAGCACGAGCGTAGAGAAGAGGTCATCCAATACATCTACCGGAAATACTCCCGGGAGCGAGCGGCGTTGGCGGCCACGGTCATTACCTATCAAGCCAAGAGCGCCACGCGCGATGTCGGCAAAGCGTTGGGGCTCGATGAGGCGCAAGTGAGCATGCTCGCGAAATCGCTGCAATGGTGGGACGAAACCGGCGTCGACGCACGACGAATCCGCGCCGCGGGGCTCGATCCGGAGAGCCCCAAGACTCGATTGCTCAAGGAGTTGTCGATCGAGCTCATGGGTTTCCCGCGCCACCTCTCGCAACACGTCGGCGGCTTCGTGATATCGGCGGGTCCTTTGACGGAGCTCGTCCCGGTCGAGAATGCCGCCATGCCGGAACGAACCGTCATTCAGTGGGACAAGGACGACCTCGAAGAGCTCAAGTTGATCAAGGTAGACGTATTGGGGCTCGGCATGCTCTCCGCGCTCCGGCGCAGCTTCGAGCTCATGAGGAGCTTCTACGGCCGCGAGTTTTCACTCGCCGATGTTCCCGCCGAGGACCCGGTGGTCTACGACATGATTTGTAAGGCAGACACGATCGGCGTGTTCCAGATCGAATCGCGTGCGCAGATGGCGATGCTGCCGCGGCTCAAGCCGCGCTGTTACTACGATCTCGTCATCGAGGTGGCAATCATCCGGCCGGGGCCGATCCAGGGCGACATGGTGCACCCGTATCTGCGTAGACGCGCGGGCGAAGAACCCGTCGTATATCCCAGCGATGCGGTCAAGCAGGTTCTCGAGCGCACCTTGGGTGTGCCGCTCTTTCAAGAGCAAGTCATGCGGCTCGCGGTCGTCGCCGCCGGCTTCACGCCGGGCGAAGCCGATCAGTTGCGCCGCGCCATGGCGGCCTGGCGCCGGCGAGGGGAAATGAGCACGCTCGAGGAACGGCTCATCGACGGCATGCTCAAGAACGGCTATACGCACCGGTTTGCCGAACAGATATTCAATCAGATCAGGGGTTTCGGCGAATATGGATTTCCCGAGTCGCATGCGGCGAGCTTCGCGTTGCTCGTTTACGTTTCCGCCTGGCTCAAATGCCGGGAGCCCGCGATCTTTTTTTGCGCGCTGCTCAATAGTCAACCGATGGGATTCTATGCACCGGCGCAATTGGTGCGTGCGGCGCGCGAGCATGGCGTCGACTTGAGGACCATCGACGTCGCGCTGAGCCAGTGGGATTCGAGCATCGAGAGAACCGCCGACGATCATCCCGCCCTCCGTCTCGGCTTGCGTATCGTGAAAGGTTTCTCCGCGAGCGGCGGAGAACGATTGTGCCGGGCGCGCGCGGCGGCGGGCTTTATCAGCATTCAGGACCTCGCTCATCGTGCACGGCTCGATAAAAAGGATTTAGGTGCTTTGGCATCCGCGGGCGCGCTCGGAACGCTTGCCGAGAATCGCCATCGTGCCTGCTGGCAGGTTGCGGGGGTCGAGCGGACCGGCCCGCTGCTCGAGGCCGTGCCGTACGTCGAAGGGATACCGATGTTGCGGCGTCCGAGCGAAGGCGAAGACATCGTGGCCGATTATCGGCGTCTCGGCTTGAGCTTGAGAAGGCACCCGCTCGCGCTGTTGCGTGCACGGCTCAAGACCTTAGGGATCGAAGCTCTGGCGGACGTCAGGGCCTTGCCGAACGGTGCCGGCACTCATTCGGCGGGTCTCGTCATCACGCGCCAGCGGCCGTCGAGCGCGGCGGGCGTGACTTTCGTGACCGTCGAGGACGAATCGGGCTATCTCAATCTGATCGTCTGGGAACGGCTCGCGCAACGTGCGCGCGAGGTATTGTTGGGCGCTACTTTATTGGGGTTCAAGGGTAAGGTGCAGAAGGAGCATGACGTCGTGCACGTCATCGCAGAGCGCCTGTACGATCATAGTTCCTTGCTGGGCGGGCTCACGGCTCGGTCGAGAGATTTCCACTGAGCGCTCCCGGCTGACGACTCTCCGCAAGCACTCGTTATATCTCGTAGTCCTCGAAATCCTCGAGATCGCGACTCGCCCTGCGACGCTCCATCAATTCCTCGAGGCGGCGTCTCGTGTCCACTTCCCGGCCGAGCTTGGTGGCGAGACCGTTACTCTCGAGCTCATGGATGAGCTCTTCGACGTTGATCTCGACCGACGGATCACCGACGTTGTCCGTGACCTCTTCGGCTTCAGAATCTTCGCCCGCCGAATCTTCTGACTCCTCTTCAGCCTCTTTGCTTTCGTCTTCTAAATCATCTTTTAGCGCTGACTCATCGGTCATAGCTCCTCCCCAATTTGGAGGCGGCCAGCCCTTAAACCGCGATCGGCGCTTTTATAAACCTAGCAGGGGTCCTTCGCAATACCCGTCCGAAGCAGAATGTGAACGGGCGCACAAACCGTGACGAAACGCCCGAATCCGCGGCGCGAAAGTCAGCCTACGAGCTGATTGATTTGGAAAATAGGCAACAGAATCGCCATGACGATCGTGAGCACCATCACGCCCATAAGAACGATCAGCGCCGGCTCCAAGATGCTGAGCATTGCGCTCAGCAGGCTATCCATCTCGCTCTCTTGATGAATCGCGGCCCGTTCGAGCATGCTGTCGAGTTCGCCGCTCGCTTCGCCGCTCGAAATCAGGTGGATGCTCATCGGCGGGAACAATTTGGACTGGGAGAGCGATCGGCCGATTGCCGCGCCTTCGCGCACGCGTATGCTCGCTTCCTCGACTGCAGCGCGCATCGGCAGATTGCCGACGACGGAAGCGCCGATCTGCAAAGCTTCGAGCGCCGGTACGCCGCTCGTGGTCAGGATGCTCAAGGTGCGCGTGAAACGCGCCGTGTTGAGCCCGCGAACGACTCGACCCACCACCGGCAAACGCAGCAGCCAGCCGTGGAACACGCGGCGCGCCTGCTCGCCTTGCAGCACTTTTCTGATCGCGAGCACGATCACGACGATGGCCGCCAATGCCGCCCACCACCACGATTGTAGAAACGTCGCGAGCGCGATGAGCGCGCGTGTCAGGACGGGAAGCTGTTGCCCGGTGTTTTCAAAGACTTCCACGATTTTCGGAACGATCGCGATGAGCATGAAGACTACGATGCCGAGCGACAGGACGGTGAGCACGATCGGGTAGATCATCGCCTGGGCGATTTTTTGCCGCAGCCCATGGCGGGATTCGGTGTATTCGGCGAGCCGCTCCAGTACCGAGTCGAGTTGACCGGCCTGCTCGCCGGCTGCCACCGTGGCCCGGTACACGGTCGGAAACGCGTGTGGAAAATCTTCGAGCCCGGAAGCCATGCTATGGCCCTCGAGCACCTTGGCGCGCACGCCGAGTACGATGCTCTTCAAGCGCGGCTTGTCGGTCTGCTCGCTGACGGCTTGCAATGACTCATCGAGCGGCAAGCCGGCACGCACGAGCGTCGCCAACTGCCGCGTGAGGAGCGCGAGATCGAGCGTGCCGATGCGGCGGCCGAACGAGATCAGGGGGCGCCGCGCGCGCCTCTCCTGCGACTCGACCTCGGCGACTTCGACGGGCAGTAGCTTGCGTTCGCGCAGCAGCTGGCGCACGTGCTTGGCGGTGTCGCCCTCGAGAACGCCCTTGTGCTCCTTGCCCGCGGCGTCGACGGCGACGTACTGAAACGCGCCCACTCTAGAAGAACCCTCTGTTGCTGGCCACTAGTCGCTGCGCGTGACCCTCAAGACCTCCTCGAGAGTCGTGGAGCCCGCCAACACGCGGCGGATCCCGTCCTCGCGGATGCTCGGGCCCCGTCGCCGTGCGTTGCGCTCGAGCTCGTGCTCGCCGGCGCCGTCGTGAATCATCGTGCGCATCTCGTTGTCGATGGTGACGACTTCGTAAATGCCCGTGCGGCCTTCATAAGCGCGCTCCTCGACGCCTACGCGGTAAAGCGCCGGCGGATCGGCCGGATCCACATTCATGACCTGACACTCGTACTCCGATGCCGTATAGGGCTCGGCGACGGCCGGGTTGAGCACGCGCACGAGGCGCTGCGCGATCACGCCGATCAAGCTCGATGACAACAGGAACGGCTCGACGCCCATGTCGCGCAAGCGCGTCACGGCGCCGACCGCCGTGTTCGTGTGCAACGTCGAAAGCACCAAATGACCCGTTAAGCTTGCCTGTACCGCGATTTCGGCGGTTTCGAGATCGCGAATCTCGCCCACCATGACGACGTCCGGGTCCTGGCGCAGGATCGCACGCAAGCCGCGCGCGAACGTCATGTCGACCTTGGTGTTGACCTGCGTCTGGCCGATGCCGTCGATGTGATACTCGATGGGATCCTCCACAGTGAGGATGTTGCGGCTCAAATCGTTGATGCGCTCGAGAGCCGCATACAACGTCGTCGTTTTGCCGGACCCCGTCGGGCCCGTGACGAGCAGGATTCCGTGCGGCCGATGGATGAGCTCGTCCATGATCTTTTGATCGCGAGCCGACATTCCCAAGTGGTCGAGGTCGAGGCGGCCCGCCTGCTTGTCGAGCAACCGCAGCACGACGCGCTCGCCGTGTCCGGAAGGAATCGTCGAGACACGCACGTCGACGGCGCGTCCCGCGATGCGCAACGAGATTCTGCCGTCCTGCGGCAGGCGTTTCTCGGCGATGTCGAGCTTCGACATGACCTTGATGCGCGAAACGACGAGCGGTGCAACGGCGCGCCGCGACTGCAGCACCTCCTGCAAGATGCCGTCGATGCGGAAGCGCACGGTGAGCCGGTTCTCATAGGGCTCGATGTGGATATCCGACGCGTTGTTCTTGACCGCTTGAGTCAGGAGGGCATTGATGAGCCGGATGATCGGCGCATCGTCGACGCTGTCCAAGAGGTCGGAAGGCTCGGGCAGCTGTTGCGCAACGGCGAACAGGTCGACGTCGTCGTCGAGCCCCTCGACCATGGTCATCGCGGCGCCGCTCTCGTAAGCGGTTTGCAGCCGCGCATCGAACAGTTCCGCATCGACGGCCGTGAAGCTCAAGGGGACGCCGACGAAGCGCCTGGCTTCGGCGAGACTGAGCGGCGACGTGCCTTTGCGATAAATCGCCCGCGGGCCCTGCGGACCGTTCTCGACGAGCACGCCGTGGCGTTTCGCGAACGCAAAAGGCAGCAGGCGCGGCGACGCCGGTGCCGCGCCGGCGCCGGGCTCAGGGCGCGCCGTCGCCACTGGCGGGAGTTTCCTCGGGAGTCGTCGCCGGAGTGTCCGCGGGCGGCAGCGGCGGCAGCTCGGGGTGACTTTCCCCGCGCATGAGCTGCGGCGGCCTCTGCGACTGTTCCTGCTGTTGCTCCTGAAGGTATCGGTACTTGCCGCTCGTCGCCTCGCTCGCGCCCGCGCTGTCGCGGAGAATCGTCGGACGAATGAAAACCATGAGGTTGCTGCGCTCGCGGTCGGTTCTGCGCGCGCGGAATAGCCAGCCCAAGCCGGGAATGCGTCCGAGCACGGGCACGCGCTGCTCGCGCTGCAACAACTGGTCGTCAATGAGCCCGCCCAAGATGAGCACGTCGCCGTCGTCGACGTACACCGACGTTACGATGCTCCTCGTGTTCGTGACCAAGTCGACGGCGCCCGTGGCTTCGCTGCTCAAGCTCGAAGTCTCCTGCTCGATCGCGAGTTGCACCCCCGTGCCCTCGTTGATCTGCGGCGTGATCCTCAAGCTCGTGCCGACCTCCTGCCGCTGGATCGTCGTGAACGGGTTCACGGAGCCGTCGGAGCTGCCCGTGCTCGTGAACTGGCCGCTCACGAACGGCACTTCCTGGCCCACGCGGATCTCCGCTTCCTCGTTGTCGAGCACGGTGATGGTCGGCGTCGAGATGATGTTCGTCGCGGCGTCGCCGCGCAGCGCCGAAACGACGGCCGCCCAGCTCGTGCCGGCGTCGCGGATGCGGCCGACGGCCATCGTGATGCCTTGCGGTACGCTCGCCGGGTTCGGCGTGTCGCTCTGGCCGACGGTTGCAAGATTCAGGATGCCTCCCCCGGAAGCGCCGGGGAAATTGGTGAGGCCGACGGCCTCGTCCTCGTCCGAGCCGTCGATCACCCACGTGAGCCCGAGCTCCGCGGCCTTGTCCTCACTGACCTCGACGATGATCGCGTCGACGAGCACTTGGAGCCGCCGAATGTCGATCCGGTCGATGACACTCAGCATGTCTTGCCGGATACGCGCCGGTGCGTTGATCACGAGCGCGTTGGTGCCAGAATCCGGCCAGATGCTGATCGTGCCCGCATTGGGACCGCCCGCGGCGCCTTCGGCGGCCGCCTGCGCGCCGTATTGCCCCTGGAGCTTCGCCGCGAGATCTTCGGCGTCCGCATAGTTCAAATAGCGAACCAGCGTCTCGCCGCCAGTCTCCGAGGGCGTGTCGAGACTCGCGATGAGCTCGCGGTAGCCGGCCTTCATGTTCGCCGATCCGGACAGCAGCACGCTGTTGGTGCGCTCGTCGGGGAACGCTTGCACGGTCGGTACGCCGGTCGCGGCCGCGGACGCCTGCACGAGCGTGCTCAACATGCGCACGACCTCGCCGGCCGCCGCGTGCTGGAGCGTAATGACCTCGACATCCTCGGAACCGACACGATCGATGCGCCGGATGATATCGACCATGCGCTGCATGTTGCCCGCACGGTCGGAGAGGATCAGCATGTTGGCGCTCTGGTGCGCCGCCAGATGCGCATATTGCGGCATCATCGGACGCAGGATCGGCACGAGCTGCGCGGCCCCGACGTTTCTGAGCTCGATCGTCTGCGTGACGATTTCAGAGCCTTGGCCCTCGGGGCCCGAGCCGCCCACCTGGCGCGCGTTGGCATCGGGCAGAATTTGGACGACGCCGTCGGACTCCACGGCCATGTAGCCGTGAACCTCGAGCATTTGCAGGAACAGCTGATAGAACTCGTCCGGTGTCAGCGGCGTCGAGTTGTACAACGTCACGTTCGCGCGCACGCGGGGATCGACGATCATCGGCCGCCCCGTGACGGCCTGCACGCCCTCGATGACGACGCGGATGTCGTTCTCGCGAAAGCTCGGAGTGATCTGCTGGTCTTGCGCCTGCGCACGCGCCGCTTGCGGCGCGACGATGCATACGGCGCAACCGACCGCGACGTTCCAAGCTCGCTTGACTGCGCGATGCTCGAGATTCTTCATTCGAGATTCTCCGCGATGTTTTGCAGCTGGGTCATGTCGATGACGATGACCTGCGGCGTGCCCTCACGCAGGACCGTCACGGTGGCCATCGACGCCTCTCCCAGGGATTCGAAGACTTGCAGCGACGTCGCCATGTCGTTGAGCACGGTGCCGTTGACGTCGGTCAGCACGTCGCCGGGCTCGAGCCCGAGCGCGGCAAAGGCATCGCGGTCGCGACCGGGCGTGATGCGGTAGCCGACCATTTGGCCGCCTTCGAGATGCGGCGACGCCCGAATGACATCCGTGATCCGCGACGCGTTGGCGCTCAATACCTCGCGCAACGAGCCGCCCGTGTTCTGCGGCGTCGGGGGCGCGACGCGCCCCATCGGCGGCGCCGCCCCGGCGAGCTCTTGCGGTTGCGGGAAGCGCAGCGTCTCGAGCCGGCCGTTACGGTTGATCAGCACACGGTTCTCGTACACCGCGTGCAGCGTCGCGCCGTTGCCGCCGTCGATCGCTGCGCCCGTGTGATAAAACTTCTGCTCGCCGCGTCCGCTCGAGATCGAGGCGGTGCCGTCCTCGGGCTGCGGGCGCGCCCAGACACCGTTGAGCACGAGGCTCAAAGTCGTCTCCGGGGCATCGACGACTTCCTCGACGACGGTTTCCGGCGCCGCTTGCGACGCCTCGCCGAAAGGATGCCAGTCCGCGAGGCTGTCCAGACGCGAGCTCGGCGCCGGGCCTTGAGTCGAACGCGTAGTGGCGACCGCGGGCGGGGGCGCGGTGGGCGAGTCGCCGG
>Ga0209109_10001391_pt1 | contig 13358 bp, 11 predicted proteins | sample Rifsed10ft2_FD_184004 | JGI IMG/M metagenome (GOLD analysis project Ga0209109, IMG submission 184004) | Soil microbial communities from Rifle, Colorado, USA - sediment 10ft 2 (version 2) | ecosystem: Environmental > Terrestrial > Deep subsurface > Rock core/Sediment | place: Rifle, Colorado... | reverse complement strand
TGCGCCGCCTGTTTCGGGCCGGCGACGACAGGCAGGGGTTCATACTCAACTTCAATCAGGTCCAACGCCTGCCCGGCAATCTCTTCCGAATCGGCGACGACGAGCGCAATCGCATCGCCCACGTATCGCACCTTGTCCGCTACGCGGCACAGCACCGGCCAGTCAATCTCGTGCACGCCGCAATCCTTGCGCCCCGGGATGTCGTCGGCGGTGAGCACAGCGACGACGCCGGGCAGCGCCCTCGCTTTGCTCACATCCACTTTCAACAGGCGTGCGTGGGGATACTTGCTCCGCAACGCCCGCGCGTGCAGCATTCCCTCGATGTACAGGTCGTCGGCAAAGATGCCCCGGCCCGTCACCTTGTCCACCGCGTCGGGGCGCGGCAGCGGGCGGCTGATGGCTTTCAGCGGTTGCTTGACCGAGGGCAACGGCGGCACAGCCCGTCCAGCGGCCCGTTGAATCGCGCGAATGATCGCGTTGTGGCCGGTGCAGCGGCAGATGTTCCACTGGTGACCGTCGTAGATTTCTTCGAGCGTGGGGCTGGGGTTTTTGTCCAGCAGCGCTTTGGTGGACATGATGAAGCCGGGCGTGCAGAAGCCGCACTGGGTCGCGCCCTGATCAATGTACGCTTGTTGAATGGGGTGGAGTTGACCGCCCGGCCCGGCGAGGCCCTCGACGGTGATGATCGCCGCCCGGTCCGCCCGTTTCATCGGGATGAGACACGATCGCACGGCCTCCCCATCCTTGATGACCACGCAGCTCCCGCAGTGGCCGGTGGCGCAGCCGTCCTTGACGCCGGTCAGCCGCAGTTGATCGCGAAGCACATCCATCAAAAGCGTTTTGGGCGTGGCCGTCACCTGTCGCGGTTGGCCGTTGACGACGAGCGTGTACGTTTCCCTGTCTGACATGGCGACCTCCGACTCAGTTGCCGGTACTCAGGAGTCAGGAGCCCGAAGGGACGGGCAGCAATTCAATCTGATGACTGGCGCCTGAGGTCTGATGACTGCATGGGTCGCGCGGCGCTTCTCGACGGGCGGGGATGCCCGACGCCGCCTCCGGCCCAGCCGGAGACGACCGCTCGACCGGGGTCAAGTGGATTGTAGCACGCCGCTGAGGGCTGAGCAAGATATCGGAAACAGGAACAGCCTCCCGCACGAGAGGCTGTTTCCTGAAACACAGACCTGGCCGGTCTCCACCCCGCTCCGCCTCTCTTTCGCGAAGTACCCTTGAAGCGAAGCGGAAAGGGCGGAGGCGCTTCGCGAGACCCGTCAGGTCTAGAACTTCTTACTCGTCCGGCAGCTTGAGCGTGATCACTCGAATTCGCTGGAAGCCGTACTCGGAGACAAATAGGTGGCCGCGCCCGTCATACACCATACCAATCGGCCAGCTGAAGGTCGCGTTCGCCAGCCTGCCGTCCACCACCGTGCCGCCGGGCTTGGTCGAAGTCCGGCATAAGCCTGCATACACCAGTGCGAAAGTCGGTTTCAAGCGGCGGATGCAGTTGTTGTGCGTGTCGGCCACGTAGGCGACCTGCGGCCCGGTGAAGACAATCGAGCCGGGCTGATCGTATTGCGAGAATGTGTGCGGCCCGTCCGCCGGCCCCATCTGGCCTTTGCCGGAGAAAGTGACCACCGTCCCATCCGGCTTTATCTGCCGGATAAAGTGCGCCAGATCTTTCCCGGGGTCACACTCGGTGTCGTCGCAGCCGGTCGTCACATACAGGCTGTCATCCGGCGCAAAAGTGAGCGCAATGGGGCTGGCGAACTGCGCCTGAGCCGCCGGGCCGTCCGCGTATCCCCTCGTCCCGGTTCCCACAAAAGTCTTCACCTCCCCGTCCGCCGATACGGTACGCACGGCGTAATTCCCGTAGTCTGCCACGTACAGCGTGCCGTCTTCACCCAGCGCCAGCCCGGCCGGACGGTTGAAGCGCGCTTCCGCGCCTTTGCCGTCTTTCAAACCCTTCTCGGTTTCGCTCCCGACGAGCAGCGTGGCCGTGCCGTCCGAAGAGAGGGTGTAGATTGCGTTCACACTGCTGCCGTCGCACGAGTCTGCGCTGATATAAATCGTCCCCTCCTTGCCTACCGCAATGCCATAAGGACAATTGAATGTGGCGGCGCCCACCGGCTCCGCCTTGCCGTCCTGATCTACTTTCAACACACGCCCATCCGCCTTACGTTCCGTAATATACAGCATCCCGGCCTCATCCATCGCCACGAAACCCAGAGGCGCCCCCAAGTCCTCAGTGAAAGAGCCGACGCCCGGCTGATCGGGGATACCGCGCGTTTCCACGGTGGGGCGTACAAACGGCGTGGGGGTCGGGCCGGGCGTGCGCGTAGGCCGAGGCGTTACCGTCGGGGTGAGGGTGGCCTCCTCTACCACTTCGGCGCCCTCGGGCGCGCACGCGGCCAGCAACAAAAATGCTCCGGTCAGCGCCAGAGCCAGCCATGCCAGACGTTTCTTGTTCATGTCATTCCTCTCCTCCTCGGACGTTGCGGTTGGGATGCCCGCATTTTGGCACGGCTTCCGGGGAAGGTCAAACCGCCTCAGACATCGCCAGCGGCTCGCAGGCGCTCGATCTCCTCCACGGTGTATCCCAGCTCCGTGAGCACGGCCTGCGTATGTTCGCCTAACATCGGCGGCGGGAGGCGATAGCGCGCCGGGGTGTCCGAAAGGCGAACGGGGTTGGCGAGGGACTTGACCGCGCCCGCGCGTCGAAGATCGTCTTTAGACGACGGGCGCGGCATCTCGACGATGTTCCCCCTCTGCTGGTAGTGCTCGTCCGCGAGCATGTCCGGGACGGTGTTGATCGGCCCACAGGGGATCTCGGCGGCCCGGAGTCTGGGGAGCAGCTCGGCGGCGGGGATGTGCTTCAGCCGCGCCTCGAGGATGGGGATGAGCTCGGCGCGATGGGCGAGCCGCGCCTGATTCGTCGCAAAGCGCGCGTCGTCGCGCACCTCCGGCCCGAGGCCGACCACCTCGCAGAACTGCGCCCACTGCTTCTCCGACCCTACGGTGATCACCACATCTGTGTCGGCGGTGTGGAAAACCTGGTACGGCACGATGGCGGGGTGCGCGTTCCCCAGCGGGCGCGGGGATTGCCCCGTCGCAAAAAAATCTCCGGCCAGGATCGTCAAATAAGCCGCCTGCGATTCGAGCAGGCTCGCGTCAATGAGCTGCCCTTGCCCGGTCTGGTCGCGCACGCGCAGCGCGGCGAGGATACCAATGGCGGTGTACAGCCCCGTGGTCATGTCGGCGAGCGGGATGGGGTAGCGCATGGGGACGGTCTCGAGCGTGCCGGTGACGGACATCAGCCCGGCCTCGCCCTGCGCCACGAGGTCGTACCCCGAGCGGCCCGCGTACGGCCCGGTGCGGCCATAGCCCGTGATGGAGGCGTAGATGAGGCGCGGGAACTTCGCGCGCAGCCTTTCCACGTCGAGCGCAGCGCGGCGGAGGCTGTCGGCGCGCGGAATGTTGCACATGAACACGTCGGCGATGGCGAAGAGTTTGTGCATCACCGCCTGCCCCGGCGCGGATTGAATGTTGAGCGTGAGGCTGCGCTTATTGCGGTTGGTCGAGCAGAAGTAAGCGCTCTCGCCATTCGGGAGGCGCGCGCCCCACTTGCGGCTTTGGTCGCCCGCGCCAGGGCGCTCGATTTTGATCACGTCCGCGCCCAGATCGCCCAGCAACATAGCGCAGTACGGCCCGGCCAGGGCTTCGGTGAGGTCAACGATCCGAATGTTTGCGAGCGGCAGCATGGGGCCTCCTCTGGGAACGCGCGCATTATACTGGAGGCGGCCAACCCTGTACGCCTCTCATATCCTACTCAACTACATCTGTACAATGACCAGGCACGTCACAGACAATCCACTGCACAATCTCCACAATTTCTCCACAACCTTCCGTTACCCTCGGCCCTATGTCCAAGACCATCCTGGTCATTGACGACGAACCAAAGATCGTCGAAATCTGCCGGGACTATCTCGTGGCGGCGGGGTTCGACGTGATCACGGCGAGCGACGGCCCGCAGGGTTTAGCCGCCGCCCGTCGCGAGCGCCCCGACCTGATCGTGCTCGACTTGATGCTGCCGGGGATGGACGGACTGGACGTGTGCCGCGAGCTGCGGCGTGAGAGCAGCACCCCCGTCATCATGCTTACCGCACGTGTCGAGGAAAGCGACAAACTCGTCGGGCTGGAGTTGGGCGCGGACGACTATCTCACCAAACCGTTCAGCCCGCGCGAGCTCGTGGCCCGCGCGCGGGCGTTGCTGCGGCGCGCCTCCGGCTCCGCCGCGCCCGCCGAGGTCATCCGCGCCGGGGCGCTTACCCTCGACCGCGCCCGCTACCACGCCCTCCTGCCTGACCGCGAGGGCCACGACCGTGAGGTCGCGCTCACCCCAACCGAGTTCGAAATTCTCGCCGCGCTGGCCAGCCAGCCGGGCCGCATCTTCTCGCGCGCGCAACTCCTAAGCGTCGCGCGCGGCGTCGCCTTTGAGAGTTACGAGCGCGCGATCGACTCGCACATCCGCAACCTGCGCCGGAAGATCGAGCCGGGCGAAGGGGAGCCGCGCTACATTATCACCGTGCACGGCGTCGGGTACAAATTCGCGGAGTGAGGCGTGACTCATCTGCCCGATCCCCACGGCTCCGTCAGCCACATCCGCCGCCGCCTGTTCCTGCTGCTGGTGCAAGCTTTCGGCGCGGTGGTGCTGCTCACGCTCGTCCTGCTCATCGCGCTCGTCGGACTGGTGCTCAGCAACGCCTCGCGCTTCACGTCCGCCTTCAAGCCGCCCACCGCCTACGCACTCGAAGCCTATTACCTCGCGCACGGCAGCTGGGAGGGCGTCGAGAGCCTGCCGCGCGACATTCCGGAGAGCGGCGAAAGCCAGTGGGAGCGCGGCCTGCTGCTGGATGCCGCCGGGCGCGTCTTGCTCGATCGTGGCCGCGCCGACTCGCCCCGCGTGGGCCAGACCTACTCGTCCACCCAGCTCGACCTCCTTTTCCCGCTTCAGGTCCGGAGCGCTTCGATTGGAACGCTCGTCTTCGAGCGATCCGCCGACGCCGGACTCTTGCGCCTCTTTGTGGCGCTATTGCCCCCTCTCATCGTCATCTCGTTCTTCACTGGACTGCTCACCCTTCTCATCGGCCTGCTCCTCACCCGCCGCATCGTCACGCCGCTCGCCGAAGTCATTGCCGCCGCGCACTCGGTCGCCTCCGGCGACCTCTCGACCCGTGTGGAAGTGCGCGGCCCCGGCGATTTGCGCAGCCTGAGCGACAGCTTCAACCGCATGGCCGACGCGCTCGAACGCACCGACCGCGAGCGGCGCAACTTGCTCGCCGACGTCGCGCACGAGCTCCGCACCCCGCTCACCATCATCCGCGGGAAACTCGAAGGCATGGTGGACGGCGTCTATTCCGCCGATGAAGCGCACGTCGCGCCGGTGCTCGAAGAAACGTACGTGCTCGAACGCCTGGTGGAAGACCTGCGGCTGCTCACTCTCGCCGAGACGCGCCAGCTGCACTTCGACCGCGAACCGATTGACCTCGGCGACCTCGCCGAACGCGCGGCCGACCTGTTCGAGGCCGAAGCCGCCGAAAAGGGGGTCGCGATCACCGTGCGGGTTGTGCCAGGTCTGCCGCCCGTCCTCGCCGACCCGCAGCGCGTAGGTCAAGTCATCGGCAACCTGATGAGCAACGCGCTGCGTTACGTCCCAAAGAACGGCCGACTCGAGATCGCCGTGCAACGATCCAATGCTAGCGTCGAGCTGACGGTGAGCGACGACGGCCCCGGCGTATCGGAGGCCGACCTGCCTCATCTCTTCGACCGCTTCTGGCGCGGCGAGAAATCGCGCGCACGGTCGGAGGGCGGCGCGGGGCTGGGGCTGGCCATTGCCAGACAACTCGTCGAAGCGCAGGGCGGCACGATTGCGGCTCGCCTTCGGCCCGGCGGCGGTTTGTGCGTCTCCGTCGTCATGCCGATTTTCAAGCCATCATCCATTCAACGTTGAGTCCTCAGGAGGTTCAATATGGAAAAACCCAAACGACGCATCCCCCGCTGGCTGATTGTGTCCGGAGTGATCGTGGCCCTGCTCGCCTGCGCCGGTCTCGTGGCCGCCCGCGTGGCCGCGCGGCAAAATAGGGCCGCCGCGCTCAAAACGGCGCAGGTCACCACCATCACCGCCGTGGACAGTGTCGAGTCCTCGGGCGCGGTGCAGGCCTTGCAGTCCGCTTCCGTATTCTGGGAAACCACCGGAACGGTCGCGGCAGTGAAAGTGAAGGAGGGCGATCAGGTCAAAGCAGGCGACGTGCTGATGACGCTCGACCCGACCAGCGCGCCCGCGAACGTGATCCTTGCGCAGGCCGACCTCATCGCCGCGCAAAAGACGCTCGACGACCTGCTCCATCCGTCCGCGCTCGCGCTCGCCAACGCCGAAAAGGCGGTGGCCGACGCACAGGACGCGCTGGAGAAGGCGCAGAAAGACCTGCGCAACGCCCAATACCCGGTTGGCCAGGGCTTGTTGGACGCCATCTCCGACGCGCAGCTCGCGCTCGACAATGCGCAGGCCAACTTGCAGCTCGCCAACGTGGACCCCAACGTCTCGGCGTACAACAACGCCGTCTTTGTCACGAACTGGTATCGCCGCCAGTGGGAAGAGGCCAAAGCCAAATACGACGCCAGCAACGGCGCTCAGGATTTGAAAGATGCGATGGATCGGGCCTGGAACGCTTACCAGTCCAAGCTCAACGATCAATTGGCGCTGCAATTGCGCATCAGCACCGACCAGGCCAACAAGACCGACGCCGTCGCCAAGACGCAGGAAAAGTACGACACCGCCGTGGCCAACCTGAACGCCGCGCAGCAAGGCCCCGACGCGACCAGGCTCGCGGTGGCGCAGGCCAAGGCGGCCGTGGCCGAAGCGAATCTCGCCGACGCGCAGAGCAAACTCGACACGTTGAAGAACGGCGCCGACCCCAACGACCTCATTTCGGCCCGCGCGCGATTGCAGGCGGCGCAGGCTACGGTAGAATCGTTGACGGTCAAAGCGCCCTTTGACGGCGAAGTGCTGGTGGTCAACTACCATCCTGGCGATGCGGTGTCGCAGACGCAGGCGGCGGTCATGCTGGCTAACCGCTCTCAACTGCGCGTAGAAGTGCCGATTGACGAAATCCAGATCAGCCAGATTCAGGCCGGCGATGCCGTCACAGTCACGCTCGACTCACTCCCGGGCCTCGCCATCTCCGGCACGGTGGGGTGGATCAACCCGGTGGGCAGCACGGTGCAGGGTCTGGTCAAATACACTGTGCGCGTGGATATGACCGAGAGCGACCCGCGCGTGCTCCTCGGCATGACGGCCAATGTCTCCATCGTGACCGATGTGCAGGCAGGCGCGCTGGCCGTCCCGCTCGACGCCGTGCAGCTCGACCAGGGCGGCGAGTTCGTGAACCGCGTCAAAGCCGATGGTACACTGGAACGTGTGAACGTCATCAGCGGCCAACTGCAAGGCGACCTCGTGATCGTGGCCGGCAACCTCAAACCCGGCGACACGGTTCAGATCGTGGAGCCGGTGCCGACGAACCAGGGACTTCCGTTTGGGCCAGGGTAGAATAGAGATTAGAAGTTGGGGATTGTCCGATCTCTGATCCCCAATCTCTGGGAAGAAGCCATGATCGAAATTGAAAACGTCACGAAAATTTACAGAATGGGTGACACGGAGGTGCACGCGCTGGACGGCGTGAACCTGAAGATCGAGAAAGGCGAGATGGTCGCCATCATGGGGCCGTCGGGTTCAGGCAAAAGCACGCTCATGGCGATCCTCGGCTGCCTGGACGTGCCCACCAGCGGCACGTATCGCCTCGACGGCCTCAACGTGGACAGCCTGACCGACAACGACCTGGCCGAGGCGCGCAACCGCAAGATCGGTTTCGTCTTTCAGCAGTTCAACCTCCTCGCCCGCACCACTGCGCTCGACAACGTGATGCTGCCGCTCACGTACGGCGGCGTGAGCGGGCGCAAGCGGCGCGAGCGGGCCGAGGAGGCGTTACAGAAGGTCGGGCTGGCTGAACGGATGCACCACCGCCCCAACGAGCTTTCGGGTGGCCAGCAACAGCGCGTGGCGGTGGCCCGCGCGCTCGTCAACAGCCCCGCCATCCTCCTCGCCGACGAACCAACCGGCAACCTCGACAGCAAGACCGGGACGGAGATCATCCGGCTGTTTCAGGAGTTGCACCGCGAGTCCGGGCAGACGGTGATCTACGTCACGCACGACCCGTTCATCGCCCGGCACACCGAGCGCGTCATCCGCCTCGCCGACGGCCTGGTCTTGGACGACGAGAAGATTGACCACCCGATTGCGGCCGGGACGCCGAGGCCGAGCGAGCTGGCGCTGGCGGCCGAGGCACATCGCTGATCACGGATGACTTGCCACAAGTGATTCAGTCATCCGTGATCAGTCAATGGACACCCGACGATGAACTTCTCAGAAAACTTTCGCATCGCGCTCCGCGCGCTGGCCGCGAACAAGCTCCGTTCCGCGCTGACCATGCTGGGCATCATCATCGGCGTGGGGGCGGTCGTCGCGCTCATGGCCATGGGCAACGGCGCAACGGCTCAGGTCACCAGCCAGATTCAGGATATCGGCTCGAACGTCATCTTCGTCTTTCCGGGGAATTTTCAGCGCGGGGAGGGCCAGGGCGCGTTAACGGTTCGCGCGAATTTGTTTTATGCCGACTACGAGGCGCTGGTCAGGAACCTGCACCAGATCGTGGGCATCGCCCCCACACTGGAAACTAACGCCACCGTCACCTACGGCGCCAAAACGGTGAACGTCGGCGTCACGGCGTCCACGCCCCAGTTCGGGCCGGTGCGTGCCTACGAGGCCGAGTTTGGCCGCTTCCTCGCCGAGGTGGACGGAGCCAGACAGGCGCACGTGGTCGTCCTCGGCTCGCAGACCGCCAAGGATTTATTCGGCGGCTTGAACCCGGTGGGCCGCACCATCAAGGTCAACGGCGTGCCGTTTGAAGTGGTGGGCGTGCTCAAGTCGAAAGGCTCGTCGGGCTTCGGCAGCGCCGACGAGATGCTGCTGATCCCCCTGCAAACCGGCTACGCCGTCTCAGGGAGACTCAGCGCGGTGGACGGCAAGCGGATCGTCAATAGTATTTACCTGTCCGCCGCCAGTCCGGACGTGGTGAACGACGTGATGGTCCAGACCGAGCGCATCCTGCGCCGCCAGCACAGGCTCAAACTGACCGACGAGCTGGACTTCACCGTCTTGAGCCAGTCGGCCTTCCTGGAAGCCTTCAATGCCATCACCGCCACGCTCACCGCATTCCTCGGCGCCATCGGCGCGATCTCGCTCGTGGTCGGCGGCATCGGCGTGATGAACATCATGCTCGTCTCGGTCACCGAGCGCACGCGCGAGATCGGGCTGCGGAAGGCGGTGGGCGCTAAGCGGCGCGCCATCCTGCTTCAGTTTTTGATGGAGACGGTCACGCTGACTTTCATCGGGGGCCTGATCGGCCTTGGGTTGGGATGGGCCATCGCCGCCGGGGTGACGGCCGCCAATCTGCTCACTGCGAAAGTGGATACGGGGACGGTCACGATTGCATTCGTCGTGACCGCCGTCGTGGGCATCGTCGCCGGGGTCTATCCGGCCTTCCGCGCCTCGCGCCTCAACCCGATTGACGCGCTGCGGTACGAATAGCGGATCGCGTATGGCGGATGGCAGATAGCAGATGGCAGATGGCAGATGGTGTTTCGCTACCAGCCATACGCTGTCTGCTATAAGCCAATTTGCTCGACGCGCGACCGCAGCGGCTTCAGCCGGTCTCTGGCCTCGACGCGCGTCTCCGGGCCAATGGTCGGCACCCCGAACTGCTCGATGAGCAGGGACGCCGCGATCGCGCCCTGCAATCCGGCGGCGACGAGGTCGTGCTGCTCCTCGACCCACCCGGCGAGGAAGCCGCCGCAGTAGGCGTTGCCCGCCCCAATCTCGTCCACGACTTTGACCGGCGCGGCGGGGATGCGCGCGGCCTTCCCGGTCTTGCCTTCGACGACGAGCGATCCCCCCTCCCCCATCCGCAGTGCCAGCACGGGCGCGCCCGCGTCAATCAATTGGCGGGCCAGCCGCAGCGGCGGATACGGGCCGGCGAGCGAGCGGGCTTCCTCCAGACTCAGCGAAATGATATCGGCCGCGGCGAGCAGCGCCCGCAGCGCCTCGGGTAGGAGTCTGCGCTCCGCCGGCCGGAAGAGTTCGAGGCTGACCACGCCCCCGAGCGCGCGCAGTCCCGCCGCGAACTCGAGATTGGCGTCTTCGGCGTGGACGCCGAAATGAAAGCCGCGCGCACCGCGATACGCTTCGGGCAGGCAGGCGAGCGAGCGGCCCAATTGTGCTCCGGTCACCGGCCCCGGCATGCGCCACACGTGCCGGCGGCGGCCGTCGGCTTCGAGCAGTTGCCAGGCACGCGGGGTGGGCCGTTCCGAAAAATGCAGGCCCGCGCCGTCCACCCCGGACTCGCGTATCCAGCGCAAGACGGCTTCCGGCAGGTCCGGGCCGACCTCCGCGACCAGCCCCACCGACTCCGACCACAGCCGCATCCCGAACGCGGTCTGCGGGCCGCCGCCGCCCAGCATCCCCATCGCCGTGCGGCCATCAGGGTAGACGACGTCGTCGAGGATCAGGCCAAAGGTGACGAAATCCATGTCATGCCGTGGAGACGCGACATCCCACTCCGCTTCGCTTCGGGGACTGCCGTGTCGCGTCTCTACCGGCCGCGCGTGTACCAGATGGAGCCGGGGCTGTCGTAGTTCAATCCCTCGCCCCAGACCGCGTGCGTCATTCCCCGGTCGTCAATGTCCAGCTCGTAGTAATCGCCGAAGGGGAAGCTGAAGCCGTCCGGCTGGATGTAGTCGTATCCGGTGACGTAAGAGGAAAGGTCAACTTCCGCCGACCACTTCCCGCCGCCGTTGGTGGAGCTGCGATAGTAGGTGTTCCACAGCAGCCCGGTGGCCCGCGCGTCCATCCACGAGATGCGCACGTCGCCCGCGGCCCCTGCCGCAATCGCGGGGAAGGCGTGCGCGATCCCCGCCGGGGCCGCCGAGACATCCACCTTCGCCGACCACGTCGCACCCGCGTCGGTGGATTTCGCGAAATAGATGCGGTTAGGGGTTTTGTCCGCCGTGTTGGAATTCCACAGCGCGTACAGCGTGCCCGCCGCGTCGGAGGCCATCGTCATCTGCGCGCCGAGGTAGGCCCAGCCGCATTGGTACGCGGAGCAATCGGGCGGCGCGCCGGAGACATCCAGCGTTTTGGTCGTCCACGTATTGCCGCCGTCGGTGGACTTGCTGATGTAGAGATAGACCGGCCCTTTCGCGCCGCCGTTCTGCGAGTATCCGGCCCACGAGAAATAGGCGTTGCCCGCCGGGTCCACCGCGCCCCCGCCCGCAAGCGACCAGCCGAGCTTGCCGGTCTTGTTCACGTTCGTCGAGGTGAACGTCAGACCCCCGTCGTGCGACGACGACACCCACACTTTTTGTGCGTGGTTGTAGCCCACGTACACATTTTGCCCGCGCACCGCGAGGATGGGCTTGTCCGTCCCGGCGTTGGTGCTGTCGGCGATGACGACCGACCACGTCGCGCCGAAGTCGGTGGATTTGGCGACGGCGATATCGCTCTTGCCGTTTTGCAGCCACGCGGCATAGACCGTGCGCCCGTCAATCGGGTCAACCACAATCTGCGCGTCCCACTGGCCGGTAGCGGACCCCGCCGGATACATGATCGTCGGCGCGGCCCACGTCGCGCCCCGGTCACTGCTCATTTGCAGAATCATCGTCGGGCTGTCGGTGCTGCAAGTCGAACAACCAGGAACGCCGCCGTATTGCGGGTACAGGACGTAGGCATGGCCGAAGCGGTCGGCGGCGATGGCGGGTTCCCACTGGTCGCCGGAGGTGAAGCCGAGGCGCGTCTGAGGCGCGAACCCGCCCCCGGCCCGCAGAGGCACGGTCACGGATTCGCCCGGCGGCGCGTTCGCCATGTCCGCATACACCTGACCACTGGTGCGCCTGCCCTTCCCCGCCTCTTCAAACGCGTCCGCCTGCCCTTGCAACATGAGCCAGAGGGGAACGAACAACAAAAGCAAGAGAGCCAAAAACCCGAACAACCAGCGCGCTGGACGGCCGAGTGTATGCATGTCAACCTCCCGCAGGTGGAATGAAGTGTCGAGAGCGTAACACTACTCAATTGAACGTCAAAATTTGCCGCTTCGCGAAAGCTCTTGCAGACAAAGTTTTCGCGAAGCGGCCAGAATTACGAGTGGACCACCGCCTCCGGGCTAGCCGGGCGCGCCGGGGCGATCAGGCCTCCTTGCCCTCGTACTTGAAGGAGACCTTGACCTTCGCGCGATAGGCGAGAATCTTGCCGTCCTCCAGCTGCATGTCCAACTGTACGACCTCGGCGACGCGCAGGTCGCGCAGGGATTTGGCGGCCCGCTCGACCGCGGCGGCGGCGGCCTTCTCCCACGACTCGGTGCTGGTCCCGACCAGCTCGATCACTTTGTAAACGCTCTCTGCCATTTTGCTCTCCTTTTGCCCCGGCAGGCCGGTTCCGCCTGCGGGCCACTGGGGCAGCGGCCAGGTGGAAAGCCGACCGCCGCCGGGTTGACCTGTCTGAAATCATACAGGGGTCACGAGATTGGTCAATAGGGCCGGGCCACCTCCTCTGAAAGTGAAAGCAAAAGGGATGCGCATATCACAGGTGGGCCTGTCGCCGCCGGGTGCGGCTGTCAGGGCTTCGCCTTGTTCTTCCCCCCGACGATGGCTCCGACCGCAGCTCCCAGGCATGAGCCTAAAAACGCGCCCAACATGGAAGCCTGAAAGGGGCCTTGAGCCAAACCGTTCAGAAAGACAGTTTGTCGAATGAGCTCGACTCCCTGAGCAACATTGGCAAACAATATCCCGCCGATGAAGCCAATCGCCGCCCCCACCACCATCCCGGTATAAGCACCAATGCTCACCCCGCCCGTGATCCCGCCGAGCCGGCCGACCGTCGCGCCGACCAGCGGGCCGGTCACCGCTCCTGAGACCGCGCCGACGACCACTCCGGCGACAACCCCCGCCAGCGTCAAGGTCAGCGCGCCCATAGATGCCCCCAAACACACCCCGGTTACCACGCCCCACATTGCTCCGGTCAGCGCGCTGTTAGCGACCATACCTTTGAGGCGCATACATCACTCCGAGATAAAGAGTAGCACCATCAGGTTGAAAGTCAAATTTCGACCGCGTCACGGCCTCACCCCCCGCCCCCCTCTCCTGAAAGCATCCTGAGCGGAGCGGAGCGAAGCGCAGTCGAAGGATCGCGTTCAGGAGAG
>Ga0209109_10001390_pt1 | contig 13358 bp, 13 predicted proteins | sample Rifsed10ft2_FD_184004 | JGI IMG/M metagenome (GOLD analysis project Ga0209109, IMG submission 184004) | Soil microbial communities from Rifle, Colorado, USA - sediment 10ft 2 (version 2) | ecosystem: Environmental > Terrestrial > Deep subsurface > Rock core/Sediment | place: Rifle, Colorado... | reverse complement strand
GGGTGAAGGGCTGGAGGAGGAAGGGGTGAGGGATCAGGCGACCTTCTGGACCGGCGAGAGGAGATACTCGAGGACGCTCCGCGTGCCGAGGTGAATCTCAGCGTTGACTTGCATGCCGGGAACGAGGCGCAGCTTCCTGCCCTGGCTCTCGAGGTGGCCGCTGCCCAAGTTGATTAGCGCGCGATAGGCCGCTTCTTGGACGGACTTGATAGCCGGGCTGCCCGGCTCCGGTTTTTCCTGCGCATCGGCGCTCACCTGCTTCACCATGCCATCGAGCATCCCGTATTTCTTGAACGAAGGTTTTAACTCATTGACCCGTCATACGACTACAGGAAAGTCGAGTCTGACCCTGAGGTCCACAATTTGACGTTCTTACTCCTCCGAATCAATGCGTTGCGTTGGTCCGACCCGGTTTGAAGAACAGAAGTCTACCGCGGACTTCGTTCGAATTGTTGGACAGTACGGGATGGCCATTCTGGCAGTTGAATTCCCGAGACTCGTCCGGCCTCTGGGAATCAATTGGAATCGGCAACGCCCGCTCGCGCCGAACTCGAAGCTGCTGATGCAGTGCTTGGAAGAAGTCGCCGGTCCGAAGGGAACCGCGTAGCCAGCAGTCGGAGCGAGGAACTCTACTCCACGACGGCCGGCAAGATACCGGCTGCGCCCGCGTCCCTGGGCTGGGCATGAGCGGACATGCTGAGCGCAAGAACTATGAATCCGAATGGGCATCGTAATGCAGTCAATTGCAGTTTCCTCGTTTTAATTGATCAGGCAGTGGCGCCCGTTTCCTTCACTGGAATGCCGCCTAGCCTCACCCAACGATAGCGTGCCGCCAAGGTATCCGCGAGCGGCCGGCGCCGCTCGTCGGAAACGGCGATCCACATGCGCAATAGATGCCGCTCCCGCCCGGGTTCGTCATTGTCCTCGTAGGCCTCGCGCGCATGCAGCAGGATGTGGTTGTTGATGAGCTGGACATCGCCTTCCTGAAAATCCATGGTCAGCATCAACTCCGGCCGGTTGGCGATCTCCTGGACCATTTCGAGGGCCTCGCGCTGGGTGGCCGTGGGCCGGTACTGCCCGCCATAGCGCGCGGCGGAATCGTAATACGGAAGGCTGTTGATTCGGCAGGTCACCTGGCCGTCGCGCTCGCTGAACATGGGCAGCGTGAACCAGGGCTTTTCGCCCGCGGGCTCCTCGCCGCGCCAATCGATATGGAACATGCCGTAGAGCGCCTCCAGCAGATCCGGGCGCTCGTCGCGCAATACATTGTGTATGGTGAGTGCGCTCACGAGCTTGCTCGCGCCGCCGGACTTGGCCGTGCGTAGACAGAACAGTCCGAGCACGTCCACGGGCAGCATATCGGTGTGGAAATCCATGCGCTCGCTGGTCTGATAGCCGCGGGCGTTGGGGTCGGCGTGAATCCGGCCTTCGTCGCGCACGTGACCCAGAAGGTGCCCCCGCGCGTTCTGCGACACCGGATTGCCAAGATGCACGCCAAGGCCCCAATAGAGGAGTTCGCACTCCGCGTCGGTGTAGCGGGCACGCGGAATGCCGCGCACCAGCATGAACCCCCGCCCGCGCTCGATCTCTTCCAGGATGTTGTCGAGTTCGGCGGCAAGGCGTGGAAGGGGAAACGCGTCCGCCGTGAACGGAATCCTCGCGCCGACGCTCTTCGCGTGTGCGAGCGCGGCATCGATTTCCGCCACGGCCGCCGCGTCCAGGCGATAAATCCAGGAATCGTCACGCTGGATCTCCGCTCCGATCCAGGGGCCGGGGCCGGCGATGATGTCGCGTTGTTGGCCTGCCAAGTAGTTCCTCGTTGTCGTTGACATCGGCCCCTGCATTATCGGGTTCAGCGAGATTGGATGACAAGCTGCTTTCTACTTCACCCGGAAGAGCCGGACTCTTTCTTCGCTCACCGCGATGCCGAGGCCCGCGCCCCGCGGGCGGGACACGGCGCCGCTCTCGACGCGCAACGGTGCGTCAGTCACGTCTTCCGCAAGATAGTGATTGGTGATGTTGAGTCCCCATTCGAGATTGGGCGCGAGACATCCGAGGTGCACGATCGCCGCCGCGGCGATGCTCGATTCGGCGACCTTGCCGGCGAGGTTGATGTTGAAATTAAAGGGGCCAGGCTCGAATTATGAGAGCAAATTCTGCGCCGCGTCCAGCCGCGGTCGGCCTAGCGGTTTGACTTCCCGCGGAATGCCCGTCATCTGTTCGACCTTCGCGTAAAACCGCGCGTTGCCCAACGGCTGGCCTTGATTGAGAGCGAGCCGGATATCGTCGATCGCCGCGCGATCGAGATGGGCGCGGAACAACGCCCGATAGGCCGCCTGCCGCTCTCTGTCGTCCCGGCCCAGTGCCCGATACAGCGGATGTGGCGACAGCCGCGCATCCGGTTGCCCAAGGCCATTGGCCCGGTAGCTCGTCCAGCGATAGTGCGCCGGGTCGTCCACCATCGCCGCACGCACCGGATTCAGTTCAATGTAACGCTGACACGCCAGCAGATAGGTCTCCGCCTGCACCAGCGAGGACTTGTAGCGGCTGTCCCACAGCGTGCCGGTGCGCCGGTAGCTGCGGTTGATGTACTGCACATAGCGCCGCCCGAGAGAAATGATGAGCTTAGGCACCGCCTCAGCCTTCTTCGGCGTCACCAGCAGGTGCACGTGGTTGGTCATCAGCACGTACGCGTGCAGCACGCACTCCGACTCCGTCAGCGCCTCACCCAGCCAATGCAGGTAGCTGCTGTAGTCGTCCTCGGCAAAGAAGCACCGCTCGCGGTTGTGTCCGCGCTGCACGATGTGCAGGGGCACACCATCGAGGTGGATACGCGAGCGGCGGGGCATGACAGGGGCAAGCCGGGTGCGCTCTCATGATCGCTTGCCCCTTCAACGCACTACGACCAGCTTCGGTAGACAGGCTCGTCCAATTAATTGAGCCTGGCCCCTTTTACCCTTTTACCCGTGAAGGCTGCTGGGCTAAAACCCGGCAGGTTATGAGAAGGGCCATAGTAGGCTAATCGGAGAGCAGCAGTGCCTCCGTCAACACCTGTGTTGCGACAAGGAAATCATCGATCTCCATATGTTCGTGGGGGTTGTGCGAGCCGTTCGCGTTGCGAATGAACAGCATCGCCGTAGGGATACCCATGTGAGCAAAAACTGCTGCGTCGTGGCCGGCTCCGCTGGCAAGTCGCATGTGCTTGATGCCAGCTTTCCCACAAAGCTCGTCTAATCGCTCCATCCAGCCCGGATCCATCGGCGCGGGACGGTTAACAATAGGCTCATCGAAGGTAAATGTCACACCCCGTTCACGAGCGACCATCCCTGCTTCCATCTGCACAAGCTCGTGAAATCCCTTGAGAGTCTCGTAGTCGTCGGCACGGATTTCGATGCTCAACCGCGCCGCGCCCGGCACGCGCGAGATTGCGTGCTCCTTGGGATCGGTGCCCAACATGCCGTGCGTGATCACGAGTTGTTTGCGGCTTTCCAGCCACTGGGCCCAGTGGCGGTCCAGGCGCATGATGTAATCGGCGACGGCAACGACAGCATCGCGCCTCAGGAATCGCGGGGTAGCGCCGGCGTGGGCGGCCGTGCCGCAACAGGTGATCTCCATGTGGCGTAGGTTGCCATAGATACTGGTCACTACGCCGACCGGAAGCTTCTTTGCTTCCAACACCGGTCCCTGTTCGATGTGCACTTCGACAAATGCACCCACCGCTTGAGGATCGAGCAGCTGCTCACCATGCGCGATCGCATGGACATCGGCACCTACATCCATCAGGTATGCCCGTAACGGTCGACCGTTGTCGAAGCGCGGCCGTGCGAGGTCAGCTTCCGTAAGCAGCCCAAAGAGTGCGTGCGAGCCGACCCAGGATTTTCCGAACCACGCGCTTTCTTCCCCGCGCAGGGCAAGCAGCTTGATGGTGCGCGGCGGCTGTATCCCAAGCCGGCGCAGGGAGATCAGCGCGAGCAGGCCCGCCACGACCCCGGCGGCCCCGTCATAGTTGCCGCCACGCGGTACGCTGTCGAGATGCGAACCAGTGGCAATAAAAGGCTTGCTGGCGTCCCGTCCGGGCAAGGTGACAACCAGATTTCGCACGCGGTCGCATTCCACCGCCAAGCTTTCCTTGGCGGCAACGCGCGCGATCATCTCCTGCGCCGCGCTTTCTGCCGGCCCGAAGGATTCTCGGGTGATGCCGACACCGTCAAAAGACGAGCGGCGTAGCTCCGCGAACAGCTCGACCGCAAGCACGCGCAACTCATCGCTCAGAAACTTCGAAAAGTCAGCGGCCATGGCTACCCGGGAACACGCGCCTTTCTTTAGAGGTTGGGTGGCGCCGGATCCTCCGACATGTACCAGTCAGCGATCTCGCTGCCCGTCATGAAAATGATGTCGCTGCGTTTCTTGAGCAGCTTCAGACTTTCCGCAAGATACGGCATGCGGTGGGGCACGCCGATCTGGTGGGGATGCAAGCCCAGCGTCAGCACGCGTGGCTGTTTCTTCAGCTCCGAGCCGAAGGTCTTTAGCGTATCCCTCACGCGCTGCAGCAGCTCCCAGGATGACTGCCGCTCCACTGTGTAGACAAGGCTGTCGTTGAGCTCGAAGCCGTAGGGCATGCAGATGAGTGGTCCGTATTTTGTCTTCATCCAGCACGGCAGATCGTCAAGTATCCAATCGAGGTTATATTCGATGCCGTGCTTTTTGAGGTAATCCGGCGTGTTGAAGGTCTGGGCGAACCCCGGGCCCATCCAGCCGCGCACCTTCTTCCCGGTGAAGCCGGACACCTGGTCGAGAGCTTTCTTGATCGTTTCTTCCTCGTCCTCTTCCTTATGCAGTAGCCGCTGTGTGTAGCCGTGACCAATGAACTCCCAACCCGCTTTTCGCATCGCTTGCGCAACCGAGGTGTAGTGCTCGATAACCGTTGAATTCAGATTCACGCTGGCCGGCAGCTTGAGGTCCGCCAGCAACTGGAGCAGCCGGGGCATGCCGCAGCGCAGCCCATACTCAGCCCACGAGTAATTCGGTATGTCAGGAATGGGGTCGATGCCGTGCGGTGTGCTCAGAGTCTTGCGTGGCATCGGCTGGTCGAATGGCCAGTATTCGACATTAAGGACGACGTGAGCGATCAGCATCTTGCCCTTATTGGGCGGTTTAAGCAGTTTGCGCTCGCTAGTCATCTGAAACGGTACGCGCGGATTAGTCATGATTTATGCGATCTCCGGTTCGTGTTGATACTTGGCGTTTTCCTCAATCCCACAGGAGGTGTTGCATCGGTATGGGAAAAGCCATCATAAATTCCTAATGCAGCGCGTGCCGTACCCATTCGGCATTCACGAAAAGCGCGGCGTCCGCCCGTTTCAATTACAGGAATGTGGAGCCTAAAAGAGTAGGTAATTGGGGCAGACTCGGTTATCTCGACGGGAAAAGAGGACGCACACCTTTTCTAATCCGAGTTTACCGCTCCCGCCCCGCCTCCATCCAGTTCTCGCGGAATTGGCCGATTAGCCAGTTCCGCGCTGTACATTTCCCCTCGCCTCTCGGGAGAGGGGGAAGGGATGAGGGACCAGGCGACCTTCTGCACGGGTGAGAGGAGGTACTCGAGCACCGTGCGCGTGCCAAGGTGGATCTCGGCGCTGACCTGCATGCCGGGGACAAGAATGTAACGCCCGTTTGAGTATCCAGCTAACAGTTGCTGCTCACTTCGATCAACATCCGCTTACGACTCTGATCGGACATTCAATAAATCGAATCTGGCCGCTTTAATAATCTGCGAGGTGCGGTTCCGCATCGCTTGCTGCGCGCGTCGCTACGTCCCGTCGAGCCGTGCCCGGTGGGTATCCAACGCGATCTCTTCTTTCAGGCAACGGGCGTAGATGCGACGATAGGCATCGTTGATGCGCGCTACCTTGCGCTCGGAGTCCTCGATGAGCGGCAGCAGCCTTGCATGCTCCTCGGCGATCTCGGCGAGGATGGCGGATTCGTCGATGCGGGCGAGCCGGCCGCCGCGCAGCACGATCTCCCCGTCGACCATCACGAGATCGAGATTCGCGCCGCTCTCAGCGTACACGAGTTGGCCGAGCGGATTATTGAGGGGCACGAACGGGATGCTGTCCAGTCGATACAACCCGAGGTCTGCCTTGCGTCCGGGCTCGATCGCGCCCAGAGTGTCGCCCAAGCCGATTGCCTGCGCTCCGCCGACGGTGGCGGCGCGCCATGCCTCTTTTGCGCCTATCCACCTCGAGGAATCGTCGTCGCGTAGCTTGTTGACCAGTGCCGCCGCCGACACCACTTTGAGCATGCTGGCCGACTCGATCGAGCCGCAGCCATCGGTGCCCAAGCTCACGTTGACTCCCGCGTCGAGCAGCGCGCGCACGGGCGCAATACCGGAGCCGAGTTTCAGGTTGCTCACCGGGTTGTGCTGCACGGTCGCGCCGCTACGCGCGATGACCTCGATCTCGCGCGGGTTGAGCCACACGCAATGGATGAGCGACGTCTTGGGCTTGAGGAAACCGACGCGACCCAGATGCTCGACCATGGTCGTCCCGTACATGATGCGTCCGGTTACCACCTGCAGCCGAGTCTCCTGCACGTGCATGATCACGGGCAGATCGTAGTCGTCGGCCATTGCGCGCACCGCCCGCAGGAAGGTTTCGGTGCAGCGCTGCGGCGCGGATGGGGCAGCGATGTAGCCCACCCGGTTCGAGCGCGGATGGCGCGTTTGCGCGAGATGACGGGCGAAATCGAGGATCGCCTGCGGATCGGATTTGGGCTTGGAATCCAGCTCCCGCAGCAGTTCGGCAGGAATCTCCTCGTCCACGAATGGCAGGCCGCGGAAAAACGGCCGGTCGAATAGCGTGATGCCGACCAGTGCGCGGATGCCGATGTCTTCATAGGCGTTGAATGCGGCCTCGACGTGCTCGGGAATAAGCACGGGGCTCACGTTGAGGTCGTCGACGATCGTGGTCGTGCCCGAGCGCAATGCCTCGATCGCGCCGATCAGCGTGCGCAGATAGACTTGACGCGCCGTCAACGGGATCGGGTCGAGAGGTCGCACGCTGTTCATCCACAGCTCGAGCGGCAGGTTCTCGTGTCTGCCCTTGTGATAGTGCTCGTGGGAATGGTGATGGCCATTGATGAGTCCCGCCACCGCCAGCCGCTCCTTCGCCGGGATCACCTCCCCTGCGGGCGGCTGCTCGCCCGTCCTGCGCACCGCGGCGATGCGGTCACCGGCGACAACGATATCGAGCGGACCGCGCTCGTAGCGCGCTTCTACACCGACGAGAGCCGAGCAGCCGGTCAAAGTGAAGTGCCCCACGAAATCTCCCGGTTAACAACGATGAGGTGCAGCGCGTCCTGCTCGAGGTTCAAAGTGTCGCCGTGGGGCAGGCTCAACGCCGGGCGAGCGCATTCAAAGAATCGGCCATTTTCCAGGCACCTGCAGGCCGCTGCAGGTGCGAGTTGTCGAACCCCGACGTGACCAGCTTGTTGCGGCAGTCGCGGGTGTGCTTCGCGTCATAGCGGGCTGCCAAGTCGGCGCGTTTCCCCGCCACGCCGATTTCGTTTCCGCGCATGGCGACCGCGCCATCTCGATAGATGCGACGCTGCCGGTCCACCGTGATGACGGTTCCGCCGGCGAGCAAGGTGCCCACTTTCTCGGTCATGTTCATGCTCTCCTATTTAATTGCACACTGCGGGTCGGGCTGCCCACCGACGGCGTGGCATCGCGCCGAGCCTGCACCGGCCTACCGGCGCTCGGCTGCGGCCATGTCGGCGGCCCGCAGCAAGCGCGCGCGCAGGTCAGATCGGATATAGAGCCCGACGCTCACGGCTGTCAGCACCAGAAAGAGGAGCGCGATGGGCCGGGTGACGAAGATCAGTGCATTTCCATGCGACATCATGAGCGATTGCGTGAACGACTGCTCGAGCATGGGCGCGAGGATGAACGCCAATACCATAGGCGCGACCTCGAAGCCGGCCATGCGCATCGTGTAGCCGACGACACCGAAGGCAATCGCGATTCCGACATCGAACAGGCTGTTGTTGATGGCGTAGGCGCCGGCCAGGCACAGCATCGTCACGACGGGGTAGAGCAGCCCGGCCGGAACCTGGAGCACGCGCACCCATAGCCTGACCGAGAGCTTGGCCACGACGAACATCGCGAGCGTCGCGAGATACAGCGCGATGAAAATGCCGTAGATCTCGACGATGTGCTCCTTGAAGAGCAGCGGCCCGGGCCGCAGGCCCTGCGCGATGAACGCGCCGAGCATCACCGCGGTCACCACGTCCCCCGGAATGCCGAACGCGAGCAACGGCACCATCGTGGCTCCGCACACTGAGTTGTTGCCGACTTCCGGGGCGATGACGCCCTCGATCTCCCCTTTGCCGAATCGTTCCGGGTGAGGGGACGCGCGCTTCGCCATGGCGTACGCAACCCAGCAGGACGTTTCCGCGCCGATGCCGGGCAGCGCCCCGAGGCCGGTTCCGATGAGGGACGAACGCAGCACAGTGCGCTTGTACTTGCCGAGGATTTCGCGAAAGGTGACGCGGCTCGCCGCCGGGTCGCCCTTCAGGTCCATGACGGTCAGGTGTCCGGTGCGCTTCGACACCTGCACGAAGATCTCGCCCAGGCCGAACAGCCCGATCACGAACGGGATGTAGCTGATCCCGCCCTGGAGGTCGGAAAGTCCAAAGGTGAGCCGTGAGGCGCCGGAGATCGTGTCGATGCCGATCATGGCGAGCATTACTCCGAGCGTAGCGGAAACCAGGCATTTCGGAAGCGAGCGTCCGGCGAGGCTCGCGATGATCGTCATCGAAAACAGAATCAGCGCGAACAGCTCCGCCGGCCCGAACTTCAGTGCGATCACGGCAATCGGCCACGCCGCCAGCACCAGAATCAGGTTGCTGATGAAGTCCCCGATCGTCGAAGCGTAGATGGAGGCTTGCATCGCTTTGCCCGCGCGGCCCTGCTGGGCCATCGGATAGCCGTCCATCACAGTGGCGGCATTGGAGGCGGTGCCGGGCGTGCCGATCAGGATCGCGGAGATCGCTCCGCCGTAAGTGCCGCCCTTGTAGATGCCGAGCAAGAAGGGAATGCCCACCAGTGGAGGCATGAAGAAAGTGAGCGGCGAGAAGATCGCCATCGCCATCGTTGCCGTGAGCCCCGGCAGCGCGCCCACCACCATGCCTATGATGGTGCCCACGACGATCATCGCGAGCGCCTGCCAGCCAAAGACTGTCGCAGCCGCTTGAGCGAGCTGGTCCAGCATTAGCCAAGCAGTCCCTCGGGCAGCAGGATCTTCATGCCGAATCTGAACCCCAGGTAGATCGTGGCAGGTACTGCGACGGCGACGATAACCAGGGTCAGCCACCGGCGGAAGCCGAGGAAGAGCGAAAGGCTCGCGAGCGCAACTGGCGTGAGCAGCACGTAACCGATCTGATCGAGCAGCGCCAGATAAACGACGAGGATTGCGGCGGTGCCGCCTACCCGGACAGCCTGGATCCGGCCGAAGGCGAATCCTTCTCCGGCGTGAAGAGTCTCGGCGCGCGATTGCCTGCGCAGGAAAATGAGAACACCGAGGAATCCGAGCAGCCCCGCCATGAGCCGCGGAAAGAACAATGGCGAGGCCGCGGCGCCACCCACGCCGCCACCCACCTGGAAGCGCGGGATCACGATCTCGGCGGGCACCACCACGAAATAGAAGAGCAGCGCGCCGAGCACCAGCGCGCCGCCCAGCCAGCGATCCACCGCGGCCCCCTTTTCGACTATTTAGCGATCGTCGAGATGATGGCCTTGATCTTCGATTGGTCGGCCTTCCACTGCTTCGCGAGGTCGTCGGCGGAGAGGTAATCGACCTGCTGTCCCATGCGACCCATCATCGTCTTGAAGGACGTGTCGTCGGAGATCTTCTTGACGGCGTCGCGCAGCTTCGCCAACACCGGCGCCGGCGTGCCTTTGAGCGCAACGACAGCGAGCCACAGGCGCGCATCGACGTCGAATCCCTGTTCCGCGAGTGTGGGGACTTCGGGCAGGAGCGGCCAGCGTTTGGATGCGGCTACTCCGAGCGCCCGCAGCTTTCCGCCCTGAATGTGCGGGAAGGCAACCGGCGGATACAGTCCATTGGCGTCCACATGGCCGCCCAGAAGCGACGCGAGTGCCGGTCCGCCGCCCGTGGAGGGGATGTGAGTGAGCTTCGCGCCGTAGGTCGCTGCCATCGCCTCGAACATGAGGTGCTCGGGCGAGAAGGTGACCGCGCTGTGCTTCAACTTACCGGGCTCTTTCCTGGCGGCCCCGATAAAGTCCTTGGCGGTCTTCCAGGGTGCGCCGGCCTGGACCATCAACAGCGCCGGCAGGGAGGCGACCTGACCTACCGGAACAAAGTCGGCCGGGTTGTAGCCGATCTTCTGCACCTGCGGAAGGATGATCAGGTTTGCGGGGTCCGCCATGAAGAGCGTATAGCCGTCAGGCTTCGACCTTGCTGCGGCCTCCGCGCCCACTGCGCCCCCGCCGCCCGAGCGGATCACGACGATCATGGGCTGGCCCAGATACTCGTCGGCCACGCTGACCACGGCGCGAGCGGTAAGGTCGCTGGCGCCGCCCGCCGGGTAGGGGATGATCAACCGCAGCGGCTTGTTTGGATAGCCCTGGGCGGGCGCGAACCCGGCGGTGGACAGGCCACCGAACAAGGCAACGAGGGCCAGGACAAATGCGCTGCTGGAAAGCCGCGGTAAGCCGATGCTCATCGTGTTTACTCCTTGCCAGAAAGAGATGCGCTGGTGTTGAGAGGCTCGGTAATCATGCGACTCAGCGGTGAGGGTTGTCAAGGCAGCCGCAACTGCCTTAATCCTCGTTGCCAGGCCTGCTATTTCTTTCTCAGCTTGCGGATCGCGGCAATCTGCGCCGCCGCTTCGGCCAGCTCAGCCATGGCTTTAGCGTATTCCATCTGCGAGGTGCGGTTCTGCATCACTTCCCGCGCGCGCTGCTGCGCTTCGAGCGCCTTGGCCTCGTCGAGACCGTGGCCGCGGATCGCCGTGTCGGCCAGCGCCGTGATAACGCCCAGCTGCACTTCGAGCACGCCGCCGGCGACGAACACCAATTCTTCTTCGGCCTGGTCCGGTACTTTGATGCGCACCGAGCCGGGCTTGATACGAGTGATGCTCCGCTTACTGCAGCGTCTTCGCCCTTCGGCGACCTGGTGAACTTTCATCCGCACGTGCACGGTAACTGGGGCCGGGTTCACTTTTCGGCGATCGGCATCTGTAATTTTATTGAGTCCCGCGTGACGCGGCTCGTTGCCTACCGGCAGAATAACTCGCCGCCGCCGGGGCTTCTTCCCGGCACCAGCGTGCTGGTGTCGTGGGAAGCCGACGCTGTGCGCCTGTTGCCCGAGTTGTAGCGGCTAAGGAATATCTAAACAAGGGGGCCTGGGAAGGGGTGGCACCCTTCCTTTCCCACTCGCCTCTTGCAAATCCCCCAAATCAGGGGAAACTCTGTTTGGAAAAGAGACTTGCTCAGAGCTTCCCTAAATGATCGGCCAGCGCGTCGGCGGCTTGACGCCGCTGCGCTTTTCGACGCCCTTGGCGAGGTACTTGATCTTCTCGATGACCTCGCGCTCGTTGATGGTTTTTACCTCGCGCTTCTCCATCACGATCTTCCCGTCGATGATCACCGTGTCGGCAGTGTCACCCGATGCGGAGTAGACAAGGTTGTAGGGCTCGCAGTACAGAGGCTGCCATTGCGGCGTGTCGGCGTTGAAAAGCACGATGTCCGCTTTTTTTCCGGGCTCCAGCGATCCGATCTCCTTCTCCATGCCTACCGCGCGCGCACCGTGGATGGTCGCCATTTCCAGCGCCACCTCCGCGCCCATGAGCTGCGGATCGAACCGAATATCCTTGTAGAGCGTCGCCGCGAGATACAACACGCGCACGATGTCCATGAAGTTCGCGCAGTCGCCGGCGTCGGTGCCGACGCCGACATTGACGCCTGACTTCATCATCTCGGGAAATTTGCCCCATCGTGTCATGCCGTAGACGATCTTCAGCGCCGTGCCGGGATTGTGGATGACATGAGTGCCGGTGCGCGCAAGGATCTCGATCTCCCTGTCGGAGACGTGCACCATGTGCACCAGCACGACGTTGGGGCCGAGCACGCCCAAGTGGTCGAGATGTTCGATCGGGGTGCGCCCCGTGCGCTCCTTGATGCTTGCCACTTCCTCCGGGAAAGCGCACTGGTGCATGTTCAGGATCGCGCCGTACTGGTCGGCGAGCTCCTTCGATTTGACGATCAGCTTGTCCGTGACGCGCCCGAGCCCGACGATATTCACGCAAGGGCGGACGAGGTTGTTGGCGAAGCCCGCTTTGTACTTCTCCATGATGCGGGCGTTTTCCTCGATGCATTTCTCGGTAGGCTCGGCGAGCGCCTGGTGGCCGAGATGCACGTAGTCGAAGGTGCGGCGGCCTTCGAACCCGCGCAGACCGACTTTGGGAATGGCTTCGAGGACGGGATCCGGGTTGTACGATCCCGCCGCGAGATAGGTTGTCGTGCCGGTCTTCAGAATCTCGATGAGCACGATGTACGCCGCCCACACTTCGTCCTCCGCAGTGAGTATCGGCGCGACCTTGGTGTGGACAAAATTCGACCACTGGTTGCCGTCGAGGGTATCCGGCGCCATCCCCCGGTGCATCTGGTGGTAGAAGTGGATATGCGAGTTGACGAGACCCGGCGTGACGACGTGGCTGCGCCCGTCGATCGTGCGCTTCGCCTTGTATTTGTCGCGCAGGGCATTGCGCTTATCCACCGCAACGATGCGATCCCCTTTCACTGCGATAGCGCCGTCGCGGATGATGCGGCGCGTGGAGTCCATCGTTATGATCGAACCGGCCTCGATCATCAGGTCTACAACTGCTGGCTCCGCCATCTCTACCTCCATCAGAAGTTACAGAAATTACTTGCGCCGCTAGAATGACACCCGCTACCTTGATTGACAAGGCATTTTTCGCCCGCCGCCGCAGGTGGCTGGGAGAACTCTGTCGCACCGCTTCGCGCTTAAACTCCGCCGCGTGCCGCCTTCTCGCTGTTACCACCCGACACCTCCTGTCTCATCATCTTACCTAACAGAAGTGTCCGTTAAAGCGGGGAAAGCCCATGCTGCTAAGGCGCGACATTAGCGTCAATCAGGGCCAGTGTACCTTTTCCGCGATGCCGTATTGATAACAAATTACACCGACCCGAGTTGTAACCACTCGTCAACCGGACATGAGCACTCGCGGCAACCACAGGCTGATCATTGGAACGTAAGTGACCAACGCGAGCATGAGGACCAGGACTGGAAGGAAAACGCACACTTCCTTCGCGAATT
>Ga0209109_10001389_pt1 | contig 13365 bp, 13 predicted proteins | sample Rifsed10ft2_FD_184004 | JGI IMG/M metagenome (GOLD analysis project Ga0209109, IMG submission 184004) | Soil microbial communities from Rifle, Colorado, USA - sediment 10ft 2 (version 2) | ecosystem: Environmental > Terrestrial > Deep subsurface > Rock core/Sediment | place: Rifle, Colorado... | reverse complement strand
GAAAGCGCTCGCCGAGGCGGGCGGCGATCTGAAGAAGGCCGAGGCGCTGCTGCGCATCAGGAGCGGCGCCAAGGCGAGCAAGGCGGCCGGACGCGTGGCGGCGGAGGGCGTGATCGGCGCCTGGCTGTCGCCGGACGGCAAGCTCGGCGCCCTGGTGGAGGTGAACTGCGAGACCGACTTCGTGGCGAAGAACGAGGACTTCGTCGCCTTCGCGCGGGAGCTCGCCGAGGCGGTCGCGAAGTCCAATCCCGCCGACGTCGCGGGCCTTTCCGGCTTCGAAGCCCGCCGCCAGTCCCTGGTGCAGAAGATCGGCGAGAACATCACCATCCGGCGCTTCGCGCGGCTGCAGGCGCAGGGGCGCCTCGCTCTATACGTGCACGGCGCGAAGATCGGTGTGCTGGTCGACGTCGACGGGGCGGAGGATCTCGGCAAGGATCTCGCCATGCATATCGCGGCTTTCAAGCCGCGGTATCAGGCAAAGTCGGACGTGCCTGCCGACGAGATCGCGCGCGAACGCGACATCGCCGCGGCCCGGGCCAAGGAATCGGGCAAGCCGCCGGAGATTGTGGCGAAGATGATCGAAGGCGCAGTGAACAAGGCGCTCAACGAGGTGACGCTGCTCGGACAGCCCTTCGTCAAGGACGACAAGCAGACGGTGGAGAAGGTGCTTGCGGGGAAGAAAACGAAGCTGCACGGCTACCGTCTCCTCGTCGTGGGAGAGGGGATTGAAAAGAAAAGCAGCGACTTCGCCGCCGAGGTGATGGCGACCGCGGGAGCGGGGCGCTAGGCACGGTCATGAAGCTGCGCGAAGCCGTGATCGGCGCCAAGTACAAGCGCGTTCTGCTGAAGCTCTCCGGCGAGGCGCTGATGGGCGAGGACGCCTATGGCATCAACCGGCAGACCATCGAGACCATCGTGCAAGAGATCGCGGCGGTGGCCCGCCTGGGGGTGGAGCTGGGCGTAGTGATCGGGGGCGGCAACATCTTTCGCGGCGTCGCGCCTGGGGCGGCGGGGATGGACCGCGCGACCGCGGACTACATGGGCATGCTGGCGACGGTGATGAACGCGCTCGCGCTGCAGGATGCCATGCGGCGCGCGGGGCTCGACTGCCGGGTGCAGTCGGCGCTCAACATCGAGCAGGTCGTGGAGCCGTATATCCGCGGCAAGGCGATCCGCTACCTCGAGGAGGGCAGGATCGTGGTGTTCGCGGCGGGCACCGGCAATCCCTTCTTCACCACCGATACGGCGGCGGCGCTGCGCGCCAGCGAAGTCGGGGCCGAGATCGTGCTCAAGGCGACCAAGGTGGATGGCGTCTACACCGCCGACCCGAAGAAGGACCGCGCGGCGACGCGCTATGCGCGGCTCAGCTTCGACGAGGCCCTGCAGCGCAATCTCAGGGTGATGGACGCCACCGCGCTGGCGCTGTGCCGCGACCAGAAGCTGCCGGTGAACGTCTTCAGCATCTTCAAGAAGGGTGCGCTGCTGCGCGTGGTCGCCGGCGAGGACGAAGGCACGCTGGTGCACGTCTGAAGGAGAACCCATGCTAGCCGAGCTCAGGAAGACGACCGAGCAGAAGATGGCGAAGAGCGTCGAGGCGTTCAAGGTCGACCTGTCCAGGGTGCGCACCGGCCGCGCGCACACCGGCCTGCTCGATCACATCATGGTCGACTACTACGGCGCGCCGACGCCGCTGAACCAGGTGGCCAAGGTGACGCTGCTCGACGCGCGCACCATCGGCGTCGCGCCTTTCGAGAAGAAGATGCTGCAGGCGGTGGAGAAGTCGATCCGCGATTCCGATCTCGGCCTGAATCCCGCCAGCATGGGCGACACCGTGCGCGTGCCGATGCCGGCCCTGACCGAGGAGCGGCGCAAGGAGCTCATCAAGGTGGTGCGCCACGAGGCCGAGAACGCACGCGTGGCGGTACGCAACCTGCGTCGCGACGCCAATCACCACCTGAAGGAGGCGCTGAAGAAGAAGGAGGTCTCGGAGAATGACGAGCGACGGGCACAGGACGACGTGCAAAAGCTCACCGACCGCTCGATCGCCGAGATCGACAAGCTGCTGCAGCACAAGGAAGCCGAGCTTCTGGCGGTCTAGCGCGGCGTGACCTCCGAGAGCTCCACGCTGTCGATTCCCGAGCACGGCAACGTGCCGCGGCACATCGCCGTGATCATGGACGGCAACGGCCGCTGGGCCAAGCAGCGCCACCTGCCGCGCATCGCCGGGCACAAGCGCGGCGTGGAGGCGGTGCGCGGCACGGTGCAGGCCTGCGCCGAGCGCGGCGTGCAGTTCCTCACCCTGTTCGCGTTCAGCTCGGAGAACTGGCGGCGTCCGGCCGACGAAGTGGCGCTGCTCATGCAGCTGTTCCGCATCGCGCTCACCAACGAGGTGGAGAAGCTGCACCGCAACGGCATCCGGCTGCGCGTGGTGGGCGACCTGTCGCGCTTCGATGCGCGCATGCGCGCGCTGATCGAGCGGGGCGAGCGCACCACCGCCGGCAACACGCGCCTCACGCTCACCGTCGCCGCCAATTACGGCGGGCGCTGGGACATCCTGCAGGCGCTCGGCCGCCTGCTGCGCGCGCATCCGGAGCTCGCGCACGGCCCGATCGAGGAAGCGCACATCGCGCCGCACCTGGCGATGAGCTACGCGCCCGAGCCGGATCTGTTCATCCGCACCGGCGGCGAGCAGCGCGTCAGCAACTTCCTGCTCTGGCAGCTCGCCTACACCGAGCTGTGTTTCACGCAGACGCTGTGGCCCGATTTCGACGCTGCGGCGCTCGATGCGGCGATCGCCTCCTATGCGCGCCGCGAGCGCCGTTTCGGCCGCACCAGCGAGCAGCTCGAGGAGGCCAGGCGCGATCAGTCCACGGCGACCGGTGCGCTCGCCTGAAGGGCTGCTGCGGCGCGTCCTGACGGCCGCGGTGTTGCTGGCAGTCTTCCTCGGCGCGCTGCTGCTGCTCGACAGACGGCTGTTCGCGCTGCTGGTCGCGGGCGTGCTGGTCCTGGCGGGCCACGAATGGGGCCGCCTCGCCGGGATGGGCGCGCGCCCGGCGCTCGCCTACGGCGTCGCGGTCGGCGCGCTCGCAGGTGCAACCGCCTGGGTGCCCGAGCCCGGGACACTGTCGCGCGATGCGCTGCTGGGCGCAGGCGCGGTGTTCTGGCTGCTGCTGGTTCCGGCATGGCTGCGCCATGGCGTGGGGCGATCGGGGCGCACCGCGCTGGCGCTCGCCGGCTTCCTGGCGCTGACCCTGGCGGGCTTCGCTGCGCTGTCGCTGCCGCCGAGCCACCTGCTCATCGTTCTCGGGCTGGCGTGGATCGCGGACACGGCCGCCTATTTCGCCGGCAACGCCTTCGGCCGGCGCCGTCTCGCCCCGTCGATCAGTCCCGGCAAGACCTGGGAAGGGGTGGCCGGGGCTGTGGGTGCCTGCCTTATCTACGCTATCATTTGCGCACTGCCGGGTGCGCCGCTGGGCCAGTATGTGCAGGGGGCAACCTGGGCGACTTACCTGGCCGGTGCCGCCTTGCTGTGCGGCGTGAGCATCGTGGGCGACCTGTTCGAATCCGCGCTGAAGCGACGCGCTGGCGCCAAGGACAGCGGCGCCTTGCTGCCAGGCCACGGCGGCGTTCTCGACCGCATCGATAGCGTGATGCCGACCCTGCCGATTGCTGCCATGCTTCTCAACCTGATCACCAGCAGATGACGCCGGAACAGCGCAGCGCAGACGCACGGCAGCCGCTTGGCCTCGCGATCCTGGGTGCCACCGGGTCGGTCGGCTCGAGCACGCTGGACGTCGTCGCGCGCCACCCGCAGCGCTATCGCGTCCAGGCGCTGACGGCGCATGCCGCCGCGGAGCCGCTGTTGGCGCTCTGCGCGCGTCATCGCCCCCGCCATGCCGTGCTTTCGGGCCGCACGGAGGACGCGGCGCTGCGCCGGCGCTTCGCCGACGCCGGCTGTGATTTGCGCTTCGGCCCCGCCGCGCTGGCGGAGATCGCCGCGACCGCCGAATGCGACACGGTAATGGCGGCCATCGTCGGCGCCGCCGGGCTGCCCGCGACGCTGGCGGCGGCCCGCGCCGGCAAGCGCGTGCTGCTCGCCAACAAGGAAGCGCTGGTGATGGCCGGGCCGTTCTTCATGCGCGCGGCGCGCGATGCGCGCGCGGTGCTGCTGCCGATCGACAGCGAGCACAACGCGGTGTTCCAGTGCCTGCCGCGGGACGGCGCCGGCGTCGGGCTGCGCGGCGTGCGGCGCATCCAGCTGACCGCCTCCGGCGGCCCGTTTCGCGTCACGCCGGTGGAGCGCCTGGCCGGCGTGACCCCGGACGAGGCCTGCGCCCACCCGAACTGGGTCATGGGGCGCAAGATCTCCGTCGACTCGGCCACCATGATGAACAAGGGGCTGGAGGTGATCGAGGCGCACTGGCTGTTCGGCCTGCCGGCCGAGCGCATCGGCGTGCTGATCCACCCGCAAAGCGTCGTGCATTCGCTGGTCGAGTACCTGGACGGGTCGGTGATCGCGCAGCTCTCCCACCCCGACATGCGCGTGCCCATCGCCCATGCGCTGGGCTTTCCCGAGCGCATCGAATCCGGCGCCCGGACGCTCGACCTGGGCGCCATCGGGCCGCTCGGCTTCGAGCAGCCGGATGCGGCGCGCTTTCCCTGCCTGGGCCTGGCCTATGGGGCACTGCGCGCCGGCGGCACCGGACCGGCGATTCTCAATGCCGCCAACGAGGTCGCCGTGGAGGCATTCCTCGCCGGCCGGCTGCGGTTCACGGGAATCGCGCCCGTCATCGAAGACACGCTCGGCCGGGTGGCGGCCGGGGCCGCCGTCTCGCTCGAGCACGTCATGGACGCGGACGCGCGCGCGCGACGCGCCGCCGCGGCGTGCGTCGCCCGGCTCATGGGGCAGGCCGCATGACGTTCCTGCATACCATCGCGTCCTTCATCGTCGCGCTGGGCGTGCTGATCGTGGTGCACGAGTACGGGCACTACCTGGTGGCACGCCTGTGCGGGGTGAAAGTACTGCGTTTCTCCGTGGGTTTCGGCCGGCCGCTCGCCACCTGGCGCAAAGGGCGCGACCAGACCGAGTGGGTGATCGCGGCGATTCCGTTCGGCGGTTACGTGAAGATGCTCGATGAGCGCGAGGCACCGGTAGCGGCCGGCGAAGCGGCGCGGGCCTTCAACCGGCAAGGCGTGTTCAAGCGTCTGCTCATCGTTGCCGCCGGCCCGGCGTTCAATTTCCTGTTCGCCATCGCGGTGTACGCGGGCCTGTACATGGTCGGCCTGCCGGAGGCGCGGCCGGTGCTGGCCGAGCCGCCTGCCGGGACGCTCGCGCAAGCCTCGGGTGTGCGCGGCGGGGACCTGGTGCGCGCGGTCGACGGCCAGCCGATCGCCACCTGGCAGGAGCTGCGCTGGCGCGTGCTGCAGGCTGCACTGCAGCGCGAGCCGCTGGGCCTCGAGGTCGTCAACGCGCGCGACCAGATCTCCAATGTGACGCTGGACCTGCGCGACTATCCGGCCGACGAGGTGGAAAGCGACGTCCTCGAGCGCATCGGCCTGCGCCTGTACCGCCCGTCGCTGGCGCCGGTGCTGGGACAGGTGGTGTCCGGCAGCGCCGCCGAGCGCGCCGGGCTGGAGAAGGGCGATCGCGTGACGCACATCGACGGCCGCCCGGTGCCGACCTGGGAGGACCTGGTACGCGAGGTGCGGCGCCGTCCCGGACAGCAGGCCGCGTTGCGCATCGAGCGGGGCGAGCTCAGCATGACCCTTCAGGTCACGCCCGAGGACGTCGCCGTGAACGGCCAACGCATCGGGCGCATCGGCGCCGCGCCGGAAATTCCCGCCGCGCACGCCGCGCGCATCTTCGTGCAAGTGCGCCACGGACCGCTCGACAGCATCGGGCATGCGGTCGCCAAGACCTGGGACATCTCGGTATTCAGCCTGCGCATGCTCGGCCGGATGCTGCTCGGCCAGGTGTCCTGGAAGAACCTGTCCGGACCGGTGACCATCGCGGATTTCGCCGGCCAGTCGGCGCAGCTCGGCTGGATTCCCTACCTGACGTTCCTCGCCTTGATCAGCATCAGCCTCGGCGTGCTCAATCTGCTGCCCATCCCCCCGCTCGACGGCGGCCACCTCATGTTCTACGTCGTCGAGGTTCTCAAGGGCAGCCCGGCGTCGGATCGCGCCATCGAGTTCGGCCAGCGCGTCGGCATCGCCCTGCTCCTGGTGCTGATGGCCTTTGCCTTCTACAACGACCTGACGCGCCTGTTCGCCGGCTGAAGCGGAACCTGCCGATGCGCAAGCGCATTCTTGCAGCGCTCGCCTGGGCGCTGCTGGCGGCGGCCGGCGCCGCGGCCGCACAGGAGTTCCAGCCCTTCACGGTCAAGGACATTCGCGTCGAGGGCGTGCAGCGCACCGACCCGGGCACCGTCTTCAGCTATCTGCCCGTCAAGGTGGGCGAAACGCTGACCGCGGAGAAGGCGCAGCAGGCGCTGCGCGCCCTGTTCGCCACGGGCTTCTTCAAGGATGTCCGGCTGGAGGCCGAGAACGGCGTGCTGGTGGTGCTGGTGGAGGAGCGGCCGGCGATCGCGCAGGTCGACTTCTCCGGCGTAAGCGAGTTTCCGCTGGACGTTCTGCGGCGCGCGCTGCGCGACCTCGGCCTCGGCGAGGGGCGTATCTTCGACCGCGCCGTGCTGGAGAGCGCGGAGCAGGAGCTCAAGCGCCAGTACCTGTCGCGCGGCAAGTATGCCGCGCAAGTGCAGACCACCGTCACGCCGCTCGAGCGCAACCGCGTCGCGGTCAGTTTCGCCGTCAGCGAGGGCGATGTGGCGAAGATCCGCGCCATCAACATCGTCGGCGCGCGCGCCTTTGCGGAGGCGGACCTGCTCGGACTGCTCGTCCTGCGCACGCCGGGCTGGCTGACCTGGTACACGAAGCACGACCAGTACTCGCGCCAGCGCCTGTCCGCGGACCTGGAAACGCTGCGCTCGTACTACCTGGATCAGGGCTATCTCGACTTCAACATCGAGTCCACCCAGGTGTCGATCACGCCCGAGCGCAAGGACATCTACATCACGGTCAATATCAGCGAAGGCGAGAAATACACGGTAGCGGAGGTGCGCATCGGCGGGCAGGCGCTGGTGCCGGCGCAGGAGCTGGAAAAGCTGCTGCGCATCAAGCCGGGCGACGTGTTCTCGCGCCAGCGGCTGATCGAATCGCAGAAGGCGATCGCCGAGCGGCTCGGCAACGACGGCTATGCCTTTGCCAACGCCAACGCCGTGCCCGAGGTGAACAGGGAACAGCGCACCGTGGCGTTCACCCTCCTGATCGACCCGGGACGGCGCGTCTACGTGCGCCGCATCAACGTCGTGGGCAACAGCAAGACGCGCGACGAGGTCGTGCGCCGGGAGATGCGCCAGCTCGAGGGCGCCTACTATGATGCGTCGAAGATCCAGTTGTCGCGGCGGCGCATCGACCGCACGCGCTTCTTCAGCGACGTCGCGGTCGACACCGCGCCGGTGGAAGGCCGGCCCGACCAGGTGGACGTCACCTACACGGTCGAAGAGCGCTCGACGGGCGCGCTCTCCCTCGGCGTGGGCTTCTCCACGCTCGACAAGGTCGTGCTCTCGGCGTCCATTACGCAACCCAACGTCTTCGGCACCGGCAAGTACCTGGCGTTCGAGCTGAACAGCGGCACGGTCAACAAGGTCTATTCGCTGTCCTACGTGGATCCGTACTACACGGTCGATGGCGTCAGCCGCGGCTTCGACATCTACAAGCGCGAGGTCGACGCCTCGACGCTCGCCACCAGCGCCTACGGCACCGACACGCTCGGCGGCGGCGTCAAGTTCAGCTATCCGCTGTCCGAGCGCATCACGGTGAGCCTCGGCGCGCTCGTCGAAAGCGTCGAAGTCACCACGTTCGCGACCAGCTCGGCCATCTACAAGGATTTCGTCGCCGACTTCGGCAACCAGTACCGCTATGGCGCACTGACGGCGGCGTGGGCGCGCGACACCCGCGACAGCCTGATCGTCACCACCGACGGCCTGCTGACGCGCTTCAGCACGGAGCTGGCGGGAGGCGATCTGCAGTACTACCGCCTCGGCATCAACCAGCAGTTCTACTGGCCGCTCAGCCGCAGCCTGACGTTGTTCTTCAATACCGACCTCGGCTATGCGAGCGGCAGGGGCGGCAAGCCGCTGCCGTTCTTCAAGAACTACTATGCCGGCGGCCCCGGCACCGTGCGCGGCTATGAGGATTTCTCGCTCGGGCCCCGCGACACCGAGGGCAATTCGCTGGGCGGCACGCGGCGCGTGGTCGGCAACGTGGAGCTGCTGTTTCCGATGCCGGGCGCGGCGCAGGACAGGTCGCTGCGCCTCGGCCTGTTCCTGGACGCCGGCCAGGTTTACGCCGACGGCGCGCCGGTCGAGCTTTCCGAGCTGCGCTCGTCGGCGGGAATTGCGCTTGCCTGGGCCTCGCCCCTCGGGCCGCTACGGCTGTCGTACGCCTCGCCGCTGAACGAGCGCCCGGGCTTCGACCGGGTGCAGAGGTTACAATTCAAGTTCGGCACCGCGTTCTGACTTACTGGGCGATTCATGAAGAGCCTTGCGGCGATCTTGGCACTATTGGCAGCATTCCCGATAGCGGCGCAGACGGAAAGCCGCATCGGCTTCGTCAATACGGCGCGCATCCTGCGCGACGCGGTGCCCGCCGTGCGTGCGCAGAAGAAGATCGAGGCGGAGTTTTCCAAGCGCGACCAGGAGCTGGCGAAGACCGCGGAGCAGCTCAAACGCATGCAGGACGAGCTCGAGCGCCAGGGCGTCACCCTGCCGGAGAGCCAGCGCCGGGCGAAGGAGCGGGAGTTCAACGACCTGAACCGCGATTTCCAGCGCCGCCAGCGCGAGTTCCGCGAGGACCTCAACCAGCGCCGCAACGAGGAGCTGGCGCAGGTGGTCGAGCAGGCGAATCGCGTCATCCGCCAGATCGCCGAGCAGGAGAAGTACGACATCATCTTCCAGGACGCCGTCTACGCGAATCCGCGCATCGACATCACCGACCGGGTGATCAAGGCGCTCGAGGGCAAGCCGCCCGCGCGCTGACATGGCGGGCCCGATTTCCCTCGGCGAGATCGCGTCCCGGCTCGGCGGGCGCGTGGTCGGCGACGCCGGCATTCTCATCGAGCAGGTGGCGTCCCTGGAGCATGCGCAGGCGCGCGACATCGCCTTCTTTTCGAGCGCACGCTACAAGGCGCAGCTCGCGGCCACGCGCGCCGCGGCCGTGATCCTCGGGCCGCAGGCCGAACCGCTCACGCGGCTGGCGCGCATCGTGAGCGACAACCCGTACGCGTATTTCGCGCGCGTCTCGCAGCTGCTCAACCCGGCGCCCGCGCCGCGCCCCGGGGTGCACGCGGCGGCGCACGTCGACGCGACTGCGCGGATCGCCGCCAGCGCGCGCGTCGACGCCGGCGCCGTGGTCGGCGCGGCCGCCGAGGTGGGCGAGCGCGCCTGGATCGGCGCCGGCTGCACCATCGGCGAGGCGGCGGCGGTAGGCGCCGACAGCCGCCTGCATCCCTTGGTGGTGGTGTACGCGGGCTGCCGCATCGGCAAGCGCGCCGTCGTGCATTCCGGCGCGGTGATCGGCGCCGACGGCTTCGGCATGGCGCTGGACGCCGGGCGCTGGCTCAAGGTGCCGCAAATCGGCCGCGTGCTGATCGGCGACGACGTCGAGATCGGCGCCAACACCACGATCGATCGCGGCACGGTGGACGACACGGTGATCGAAGACGGCGTCAAGCTCGACAACCAGGTGCAGATCGGGCACAACTGCCGCATCGGCGCGCACACGGCGATGGCAGGGTGCGCCGGCGTGGCCGGGAGCGCGCAGATCGGCCGGCGCTGCACCCTCGGCGGGGCCGCGGTGGTCCTCGGTCACCTGAGCCTGTGCGACGACGTGCACGTGTCGGCCGCCACCGTCATCACACGCTCCATCCGCAAGCCCGGCACCTATACGGGGCTGTACCCCTTCGACGAAAACGCCTCCTGGGCGCGCAATGCCGCGTTGCTGCGGCACCTGGGCAAAGAAAGGAAGAAACGCTAATGGCCGAAATGGATGCGCTGCAAGTCCTGCAGTACCTGCCGCAGCGCTATCCGCTGCTCATGATCGACCGCGTGCTCGAATGCGAGCCGGGCAAGCGCATCCTCGCGCTGAAGAACGTGACCAACAACGAGCCGCACTTCAGCGGGCACTTCCCCGGCCGGCCGATCATGCCCGGGGTGCTGATTCTCGAGGCGATGGCGCAGGCCGCGGGCATCCTGGTGTTCCGCACGCGCGGCGACAAGCCGGACGCGAACACCGTCTACTACTACGCCGGCATCGACGATGCGCGCTTCAAGCGGCCGGTGGTTCCCGGCGACCGGCTCGAGATCGAGGCGACCATCCTCGCGCACAAGCGCGCCATCTGGAAATTCGCCTGCGTGGCGCGCGTCGACGGCGCGATGGCGGCGGAGGCGGTGATCCTCTGCAGCGAGCGCATCCAGGGGCAGGGGTGAGCGCGGCGCAGGTCCACGCCAGCGCCATCGTGCATCCGCGCGCGCGGCTCGCGCCCGGGGTGACGGTCGGCGCCTACTCGATCCTCGGCGAACAGGTCGAGGTCGGCGAGGGCAGCTGGATCGGGCCGCACGTGGTCCTCGATGGCCGCGTGCGCATCGGCCGCGACAACCGCATCTATCAGTTCGCCTCCATCGGCGCGCCGCCGCAGGACAAGAAATATGGCGGCGAAGACACGGCCGTGGAGATCGGCGACGGCAACACGATACGCGAATACGTCACCATCAACCGCGGCACGGCGCGCGACGCGGGCGTGACGCGCGTGGGCAACGACAACTGGATCATGGCGTACGTGCACTTCGCGCACGACTGCCAGATCGGCAGCCAGACGATCTTCGCCAATGCCTGCGAGCTCGCGGGCCACGTGCACGTGGGCGACTGGGCCATTCTGGGCGCGACCACCCTGGTACACCAGTTCGTGCACATCGGCGCGCACAGCTTCACCGGCATGGGCACCTACCTGCCGCAGGACCTGCTGCCCTACGTCATGGCTGCGGGCAACATGGCCAAGCCCTACGGCATCAACAGCGAAGGCCTGCGCCGGCGCGGCTTCGGGCCCGAGACCATCGCCCGCATCAAGCGCGCCTACCGCACGCTGTACCGCGCCGGGTTGAGCCTGGAGGAGGCGAAGCGCGCGCTTGCGGTGCAAGCCGCGGACTGCCCGGAGGTGGCGGCGCTGCTCGATTTCCTCGCGCGCTCGAAGCGCGGCTTCATCCGCTAGCGCCGTGGGCGGCGGCGCGAACCACATCGCCATGGTGGCCGGCGAAGCCTCCGGCGACCAGCTCGGCGCTCACCTCATCGCCGCGCTGCGGGCGCGGCGGCCGCAACTGCGCTTCTCCGGCATCGGCGGGCCGCGCATGGCCGCGCAGGGTTTCGAGATCGACGTGCCGATGGACCGGCTGGCCGTGCGCGGCTACGTGGAAGCGCTGCGCCACTATCGCGAGATCGTGCGCATCCGTTCGCGGCTCGGCGATGCCCTGCTCGAGCGCCGGCCGGGTCTGTTCATCGGCGTGGATGCCTCCGACTTCAATCTCGACCTGGAACACCGCCTGAAGCAGGCCGGCATTCCCGCGGTGCACTACGTGAGCCCGTCGATATGGGCATGGCGGCGCTGGCGCGTGCGGCGCGTGGCGCGCTCGGCGACGCACCTGCTGGCGATGTTTCCCTTCGAGCCCGCCCTGTACGCGAAATCCGGGCTGCCGGTCACTTACGTAGGCCACCCGCTCGCCGACATCATCCCCCTGAACGTCGACAAGGCGGGCGCGCGGGCGCAGCTGCGCCTGCCGTCGCGCAAGCTGGTGGTCGCGCTGCTCCCGGGCAGCCGGCGCTCCGAGCTCGAGCACATGGCCGAGACGTTCATTCTCGCCGCGCACCGCTTTCGCCAGGAGATCGCGGACGTGCATTTCGTCTGCCCGTTGGCCACGCGCGAGACGCGCGACCTGTTCGAGGCGACGCTGCACGCCCACGGGCGCACGGACCTGCCGTTGACGCTGCTCTTCGGCCACTCGCACGAGGCGCTCGCCGCCGCCGACCTGGCGCTGGTGGCGAGCGGCACGGCGACGCTGGAAGCCGCGCTCCTGAAGACGCCCATGGTCATCACCTACCGGCAATCGCCCCTGTCGTGGGCGCTGCAGCGCCAGATGCTGTACCTGCCCTACATCGGCATGCCGAATATCCTCGCCGGCGAGCAGCTGGTGCCCGAGTTGATCCAGGGCCGGGCCACCCCGGCGGCGCTCTCCGCGGCGCTGCTCGAACTGCTGCGCGACACGGCATTGCAGGAGCGGCAAGTGCAGAGGTTTCGCGAGATGCACACGCTGCTCAGGCAGGACAATGCGCACAAAGCGGCCGACGCGGTACTCGAGGTGCTTGATGCGGGCCGAGCCTGAGCGCCTGGTCTGCGGCGTGGACGAAGCGGGGCGGGGCCCGATCGCGGGGCCGGTGTACGCCGCCGCGGTACTGCTCGATCCGCTGCGCCCCATTGCAGGTCTCAGGGACTCCAAGGAGTTGTCGGCATTGCGCCGCGAGGCGTTGGCGGTGTCGATCCGCGCAACGGCGCTGGCATGGGCGGTCGCAAGCGCGAGCGTGGAGGAGATCGACCGCCTGAACATCCTCCAGGCGACGCTGCTGGCGATGCGCCGTGCGGTGGAGGCGCTCGCCGTCGCGCCGCAAGCAGCCTGGATCGACGGCGATCATTGCCCGACGCTCGGCTGCGCCGCGCGCGCGGTGGTGGGCGGGGACCGCTCCGTGCCGCAGATCTCGGCCGCCTCGATCCTGGCCAAGACCGCGCGCGACGCCGAAATGCTGCGCCTGCACGAGCGCTTCCCGCGCTACGGGCTCGACCAGCACAAGGGCTATGCCACGCCCGGGCACCTCGCGCGGCTGGCGCAGTACGGCGCCTGCGAGATCCACCGGCGCTCGTTCGCCCCGGTGCGTCTGGTCCTCGGCGCGTGAGCCTGCTGCGCTCAAGGGACAACCCGCGCGTGCGACGCTGGCATGCGCTCGCGCACGACGCGCGCACGCGGCGCGCGGAGCGCTGCGCGCTCATCGAGGGCGCGCACCTGCTCGCGGCCTACCTGGACGCCGGGGGACGCCCGAACGCCGTTCTCGTCAGCGAGACCGGCCTGGCCAACGCGGAGCTCTCGGCGCTGGCGCGGCGTGCGGGGCCGTCGCCGGTGACGCTGCCCGACGCGCTGTTTCGCTGGGTCGCGGACGCGGTCACGCCGGCGGGGCTGGCGGCCGAGATCGACCTGCCGGCGGCGG
>Ga0209109_10001388_pt1 | contig 13366 bp, 8 predicted proteins | sample Rifsed10ft2_FD_184004 | JGI IMG/M metagenome (GOLD analysis project Ga0209109, IMG submission 184004) | Soil microbial communities from Rifle, Colorado, USA - sediment 10ft 2 (version 2) | ecosystem: Environmental > Terrestrial > Deep subsurface > Rock core/Sediment | place: Rifle, Colorado... | reverse complement strand
CAGCGGAGAAGGCGTTGGGCTGCGTGGATTGCACGTCGAGCGCGCCGAGCACGGCCTCGCCGACGACGAGCGGGAGCGCCATCTCCGAGCGCGTGTCCGGCAGCAACGGGTTGGCGAAGCGCACGGCTTCCTGCCCCACGTCGAGCGCGACGCGCGCTTTGCGGTTGGCGACCGACCATCCCACCATGGACTGGCCGCCGACTTCGAGCTGGTGGCCGCGCCGGAGGAGTTCCTGCCCGGCTTCGCCGGTCGCGTGGCGCAGGAGCGCCCACTGGCCGGCTTCGTCCACGAGGAAGATGGCGGCGTAGTAGAGGTCGAACCGTTCGCGGATCAGCTCGACGGCCTGCCGGATGAGCACGTCCGGGTCGAGCACAGAGGTGGCCGCGCGGCTGACCTCGGCGGCGGCGGCGAGCTGCTGCGCGCGGCGCTGCGTCTCGTCCAGCAGGCGGGCGTTTTGAATGGCGCCGCCCACGCTCGCGGCGATCGTGGTGAGCAGGCGGGCGTCGTCTTCGCTGAACAGGCCCTCGCGCTCGGTGTCTTGAATGCTGATGACGCCGATGACGTCGTCGCCCGCGAGGATGGGCACGCCCAGGAACGACCGGGCCGGTTGGCCGATGAAAATCGCGCCCAGTTCGCGGGTGCGCTGCTCGGCGTCCCGGTTGATGAGCAGCGGCTGACGGTTGCGGATGATGACGGAGGACAGGCCCTGGCCGAGCGGGAAAGGCGCGGCCGACACGGCTGCGCCGTTCTCCACAAAATAGGGGATTTCGATCAGATCGGTGCGGCGGTCGTACAGCGCGATGAAGCCGTTCTGCGCGCCGAAGACCTCCATGATTTTCTGCCCGACCTGCCAGAACATGACGTCGAGTTCCTGCTGCGAGGTGACGATCCGGCTGATGGTGTTGAGGGTCGCCAGCTCGGCGACGCGGCGTTGGGTCTCCTCAAACAGGCGGGCGTTTTGCAGGGCAATGCCGACGTTGGCGGCGATAGTCGAGAGCAGGCGCACGGTCGCTTCGTCGTACAAGCCTTCCTGCTCCATGCTCTGCAGGCTGATCAGGCCGATGGCCTTGTCGCCGGCCGTGATGGGCACGGCCACGTAGGATTGGGGAGCCGGGCCGATGAACCGCGCGCCCAGTTCGACGGCGCGCTGCCCGGTGTCGTAATTGAGCACCAGCGGCTGGCGGCTGCGGATGACGTGAGACGGCAGACCCTGCCCGAGCGGCAGAGGCGGATCGTGTTGGAACTCCCCGTTGTCAATCGAGTACGGAAATTCGATCAGGCCGGTCTGCTCGTTGTACAGCGCGATGTAGACGGTCTTGGCGCCGAAGGTCTGGACGATTTTGTCGCCCACCTGCGCGAGCAGGGCATAGATGTCCAGGTTGGTGGTGAGCACCTGGCTGATGCTGTTGAGCGTGACCAGCTCGGCGATGCGCTGCTGGGTCTCTTCCAGCAGGCGCAGGTTTTCGATGGCCGTGGCGGCCCGGTCGGCGAGGGCCTGCAGGGGGCGGACTTCTTCGAGCGTGAAGGCGTGCGGCGTGCGCGTCTGGGTGAGAAAGACGCCGATGAGGCTGCCGCCCGCGACGACCGGCACGGCCGCCAGCGCCTGCGTGTTTTGCGTGCGGAAAAATTCCCGGCTGCGCTCGTCAAGCTCCGGCACGCCCAGCGCCTCGATCAGGATCGGATAGGCGGGATCCAACGAGCGGAGAAACGGAAGGTCTTCAGCGGAGTAACGCCGTCCCAGATGATAGGTGGCGCTTGCGGTGGCGGCGTCCCACTCGGCGGCGATCTGCAATTCGCTCACGGTGTGGTCCGCGCCCAACTCCAGCAGGCCAATGACAAACCGTTCCATGTACGGCGCGACGGCGTGGATCATCACGGCGCGCAAAATGTCGTCGAGGCTCTGGGCGGCGGCAAAGGCGCGCGTGGCCCGGTACAGGCGGTCCGTCTCGGTGAGCGACTGGCGGGTGGTCTCGTACAGGCGGGCGTTTTCCAGCGCCAGCGCCATCCGGTCCGCAATCGTCCGGGCGAGCTCGACGTCGTCGTTCTGCCAGCTCACGTCGGCCCGCATCAATTCCAGCATGCCCAGCAAATCGCTCCCGGAGCGGATGGGCACCTGCATGCGATCCTGACCAGGCCCGGCCTCGGGCGGCTCCCCGGTGACGGGCGAGATGGTCACGCCGTCGTAGCGGTAAGCGAGGGATTGCTCGGCCAGGCCGGGACGCGCGGCCGGCGGCAGCCCCACCTGCAGGGCGCGCAGTTCTTCGAGGCGGCGCTGGGTTTCCTCGAACAGCCGGGCGTTGTCAATGGCCACCGCGAGCTGGTCGGCCAGCGTTTGCAGGACTTCCACGTCTTCGCGCGTGAAGGCGTTGACGTCGGTGGACTGCACATCCAGCGCGCCGATGGTCTCGCCGTGCGCGGTGAGGGGCACGGCCATCTCCGAGTGCGTGTCCGGCAGATCGGGGTTGAGGAAGTGGACGGCGTCCGCGCCCACGTCCAGCGCGATGCGCGGCCTTCCGATCCCGGTCACGTAGCCCACGATGCCCTGTTGGCCCACGCGCAGGCGGTGGCCGCGCGCCAGCATCCGCTGGCCGCCGGGGCTGTTGGACGCTTTGAGCACGGCCCATTCGCGCGCGTCGTCCACGAGGAAAATCCCGGCGTGGTAGAAGCCGAAGCGCTCACTGATGAGAGTCGCCGTGGTGTTGAGCAGTTCCTGCAGATCGTGCAGGCTGGCAGTGATGCGGGCGACCCCCGCGCTCACGGCCAGTTGCGTGGCGCGGCGCTCCACCGCGCGCGATTGCTCCTGGAGGCGCTGGTTGACCTCGGCCAGCTCCTGCGAGGTCTGGGCCAGAGACCGGGCCTGCTGTTCGAGGGCCGCCTGCGTTTGCAGTAATTCCTGCTTTTGAAAGCTGCTGACGGCAGCCAGCAGTTGGACATCCAGAAATTCCCGGTACGGCAGGCTGAGAGCTACCAGGAAGAGCAGCAGATTGGCCGCGCCGTCAACCCAATCCAAAAAGATGGCCGAGTCGCGCGGGGCTACGGGATGCAGGCCCATAAAGCTGAACATGGCGCCCACGGCCAGCCAGGTGGCGACGCTCAGCGCCCCCGCCCCGACGCCCGTGCGCACGCCGAAGAGGATGGTGGCGAGCACCGAGAAAGCCAGCAGCGCCGTGCGGCCATCCACCGAGGCGATGCCGCTGCTGAACAAATCGGCTGCCCCGAGCGCGTACATCAGCGTGAGCAGAGTTCCGCCCCGGAACCAGAACGGCAACTGCCGCCCGAGGGTGATGACCAGCAGGATGAGGAACAGGACAACGTAGAACGCGAACACGCCTCCGCGCCCGGCCGGGAGGCTGGAAAAGGCGTTGGCGACGAGAGCCACAAAGGCGAAGGCGGCCCCGGCGCGCGTGACGCTGTTGAACACCTTCTCGCGCGAGGCGAGCAGGACATATTGCAGTTCTTCGAGGGTCTGGCGGGTGGGGAGGGCGTTGGCCATCGCTCAGCCCTCTTGCGGCCCGCGCGTGGGCGGCTGGAGCTTGACGATGACCTCGGTGGCGCCGAGCGCCCGCCCAAGCTCGCGGATGCCGCTTTGCACTATGCTAGCCGGGTCGAGCGTCGCACGCATGCGATAGGTGATCTCGTTGATCAGTTGTTCGCGGTTGCGGCGGCGCTGGGTATCCTGGAACAGCGCGGCGCTTTCCAGGGCGACCGAAATCTGCGTGGCGATGGTGTCGAGAATGGCCTGCTCCTCCGGCCCGATGGCGGAGGTGCGCCAGCCGTGCAGCTCGATCGTGCCCAGGATTTCCTCGCCCATCCGCAGGGGGATGGTCAGCGGGGTGCTGCTCTGGTCGGCGGCGGACTGCGCCCCGGCGCCAGGCTCGAGGTCGTACGTGAGTTCGCGCGGCTCATTCCGCAAGAGAGTGCGCCAGGCGGTGCTCGTCACCTGCTGGTAGAGCGTGCTCACTTCCTGCAGGCTGGTCTGGGTGCGCTGGAACAGGTCCGCGTTCTGAATGGCGACGCTCAACTGGTCGGCGAGGGTCTGCAGGACCTGCACCATGTTCTCGGTGAACGCGTTGATCTCGGTGCTCTGCACGTCCAACACGCCGAGCAGTTGGTCGCCGGCGATCAGGGGGATGCACAACTCGGAACGAGTATCCGGCAGGAGCGGGTTCCTGAAGTGGAAGGGATCGTCGGCCACGTCCAGCGCCACGCGCGGGCGGCGGTTCTGCGTGACCCACCCGACGAGCGAATGCGACCCCACGCTCAGCCGGTGGCCGGTGGCCCTTAATTGCGCGCCGACCTCTCCGGTGGACTCGCGCAGCACCGCAAATTCCCTGGCCTCGTCCATCAAAAAGATGGAGGCGTGATAAAAGCCGAAGCGCTCGCGGATCAGTTCCAGCGCCAGCCGCAACAGTTGGTTCAGGTCGCGCATGGCGCTGGCCGCGCGGCTGATCTCGGCGGCGGTCTGCAATTGCGCCGTGCGCTCGGCCACGCGCTCTTCCAGCCCTCTCAGCGTTTGCTGGAGCCGGGCCGTCATGCCGTTGAAGGTGTCGGCCAACTGGCCGATCTCGTCGTCCGACTCAACCTGGGCCTGCGCGGTGAGGTCGCCAGCGCTGACTTTGGATGCCAGGCGCTTCAGCCGGGTGATGGGGCCGGTCAGGTATTGTGACATCCCGGTGGCGGTCAGGGCTACCAACCCCGTAATCAACACGCCCAGCAGCACCGTGTTGCGGGTTTGCTCGGCGGCGGAGGCGAGGAACACTCTTTGCGGCTGGGCGAAGAGCACTGACCACGGGCGCGTCTTCATCTTGACCACGGCAACCTGATCGGCCACCCCGGTAGCCGTATTCACATCGGTGAACGTGTGGGGGGGAGCATTGCCGGCCCGGGTGTCGGCCAGGGTGAGTTGCTGCTCCAGATTCGGCAGATGGGTGGATAGAACTTCTTCGGGCGGGGCGGGCAGGCGGTTTGCGGTCCAGAGCGCCTCGAGCCGGCTCCGGGCCAGCGGGACGACGGACTGGTAGATGAGCTCGGGATGCGTGCCGTGCGCGAGGCGGAGATGATTCTCGTCGAGCAGCACGGCGTAGGACTGCGGCCCGGCCAGGTTGTTTTTCTCCGCCACCACAAGCTGCAGAATCTGAGAGCTAAACTGTGCCACGAGCACGCCGATAGGCTCGGACGAGAAATCGCGTACCGGAGAGCTGAAAAACATGCTGCCCTTGACGGCTGAGGCCGAAAAATTCAGAGGCGAGATATACGGCTGCGCATTGGCGAAGGCAACCGTGAAGTAGTCGTAGCTTGATTTGTCCTGGCCGAGGTCTCCCGGTGAAGTGGCGCCTACAACTCGCCCGGCGCTGTCCACCAGCATATAGGACAGGGGGCTCGCTTCTGGGGGGGTGTCTTTCCGCACGAAGAGGGTCAGGCGAGCCTCGAGCCGCTGCTCTGCGTCGCTGCCGGTTCGTTGCTCGGGCGGCAGGCTCAGGTATTCCCTCAGCTCCGAATGGCCCGACTCGCTGCGCACGACGCTCGACACTTCCAGGAAGAAAGCGTCCAGTGTGCTGGCCGTCTGCACGGCCGCCGTGGTCAGGGAGCGGTTGGCAGCCGCCGTGAGCGTGGTCTGCGCAGAGAGGTTGTTCAGGTAGGCTAGCAGGCCGAGCGGGACGAGCGCCACGCCCACAAAGGCGATGATGAGCTTGGTGCGCAGGCTGTATTTGGGAAACCGCAGCGCCACGACGAGGCCGCAGATGGCGATCACGGCCAGCGCGAGGAGCGGCAGGACGATGCGCTGGAACACGAGCGGCAGATCAATGCGATTGATCGGCCAGTACAAATCAACGAGCAGGGTGAAGACGCCGGAGATGAAGCTGGCCATAATGGTCCAGCGCGTCTGGCGCGGGCCGAGGGTGAGGGCCGCAGTCGCCGTCGGCACGATAATGGCGGCCAGCCCCAGCACGACACCCGCCCCGGCGACCAGCATGGACGTGATGGGCATGACCACGAGCAGGGCCAGAATCAGCAGGCGCATGCCCCAGCGCGGGAGGCCATAGCGGCTGAGCAGCGCGCTGACGATGGAGACCCCGCTGAAGGCGAGCAGCACGTAGGAACCGATCAAACCGAGGGAGCTGTTGTGCTGGCGGGACAAATAGAAGACGTAGACACCGGTGACAAGGGCGGCGATCAGCATGATGACCGCTGTCCGGAAGGCCGTGCGGGCCAGGGCCGCTTTGTCAGGGGTGGGGGAAGGATCGGTGGCCGTCATGCTCGAGCCTCTCGCAGGAAGGTCTGGCCCACGTGGCTCCGGCGTTTTCCGGTGAGCGTTGGGCCGCGGGATGCCGTCACGAATCGCCGTTCTGGGGACGACTGTCGTGGCCGTCGGCGGGCGCCGCGCCCGACGGGGGTTCGGGGGCGGGCTTAAGCCGCACCACGGCCTGCCGCGCGCCCAGCGCCCGGCCCAGTTCGACGGCGGCGTTTTCGAGGACCGAGTCGAGCGTGAGCGACTTGTAGATCTTGGCCGTCAGGGACGACACGATTTGCTCCAGCTGGACGATGCGCTGCTGCCGCGCGAACAGCCGCCCGTTTTCGATGGCCACGGCGATCTGGTCGGCCAGGATTTGGAGCGTGTCCACGTCGGCCTGTGTGAAGGCCTCGGGCGCGCGGCTCTGCACGTCCAGCGCGCCGATGACGCGGTCGCCGATCCGCAGCGGGACCGCCGCTTCCGAGCGTGTGTCGGGCAGAAGTTCGTTTTCCAGATGGTAAGGGTCCTCGCTGACATCGAAGGCGATGTGCGGCTGTTTGTTGGCCGTGACCCAGCCGATGATCGAGTTGGAGCCGACCAGGAGGCGGTAGCCCTGCGCCTTGAGCCGCGCGCCGACGTCGCCCGTGGACTCGCGCAGCACGGCGCACGCGCCCGCCTCGTCCAGCAGAAAGACCGAGACGTGATAATATCCGAAGCGATCGTGAATGAGTTCCACGGTGCGCGCCAGGAGCTCTTCGGCGCCGAAGATGGAGGTGACGGCGCGGCCCACTTCGGCGGCGGCGGCCAACTGGCGCGTGCGCTCTTCCACTTTGCGCTCCAGGCCCTGATACAGATCCTGCAGTTCGCCGCTCATGCTGTTGAAGGCCTGGGCGAGCAGGCCGATCTCGTCGTTACGGGCGATGGACACCTGGCTGCTCAGGTCGCGCCGCGCCAGCCGCAGCGCGCCCTCGGTCAGCGCCTCGATAGGCCGGATGAGCTGGCGGGTGAAGAAGATCACGCCCACGGTGCTGAGGGCGACGGCCAGGGCGATGATGATGACGAAGATCGTCGCGGCGCGGCCGAGGGGCGCGAACGCTTCCTCGGCGTTCTGTTCCACCAGCAGAGTCAGCTCGTAACGCGGCAGCCAATTGTACACGCCCACCACGGACTGGCGCTCCGGGTTGAGGTATTCGGCCTGGCCGTCGTCGTGCTGTTCCCGCGCGCGGCGGATGCCCTCGCTGTCCAGCCTCATCGTGCCGGCGGTGATTGTGCCGGCGACCGCGTAGCCGTCGCCCGTGACCAGATAGGCGCGCAGGCCGGTCGTAGCGCCGAGGCCCGGGCTGAGCGTCACGATCTCGGCCAGCCGTTCGTGGCGGAGGCGGCCCAGGAGCACGGCCGTCGTGCCGTGCTCCGCATCCACCAGCGGCGCGGCGACGATGACCGACACGGCGTCCGGGTCAAGCATTGTGTGGTAGGCGGGCGGCACAACCAGCGCGCCGGAGCCGCGGGCCGTGACGAAGAATGGTTGCGCCAGGAGGCTCTCCCCGACGATCCTGGCATTGGAGGCGCTGGTGGCCACGACCTCGCCGGTATCGGCGCGGGCCACCAGCAGTTCTTGATAGTCCGCATTGCTGGTCGTGTTCACAAAGTCGGCGAGGCGCTGACTCAGTTTTTGCTGAGCGGCGGCCCAGCCCGAGGAGTCTTTTTGAGTGAAAATCAGCGTCCAGGTCGTCTCAATCACGTCCGGCGAGTGGGCGAGGTTATCCATGTCGGCTCGGCGTTGCGCCGCCCACTGGTCAACCTGATTTTCTTTGACTCTGGAAAGCACGCTCAGTTGGTTGAGGACTTGCTGGCTGAGGTCGGCGCGCGCTTGCCGGTAGAGGAGGAAGCCCACGGTGAGCAAGGGGCCGAGCACGAGGGGAAGCAGGACGATGAGCAGGTAACGAGCCAGGCCGCCGCGCGCCCGCGCTTCCTGCAGGGGCGCGCGCGCCGCGGCGGGGAGGCTAGGGGATTGTGGGCTTTGCATCCACCTCTCCTCGTTTCATCTTCAGAGTTCCCAGACGGCTTCGCCTTTGAGCATCCGGCGGATCTGATCGGGGAAGCGATCCGGATCGAGCGGCTTGCCGAGGAAGCCATCGAAGCCGGCGGCCCGGGCCTTGTTCATCTGCTCCTGGCTGGCCTCCGCCGTGACCGCGACGACGATGGTGTCTTTGAGCCGCCGCGTGGCGCGGACTTTGGCCAGGGCGGCGTAGCCGTCTTCATAGGGCAGGCGGATGTCCATGAGGATGAGATCAATGCGGGGCAGGGTGTCCGCGAACTCGACGACCTGCCAGCCGGAGGTCTTCCACTCGCAGCGCGGGATGCCCATGTAGGCCAGCATGCGCGCCATGAGCACGAAGTTGGAGACGTTGTCTTCCACGATGAGGATGGTGGCGTCTTTCGGCTGGATTGGCTCATGCACGCGGGGAGAGGGTGTCTCGGTCATGTGCTTGCTCGCATCGGAGGGTTCAGGCGGGTTTGTGGACATCGGTAAAGTCCTGGGCAGCCAATGGGTTAAGTTTCCAGGAAACGCGCAATCTGGCGCGGGAGTTGATCCACGTCAATCGGCTTCTGGATGTAGCCATCACAGCCGGCGGCCAGAGTCTTTTCCCGGTCGCCCTTCATGACGTTGGCGGTCAGCGCCACCACTTTGACGTGTTCGAGGCCCGGCGTGGCCTTGAGGCGGGCGGTGGTGGTGTATCCATCTACTTCAGGCAGATTGATGTCCATCAAAATCAAATCCGGGCGGCTGGCCTGGGCCTGCGCCAATCCGGCCCTGGCGTTCGGCGCTTCGAGGAACGTGTACCCCTCCGCCTCCAGAACCCGCTTGACCAGCGTGCGATTCTCCGGGTTATCTTCAATGTAGAGGATGCGGGCCGAGTGAGCGGGCATAGGCGCGTCGGTGAGTTGAGGCTCACGGCTCTCCGGAGCTCAGATTACTATATTATCCCCCTTTGGCGCAAAGTTGCAATACGTTTGGGACAGAATTCTACAGGAAAGTTGCAAAAAGCCTGCCGGTGGGGCGCGCTATGTTGGAAAACGGTTGGCACATCAAGATCAACTTGACGGGCCGCTACGGCGCGGCCTCGGCCAGCAGAGTCTGCATAGCCGTTTCGATTTCGGTGTATCTTCCTTCGCCGATGTGGCGATAGCGCAGGTTGCCCTGTTTGTCAATCAGAACCAACGTCGGCCAATAGCGCACGTCGTAGGCCGACCACGTTGCGCCGTCGTTGTCCTGCGCCACCGCGTAAGGCACGTCCAGCCGGACAAGGGCCTCTTTAAGGTTCTGGAGGTCGGCCTCATAACGGAATTCGGGGTAATGATTGCCGATCACCACCAGCCCCTGTGGGCTGTAGGCCTTGTGCCATTCCCTCAACGAGGGAATCACGTGCTGGCAGTTGATTCAACCGAACGTCCAGAAGTCAATCAGCACGACTTTGCCGCGCAGGTCAGCGAGGCGCAGCGGCTGGCCGGTGTTCAACCAGACGGTGTTGGTCAATTCGGGCGCGGGGCCGTAGTCGTTCAAGGTCACTTCCTTTTGCGTTGACTCTGCGAAGGGGGCGAGCGCACAGGCGGCGACGGCGAGCAGAGCGAATCCCCATATCCACCGTTTCATCGTCTCCACCTCTGTGGCCAGCAGGGCAGGGTGCCCGCTGCGCGTGCCCCGATGAGGGGCAGGACAGGCTGGCCGCTTGTCCTACGCTGGCCCACTCACCGTGTTGTGCCCGCCTGACTTGGGCAACGTGAACTTCATCACCGTCCCGTGCCCCGGCACGCTTTCAGCCCAGATGCGCCCGCCGTGCGCTTCGATCAATCCCTTCGCAATCGCCAACCCCAGGCCCGCGCCGCCGCCGTCGAAGCCCGCGCGCGCGTGGCTCCGCGAGCGGGCTGCGTCGCCGCGATAGAACCGGTCGAAGATGCGCGGCAAATCGTCGGGCGCGATCCCCTCGCCCGTATCTTTCAGGCTGACGAGCGCCATCCCATTCAGCACTTCCGCCCGCAACTGGATTTCTCCGCCTCCCGGCGTGTGCCGGAGGGCGTTCTCGATCAGGTTTTGCAGGACGCGGCTGATTTTGTCGGAGGCCATCCACACCGGGTCCACGCCGGAAGCCACCGACCCGCGCAGGGCGATGCCCCTGGCCTGCGCGCGCGCGGTGAAGCCTTCGAGCGTGTCGGAGATCAGGTCGGAGAGCGAGCCGGCGTCGCAGCGCAGCGTGAGGCTGCCCGTGTCCATCTGCGCCAGCTCAAACAGATCGTCAATCAGCGCATTCATGCGGACGATTTCGGCCTGGCTCTGGCGCACGTAGCGGGCCACCGTCTCGGGGTCGGTGACCACGCCGTCGGCGAGCGCGTCGAGCATCGCCCGCAGCGAGGCGAGCGGGGTGCGCAGGTCGTGGGAGGCCCAGGCGACCAGATCCCGGCGGGCGGCGTCGAGCGCGCGCGCTTCCCCATCCGCGGTCTCGAGGCGGGCGGCCATCGCGTTGAACGCCTGCGCAAGCTGCGCGACTTCGTCGCGGCCCTCGACGCGGACGCGCGTCGAGAAGTCGCCCTGGCTGACCCGGCTCGCCGCGCGCACCACGGCGCGCAGCGCGTGGGTGAGGGAGGCGGACAGGAAGTAGCCGAACGAGACCGAGATGCCGCCCGCGAACAACAGCAACAGGCCTGCGAGCGTCAGGTCGTGCTCCTGGTTGATGAACATGAGCCGCGCCGTGATCCACACGTTGATGAGCGTGAGCACGGCGGCGACGATGTATCCGAGCGTGAGCGTCTGGTTGAGCGACCGCAGGCGGCGCCACCAGCCCAGGCGGTGAGAGACGAACCCGATGAGGGCGGAGGCTGAGCCGGTAAACCCGAACAGCAGCGCCAGCAAGAGCAGGTCTTCCGCGGGCGGGTGCATGAACGCGAACGCGAGCGCGACGGTCAGCGCCAGCGCGGCGAGGATGCCCAGCAGATAGACGGCCCAGCGCGAGGCGCGCATCTCAGCCCTCAAATTTGTAGCCGATGCCCCAGACGGTGAGGACGTAGCGCGGCTGCGAGGGGTCGCGCTCGATCTTCTCGCGCAGGCGGCGGATGTGGACGGTCACGGTCGAGGGGTCGCCGTAGAACTCGTAACCCCAGACGTGGTCGAGGAGCTGCGTGCGGGTGAAGACCTGATGGGGATGCCGTCCGAAGAACCACAGCAGGTCGAACTCTTTGGTGGTGAGAGGGATGTCCCGGCCATCGAGCGTGACGGTGCGGGAGGCCTCGTCGAGCCGGAGGCCGTCGAACTCCAGCACTTGTCCCGGCAGGCCGGGGAGGGGCGCGGCTTCGCTCGAACGGCGCAGCACGGCCTTCACGCGCGAGACGAGCTCCTGCGGGCTGAAGGGCTTGGCCATGTAATCGTCCGCGCCGAGGTCGAGGCCGCGGATGCGGTCGCTCGTCTCGCCTTTGGCCGTGAGCATGATGATGGGGATGCGGTGCCGCTCGCGAATCTGCTGGGTGATGGACAGCCCGTCCACGCCGGGGAGCATCAGGTCGAGGACGATCAGGTCCGGCGGCCCGTCCTGAATCGCCTCGAGCGCGGCGTAGCCGTCGGCGGCCTCGCGCACGGCGAACCCGTCCCGCTCCAGATAGCGCCGGATGACTTCGCGGATGGTGTCCTCGTCGTCTACGACGAGGATGGATTTGGTCGTTGCCTCGGCGGTCATCGTGGTGGAGGATAGCGGCGATTTGTTACGGCAGGCTTACACAGGCCTGGGCTTAAGTTTAGCACCTTTGCTCCGGCGATTGAAATCGCGGCAACAAAAGGCTCGAAGCCCGCCCTTCGGCGGGCTCAGGGCAAGCCCTGCGCAGGTTGGATACCAGTCGGCGCAGGCCGACTTTGTGAAGTTTGTAGGCGCGGTTTCCAACCGCCAGCAGATGTCCGCAAACACAAAAGCCCCCAACCGGCGTCGAGGGCTTTTGAAGTTGGAGCGGGTGATGGGACTCGAACCCACGATATCTTGCTTGGGAAGCAAGCGTTCTACCACTGAACTACACCCGCAGAAACAAGCGATTTTGACACATTATAACGATACTTTGCTAAATAGCAATGCTATCTGTTCGTGCTCCGCAAGCAAATGCCTAATCTTCTGCAGGAAGCAGTGTCAGGCAGTCACCTTATGGACAGGCTCAAATATCATTTCCGCATTGCGGGCACTTCTTGATTGTGCTTTCGGCGGGTACGAAATTTCCGCACCTTTGGCAACGCCTGATCGAAGGCACGGCGCTCATAAAAAAAGCTGTGTCTTTGTTAAAAGGCTGAATGATGTCTGTTGGAAAAGACCCAGTAGTAATTGCCGTTGGCCTTATGGACAAGGAGCTGCCACCCAATACTGTCGCGTCTAACTTGCTACGCTGCGCGCGAAGCTCAGCATTTACGTTCTTGAGTTCTTCCCCTTTCTCTTTCAGTGAGCGCAACAGTTGTTCCTTCTCTTCATCAGACTTTTCTTTCACAGTATTCAAGGCGGCAAGTTGAGATTTTCCTTCAGTGATTTGCTGATGCAACAAAAGCCTATCACCCTTTAGCTGGCTTATTAAACCGATTTGAGTACTGAGATTGGCTGCTTCAGGGATAATGTCTTGCCACTCTTCTATGGCATTTACAACTGCCTCCTCAAGGAAATTACATCTATCCAGAAGCTCTTCATTTCCCCGCAGTGCAAGCTTGTTGGTAGAATCATGCCCGTCAATATCTGCCAAGAAGCTAGTGATTCTTTGCTCTATGGCGGAGATGTTGCCCAGCAGCAGCTTTAGACCCCTGATTGCTGACTTGCCTCTAGTGACAAGCACGCCACCTTCGGTGACTTTAGTCCACCAATCGTAAATTCGGGCACCGACAAGACCTGAAAGCAAGGCAATTATTATCGTAATGGCGGCATCAACTAACGGTGACGGTTTGGTTGCAGCGGGAGCAGCCAGTTGCAATGCCATTAAAGCAATCGTTACAAGCAGGAGACCAAAATTGATCGGACTAAACAATACCTTCGCCAAGATTAGGTGAAGGGAAAAGGGCTTTTGGGGTAAAGTTGTTGTCTTCCAGAACAGCAACCTACCCAGCAAAAGCCCATGCCCGAG
>Ga0209109_10001384_pt1 | contig 13382 bp, 12 predicted proteins | sample Rifsed10ft2_FD_184004 | JGI IMG/M metagenome (GOLD analysis project Ga0209109, IMG submission 184004) | Soil microbial communities from Rifle, Colorado, USA - sediment 10ft 2 (version 2) | ecosystem: Environmental > Terrestrial > Deep subsurface > Rock core/Sediment | place: Rifle, Colorado... | reverse complement strand
TCCAGGGCAAGATGGCGCCCTCGGCGATGCTCAGGTTCTTGTTCGGGATGACCAGCTCCGGGTCGATCTCCATCTTCACGCCGAGGCCGGTGCAGTCCGGGCAGGCGCCGTGGGGGCTGTTGAAGCTGAAGTTGCGCGGCGCCAGCTCGCCGAAGGAGAGGCCGCAGCTGGCGCAGGCCAGGTGCTCCGAGTACAGGCGCTCCTCTTCGCCCTCGATGGCGACGCGGATGACGCCGGCGCCCAGCTTCAGCGCCGTCTCGACGGAGTCGGCCAGGCGAGAGGCCGAGGAGGCGGAGGCGGGCTCTGGGCCCTCGTCCCCTCGCCCTTCGACAGGCTCAGGGCGAGGGGAACTCTCGTCCCCAGATTGCCCGTCCCCGTCTGCCCGTCTGCCCGGCTGCCCTTCTGTTATCAGCCGGTCGACGACGACCTCGATCGTGTGGTTCTTGTAGCGGTCCATCTGGATGCGGTCCTCGAGGTCGTAGACGGTGCCGTCGACGCGCACGCGGACGAAGCCGGCGCGGCGGGCGTCCTCGAGGACGGCGTGGTGCTCGCCCTTGCGGTCGGAGATCACCGGCGCGAGGATCATCAGCCGCTTGCCGGCCGGCAGGGCGAGGATGGAGTCGACGATCTGCTGCACGGTCTGCCGCTCGATGGGCCGGCCGCAGTTCGGGCAGTGGGGCCGGCCGGCGCGGGCGAAGAGCAGGCGCAGGTAGTCGTAGATCTCCGTCACGGTGCCGACGGTGGAGCGCGGGTTGCGCGAGGCGCCCTTCTGGTCGATGGAGATGGCGGGGGATAGGCCCTCGATGTAGTCGACGTCCGGCTTCTCCATCTGGCCGAGGAACTGGCGCGCGTAGGCGGAGAGCGACTCGACATAACGTCGCTGCCCCTCGGCGTAGATGGTGTCGAAGGCAAGCGAGCTCTTGCCGGAGCCGGAGAGGCCGGTGATCACGACCAGCTTGTCGCGCGGGATCGTGACGTCGATGTTCTTGAGGTTATGCTCGCGGGCGCCGCGGACGACGATGGCGCTGCGTCCTGAGCCTGTCGAAGGATTTTGGGGCAAGGCGTCTCTCTCGGGCTTGGCAAGAATCGGTCGATCAGGTATTGTACGCCGCAAAGCGCGTTAAGAACAAGGGTGCTAAAGAGTACTGTAACGTCTCTGCGGCGGTCAGGCCGGCGTGGCCTTCCTGGGATTGCGCGCCCAAGCGAAACTCGCTAAAGATGAGGGACTATGGCGGTCATTCTCCTCGTAATCGGTGACAACCTGCTGCGCGAGCCCTGCGTAAGGTATCTTGCGCATCTCGGCTACGGCGTCATCCCAATCGAGCGCCCCCTCGCCGTTCTTGGCCTCGGCGCGAAGGTGCGCTGGGACATCGCTCTTCTCGACGACAGCCCGCTGGGGCGCGAGGCGCTCGCCGCGCTCTCGCTGGAGAGGGGAGACGCAAAGTTCATCGGCGTCGGCTTCTCCGACGAGCGCCTGCAGGCGACGCTGCCGCGGCCGGTCGACGGCCAGGCGGTCGCTGACGCCATCGAGGCGCTGCTCGGCGCGAAGGCGCCGGGTCCGCTATCCCTCTCGCTCGATGCGGTGCGCCGCACGGCCGCCGCCAACGGCCGCGAGGTAGCGCTGACGCGGACGGAGTTTCGCCTCCTGGAGGTGCTGCTTGAGTTTCAGCCGCGGGAAGTGCCGCTGCTGGAGCTGCTGCAGTCCGTCTGGGGCTTCACGGAGGGCAGGGGCACGTCGGAGCTGGTCCGGGCCCACGTGCGCAACCTGCGCCTGAAGCTCGACCACATCGGCCTGGCGGACGCCATCCGCTCTCGCCGCGGCCGCGGCTACGCGCTCGTGCTGTAGCGGTGGGCGAAGCCGCAGGTTTCAACCTGCAGGGCCTCTTAGGCGCCGGCGCCGCTCGAAGCGGCGCGGCCGCCCGGCGCGGTCGCCTTGACGGCGCGCTTCTTCGCCTGTTCCTTCTGACGCCGCCGGCGCTGCTTGGCCCAGGCGACGCGCTTGCGTTTGTTCATCTCGAAGGGATGTTAGGGGGCGTGGCGATGAGGGTCAAACGCTGGGGGCCGGGCTGCGTGTCTTCGCCCTTCGACAGGCACAGGGCTCATCCGCTCCGTCTTTGAGTAAGAATCATCTGAGGGGACACCCCTCACACTCCCCGTCAGGCTGCGTCCTGAGCCTGCCGAAGGAGGGCTCTGCCCCCCTGTACCTCCGCTCTGCGAGGCCAGTCGTTGATTGCCACCTGCGCGATGTCTTGTCGCTCGGTATTGAAAAGGGAGGCCGAGCTCATCACGCGGCCTCCCTCTATCTCTGGCGTCAGCCCAGATGCAGTGGCGCTAGCCACCCCAGGCGAGGCCGGGGCGCGGCCGGCCCTTCGGCTTCTCCTCCTCGCGCCTCTCCGGCTCGGAGGGTGGCGCGGGCGGCGTGGCGGCCGGCGGCGGCGACGCCTCGACAGAGGGCGTATCGCCGGCCTCGGGCACCGGCGCTGCCATCAGCGCCAGCAGGGCATCGCCCTCCAGCGTCTCGATCTCCAGCAGCGTCTTCGCCAGGTGGTCCAGCTTCGGCCGGTTCTCCGAGATGAGCTTGCGCGCCAGGTCGTGAGCGCGGTCGATGATCCGGCGCACCTCGTCGTCGATCTCCTCCGCGATCTTCTCCGAGTAGTCGCGCTGCTCCGAGATCTCGCGGCCGAGGAAGATCAGCTCCTCCTTGTGGCCGAAGGTGCGCGGGCCCAGGCGCTCGCTCATACCGAAGCGGGTGACCATGGCGCGGGCCGTCTTCGTCACCTGGCTGATGTCGTCGCCGGGCCCGGTGGACATCTCGCCGAAGACGATCTCCTCCGCGGCGTGGCCGCCGAGCATCATCGCCAGGCGCTTCTCCAGGTAGGTTTTCGTGTTGATGTGGCGGTCTTCCTCGGGCAGGGCCAGCGTGTAGCCGCCCGCCATGCCGCGCGAGACGATGGTGATCTTGAACAGCGGGTCGAAGTTCTCGATCTTGTATGCCACGAGGGCGTGACCCGCCTCGTGGTAGGCGACCATCTCGAGCTCGCGAGCGCTGCGCACGCGGCTCTTGCGCTCCGGCCCGAGCATCACGCGGTCGATGGCCTCCTCGAACTCGGGCATGGCGATGCGCTTCTTGTTGGAGCGCGCCGCCATGATCGCCGCCTCGTTGACCAGGTTCGCCAGGTCGGCGCCGGAGAAGCCCGGCGTGCGCTTGGCCAGCGTCTCCAGGGCGATGTCCTTGTCCAGGGGCTTGCCCTTCGTGTGCACCTCGAGGATGGCGACACGGCCCTTGACGTCCGGCGCGTCGATGACCACCTGGCGGTCGAAGCGGCCGGGCCGCAGCAGCGCCGGGTCGAGGATGTCGGGCCGGTTCGTCGCGGCGACGACGATGACGTTGGTGTTTGTGTCGAAGCCGTCCATCTCGACGAGGATCTGGTTCAGCGTCTGCTCGCGCTCGTCGTGGCTGCCGCCCAGGCCGGCGCCGCGCTGGCGGCCGACCGCGTCGATCTCGTCGACGAAGACGATGCAGGGCGAGTTACGCTTCGCCTGGTCGAAGAGGTCGCGCACGCGGGAGGCGCCGACGCCGACGAACATCTCGACGAACTCGGAGCCGCTGATCGAAAAGAAGGGCACGCCCGCCTCGCCGGCGACGGCGCGGGCGAGCAGCGTCTTGCCCGTCCCCGGCGGGCCGACGAGCAGGACGCCCCGCGGGATGCGCGCGCCCAACGCGACGAACTTCTCTGGGTACTTCAGGAACTCGACGACCTCCTGCAGCTCCTCCTTAGCCTCGTCCACGCCGGCGACGTCGACGAAGGTCACGGAGGGCTTGTTGGCGGTGAACATGCGGGCGCGGCTCTTGCCGAAGCTCATCGCCTGCGAGTTCGTGCCCTGCGCCTGGCGCATCATGAACAGGATGAGGCCGATGAAGATGAGGATGGGCAGGAACTGCAGCAGCAGCCCGACCCAGTCGCCGAAGGCGCTCGGCTCCTTGATCTCGATGGCGATCTTGGAGACGTCGACGTTGTTCTCGCTGAGGATGGTAAAGATGCTGGCGCCGTCCTCCTTGCGAGAGGTGTAGTCCGAGCGGCTGGCGTCGTTGCGGACGACCTTGAGGCTGTTCCCTTTCACCTCGATCTTCTCGATGGCGCCGGCCTTCGCGTCGCCGATCACCGTACTCAGGTCGCGCTTGCTGCTGGCGCCGGAGGACGGACGGACAAAGGCGACAACGACGGCGATGACCGCCACCAGGATCAGGAGATAGACAAAGCTGTTACGCATCCAGCGTGAACCCATGAGACTCCCCTATCAGAAACGCCGCCGCTTCTGTAATGATACGCTAGCGCTTCCCAGATTCGCTTGGCGAGAGAATTATAGCATCCGGCTTCCGGGGACGGGCCTCCCTTCCTCTTCTCTAAGTTTCGGAAGCCAGGACGCCGCCTTGAGCCCAGTTCTCCTTCGCCACGTCCGCGAAGATGACGATGGTCGCCTCAGGCGTCGTGTTGGCGATCCTGACCACCGCCTCTGTTATCGCCTTCGCCAGCTCCTGCTTCTGGGCGTAGGTGCGCCCCGGCCACATCTCGACGTGGATGACAGGCATACAGCCTCCTTCTGGCGGTTTGCTGCGATCTTAGTCGCTGCGATGAGGAACGAGGAACAGGGCCCTGGTGTCATGTTCCATGCTACGATGCGCCGGAGATGACGGCCGGTTCCCGCCTCCAGCCGTCCACCGCCCTGGAAGAGGCGCTCTGGTTCGCCGGGCGGCGCCTGGTCGCCGGCGTTGACGAGGTCGGCCGCGGGCCCATCGCCGGGCCGGTCTGCGCCGCCGCCGTCATCCTCGACGCCGAAAGCCGCCCCGTCTGGCTGGGCGAGGTCCGGGACAGCAAGGAGCTTACGCCTAATGCAAGGCAGCGCCTGGCCGAGGCCATTCGTCGCGAAGCCCTGGCCTTCGCCATCGGCTGGGCCTCCGTCGCCGAGATCGACGCCTGGGGCATCGCCCCGGCGAACCGCGTCGCGATGAAGCGCGCGCTGGCCGGCCTGCGCCCGCGGCCGCAGTTCGTCCTCATCGACGGCCCGCAGACGCTGGACCAGCTGTTGCCCCAGCGCGCCATCGTCGACGGCGACGCCAGCTGCAGCTCCATCGCCGCCGCCTCCATCGTCGCCAAGGTGGCGCGCGACGCCCTCATGCGCGAGGTCGACCGCGTCTACCCGCTGTACGGCTTCGCCCACCACAAGGGCTACGCCACGCGCGAGCACCTGGCGCGGCTGGAGCGCTACGGCGCCTGCGAGGAGCACCGTCGCAGCTGGCAGGCCGTGCAGCGCCATGTCCTGAGCTCGTCGAAGGGCCGCCTGCCGCTGGACATCCCGGCCTACCTGGCAAAAGAAGCGGTCGATGCCGCGCGATAGGGGGCCGCGCCGCCGGCGCTTCGGCGACTTCGGCGAGCGGGTCGCCGCCTCGCACCTGGAGGCGAAGGGCTACCGCATCCTGGAGCGCAACTGGTCCGTGCGCGAGGGCGAGATCGACCTCATCGCCAGCCGCGGCGACGACCTCATCTTCGTCGAGGTGCGCAGCCGCCGCGGGCGGAGCATGGGCGCGCCGGAGGAGTCGATCACCGGCCGCAAAGCCGCGCACGTGCGCGCCGCCGCCGCCGCCTACCTCCAGCAGCACCCGGAGTCGCCGCCCAACCCGCGCATCGACGCCGTCGTCATCGAGCTGGACGCCAAGGGTCGCGTCCTCCGCGTCGAGCAGATCGAAAACGCGATCGAGGGCGAGTAGGGCACTAGCGTGCCGGCGTAGGGCTGCCGCTCTGGCGGTCGAGGCCACAAAGTGAACGCCGAGTCCCGCCCTCCTAGGCCCCAAGCGCGTATTGTCATTCTGAGCGCAGCGAAGAATCTGGCGAAGCACGCTGACGCCTGCGCCTTGGGACCAGACCCTTCGCTACGCTCAGGGTGACAGGCTTTATACTTTCCCTCGTAATGCCCGTCTACGAGTTCGCCTGCAACGCCTGCGGCGCCCGCGTCTCCGTCTTCGTCCGCTCCTTCAGCTCGCCCGTCGCCGCCCGTTGCCAGCGCTGCGGCGGCGAGGACCTGCGCCGCCTCATCTCCCGCGTCGCGGTCATCCGCTCCGGAGGCGACACCGGCTCAATGGACGACCTCGAGGGCCTGGACGAGAGCGACCCGCGGGCGATGGCGGCCTGGGCGCGCCGCATGCGCGCCGAGATGGGCGACGACGCCGGCCCGGAGATGGACGAGATGATCGACCGCCTGGAGCGAGGCGAGTCCCTGGCGGACGACGGCCTCGGCGGCCACGAGGATGACGACGACTTCTAGCGCGAACTCGCGACGTCGCCCGTCGAGAGTCCCTTCGACGCGGCTCACGGCAGGCTCAGGGCGAGCGGCACCAAGTCCCGCTCATGCTGAGGCTCTCGAAGCACGAGCGGTGGGCCTCTGACATGCGGCGCTTCATCCCGGACATCGAGGCGCTGGGCGAGTCAGCGAACAGGGCGCTCGCCGCCAAGAACGCGGCGCGCGAGGCGGCGCTGAGCCGCTGCCGCGAGGCGACGCGCCTCTCCGCCAACGCCATCCGCGCCGTGCACCGGGGTGAGTTCGATGCCGCCGGCGAGCTGACCGACAGGGCGGGCGCCCTCCTCGCCGAGGCGAAGACGGCGCTGCGCGACCACCTCGACATCCTCCACGCCGGCTTCGTCCACGACGCGGCGAAGGAGTACGCGGAGGCGCGCATCACGCTGGCGCTGATCAGCGGACAGGGCGCGTCGCTGCCCACTCCGGCCGCGCTGGACGTGGAGCTGGCGTCCTACCTCAACGGCCTCGGCGAGGCGGTGGGCGAGCTGCGGCGCTACCTGCTGGACCGCCTGCGCTCCGGCGACGTCGACCGCTGCGAGGAGTGCCTGGCAGTCATGGACGAGGCCTACGGCATCCTCGTCGCCTTCGACTACCCGGACGCGATGACGGGCGGCCTGCGCCGCACCACGGACAACGTGCGCGGCATCCTGGAGCGCACGCGCGGCGACCTGACGCTCGCCGTCCGCCAGCGCGACCTGGAGAGGACGCTCGCCGAGTTCGAGTCGCGCCTCAAGGGCTAGCGTCTCGTTTGTCGTTGCGAGGCCCTTCGGAGAAGGGCCGTGGCAATCCCGGTGATATGCGGAGCGTCTCGTCTCCCTGAAGCGCGACTCTCGTGCGCGACCCCGAAGGCTTCGCATCGCTCTCGCGCTGCTCCGCTAGGGGCTCCGCCCCTGTACCCCAACCTGAATCCGGTGCGAACCGGTGCGCTTTTGCGGCAGCGCTATGCCGGCACGCTAGTGCCTTGATCCAGTCGTTAACATTCAGTAGAGTCCCTCTAGCCGTCGCGGGCGGTCCCTTTTTCGTCGATTCGCGCCGAAACGGCGCGATTTTGTGCCGGTTCGGTCGCAGTTTCGGGCCGATTTCGCAGAGCAGGGAGGTTCTCGAATGCCGGAGTTGACCTGGCTTATCCCCGTAGCGGGAGCCGCCGCGGTGCTTTACGCCCTCTGGCTGGCACGCGACGTCCTCAGCCGGGACCCCGGCACGCCGGCGATGCAGGAGATCGGCGGCATGATCTTCGAGGGGGCGATGGCCTTCCTCAGCCGCCAGTACCGCACCATCGCCATCTTCGCCCTCCTCACGGCCGTGCTCATCGGCGTCATCGTCGGCGCCGTCTCCGAGGGCGTGAAGGAGATCATCAACGAAGGCGGCGAGATCGCCTACGGCGAGCGGATCATCAGCCCGGAGACGGAAGGCCTGATGACCGGCATCGCCTTCCTCGTCGGCGCCTTCTGCTCCGGCCTCGCCGGCTACATCGGCATGTACATCTCCGTGCGCTCCAACGTGCGCACGGCGGCCGCGGCCCAGCAGAGCCTAAAGGCTGCGATCACGGTCGCGCTGCGCGGCGGCGCCGTCTCCGGCTTCCTCGTCGTCGCCCTCAGCCTCATCGGCGTTTCGTCCATCTTCGCCGTCTACAGCAACATCCTCGACAACCCGCCGCAGATCGCACCCTTCCTCATCGTCGGCTTCGGCTTCGGCGCCAGCTTCGTAGCGTTGTTCGCGCAGCTGGGCGGCGGCATCTACACCAAAGCGGCCGACGTCGGCGCCGACCTCGTAGGCAAGGTGGAGGCGGGCATCCCCGAGGACGACCCGCGCAACGCCGCCGTCGTGGCCGACCTGGTGGGCGACAACGTCGGCGACTGCGCCGGCCGTGGCGCCGACCTCTTCGAGTCGATGTCGGCGGAGAACATCGGCGCCATGATCCTCGGCGTGGCGATCTACACCGTCAGCGGCGACATCGCCTGGATCATGTTCCCCCTCGTCCTGCGCTCCTTCGGCGTCTTCGCGACGATCATCGGCCTCACGTCCGTGCCCTTCTTCACCAAGGAGCATGGCGAGCAGAACGCGATGACGCCGCTCAACTACGGCTACTACATCGTCTCGATCCTGTCGGTCGTCGGCCTCTTCATCGCCACGAAGGTGCTCCTGGACGACGACTGGTACTGGTTCTTCGGCTGCGGCCTGGTCGGCATCGCGACGGGGATCGCCTTCGTCTACATCACGCAGTACTACACGTCCGGCTCCTGGCGGCCGGTGCGCGAGATCGCCGAGGCCTCGCGCACGGGGCCGGCGACGAACATCATCATCGGCACGGCCGTCGGCTTCGAGACGACGGCGGCCACGGCTATCGCTATCGGCACGGCGCTCGTTGGGTCCTTCCTCCTCGGCTCCAACGCCGAGGTCGCGGGCGTGCCGGCGTTCACGACGGGCATCTTCGGCACGGCGGTGGCGACCATGGGGATGCTCATGTCCGCCGCCTACATCCTGGCGATGGACACCTTCGGCCCGATCACGGACAACGCCGGCGGCATCACCGAGTTCTCCGGCGCGCCGGAGAGCGCCCGCCACATCACCGACTCGCTGGACGCCGTCGGCAACACGACGAAGGCGCTCACCAAGGGCTACGCCGTCGCCTCCGCCGGCCTGGCCGCCTTCCTGCTCTTCAGCGCCTACCTCGACAAGGTGAAGGAGCGCCTCGACCTGCCCCTCACGGCCGAGCTGCCGATCGACCTCTCGAATGTCGATGTCTTCGTCGGGGCGCTGTTGGGAGCGATGCTTGTCTTCCTGTTCAGCTCGCTCGCGATCCGCTCCGTGGGCCGCGTCGCCGGCTCGATCATCGAGGAGGTGCGGCGCCAGTTCCGCGATGACCCGGGGATCATGGCAGGCACCTCGCGTCCGGACTACGCGCGTGCCGTCGACATCACGGCCCGCGCCTCGCTGAAAGCGATGATCGCGCCCGGGCTGCTGGCCGTCGGCATGCCGGTCGCCGTCGGGCTCGTCTTCCGCTACATCGTCAGCGGCCTGCACTCGACCGACGTCGAGGTTGCCGGCGTGGCGATCCCCGATTCGTCCGGCTGGCTCGCCGTCTCCGGTTTGCTGATCGTCGGGACGATCGTGGGCATCCTGGTCGCAACCTTTCTGAACAACGGCGGCGGCGCCTGGGACAACGCCAAGAAGTTCATCGAGGCGGGCCAGCTGAAGGACGAGACCGGCGCCGTCCTGGGCAAAGGGTCAGCGGTCCACGCCGCCGCCGTCGTCGGCGACACGGTAGGCGACCCGTTCAAGGACACGGCGGGCCCCTCCCTCCACGTCCTCGTCAAGCTGCTGGCGACGATCACGCTCGTCCTGGCGCCGCTGTTCATCGCCTGAGGGGCGCGACTCCGCGAAGCCGCGGGAATCATCCCGCGGTTGGTGGTAATCACGAGCCCTGAGGGATGAATCCCTCAGCTTCGACGAACGCCGCCTCTGGCGCCCCACCGTCGCCTTCGTCACCGACCAGAACGCTTCCGGAGGTCTGACGGCGTTTAACCGAAGCCCCTGAGCTGCCGATAACTAACTCAGAGGGCTGCTGAGGACAAGGCAGCCCCTCGATTTGAAGCGTCGTTCAGGGGTAAGAGGTTTTGAACAAGGTAAGCGGCCAGCATGCGCTCATCGAGAGAGGCCTGGAACGGGCCCCTACCCCAAGACGGCTCCCCAACTACACGCTAAGCGACCTGCTCATCCCGGTCAGCGGCGCCGTCGACCTGGCGGAGGGGCGCACGGCCGGCCACGCCCAGCGCGTCGCCTACATCGCCGCGACAATCGCCGAGGCGCTGGGGCTGGAGGCGCGCGTCCGCCTCGCCTGCTGCTACGCCGCCTTGCTGCACGACGTCGGCGTCGTCGCCGCCGGCGCCGGCCTGGCCAGCTACACCCGCGGCGACGAGCGCCTCGTCTTCGCCTCGATGCCGCTGCTCTCGCCCGAAGAGGCGGCGCTCGGCGCCAGCGACTCGCCGGACATCGTCGCCGAGCGCATCGTCGACCACGTGCTGCAGGGCGTCCGCGCCGCCGAGGACCTGGCGCTGCCGCCGGAGGCCATCGACGGCATCGCCACTCACCACGAGCACTGGGACGGCAGCGGCTACCCCCAGGGCCTGCGCGGCGAGGCCATTCCCATCGTCGGCCGCATCGTCGGCCTCGCGGACCAGGTCGAGACGCTCATAGACGAGACGACGCCGCTCCTGGCACGGCGCAACCTCGGCCACCACCTCGGCCTCATCGCCGACAAGGATGCCGACCCCGATCTCGTCGACACGCTGCGCAGCCTGGCGCTGGGCGATGGCTTCTGGCTCGGCCTCTTCGGCGACAACGTCCGCCTGGAGCTGGCAAGCCGCTGCAGCCGCCTGCGCGAGCCGCGGACGATGCACCTGGAGCCCTTCCTGGAGTCTTTCGCCCGGATCGTCGATGCGCGCTTCCAGTTCACGGTCGGCGTCTCGAAGAAGGTGGCGCGCCTGGCGGAGTCGCTGGGGCGCGCCGTCGGCCTGCCGGACCTGCGCCTGAAGCAGCTGCGCGTCGCCGCCCTCCTGCACGACGTCGGCCAGCTGGCCGTGACCGAGCGCATCATGGCGAAGCCGGACATCCTCAGCGTCGAGGAGCTGGAGGTGCTGCGCCAGCACCCGGCGCACTCGCGCGATGTCGTCGCCAGCGTTAGCGGCCTGGACGAGGTCGCCGCCTGGGTTGCGGCCCACCACGAGCGCCTGGACGGGCGCGGCTACCCGGAAGGGCACGGCGCCGCCGACATACCGCTGGAGGCGCGCATCCTCGCCGTCGTCGACGCCTACGTGGCGATCACCTCTGACCGCCCTCACCGCAAGAAGATGACGGCGCCAGACGCCCAGCGCCAGCTGCGCGGCGCCGCCGGCAGCCAGCTCGACACCGAGCTGGTGGACGTGTTCCTGCGCCAGGTCGTCGCTTAGCGGACGGAATCGCCCGCTCCGGCTTCGCGAGCGGGTCGAAGAGAGCTAGGCCCGTACGGACGAGCTCTGCTCGGCCGCCTGCTGCTGCGCCGGCTGCTCGGCGGGCAGCGTCAGGAGGCTGGCGAGGCCGTAGCCGAGGGTCAAGCCGACGAGGAAGCCGATGAGGAAGCGCATTGTCTACTCCGCCTCTCACGCGTCGAGTGGAGGCGATTCGATGGTAGGGCGGCCCAGATAAGGTGTCAATTAGGGGGAAACCCGAAGATACCGCAGGCAGGCGCGCCTGCCTGCGGTAGGCGGGCCTTACGCAGTCGCCTTCTCGTAGCTGGCGATGGCGCTGCGCAGGGCGCCGATGACCAGCGCCGCGCTGTGCAGCTTGCTCGCCGGCAGGCCGCCCACCGCCGCCTCGATGTCCTCGTGCGTCAGCGCCGCCGCCTCCGCCAGCGTCATGCCGCTGACGAGCTCGGTCAGGATGCTGCTTGTCGCAACGGAGGCGACGCAGCCCTCGGTCTGGAAGCTCGCCTTAGCGATCCGGCCGTCCTCGATGCGCAGCATGAGGACCATCATGTCGCCGCAGACCGGGTTCGTCTGGTAGGCGTGGGCGTTGGCGTCCTCCAGGACGCCGCGGTTGCGCGGGTTCCCGGCGTGGTCGAGGACGATCTCGCTGTAGGACTCGCTCACGCCCCCAGGATAGCAGCGGGGTCAATCGACGAAGACCTCATCGGCGAGGTCGAACGGCGGCGTGTGGACGAGCAGCGTCGTTGTCGGCGTGTCGGTGTCGTTCCGGTAGGCGAAAGACGTGCCGCGAGCGACGTAGCAGAGGTCGCCGGCGCCTAGGTCGTGCTCCTGGCCGCCGAGCTTGAGGCTCAGACTACCCGAGATGACGTAGTAGTACTTGTCAGAGCGTGTCGAATAGGCTTCGCGGTGGCCGGCACCGGGCGGCACCTCGATCACACCGACCGAGGAGGGGCCGGGCTTCTGGGCGGTGTAGTCGTAGATATCGAGGCCCTCGAAGGCGAGGTGAAGGGCCGAGTCGCGTCTGATAATCATTCTTCGCCTCCTGGTCGAGTTGCGGCGAGGAGCCCCTTTGGCTTCGCCTCCGGCACGCCCTTGCTCTGAATCAGCACACGGATGCGCCCCAGGCCGGACGGGTCCGTCAGCTCCATGACGGCGCGGCGCAAGGCGTAGAAGGCCTCGATCTCGCCCGCGGCGGGCGGCTGCGCCAGCGCCTCGCCGATACCCAGCGCCGCGAGAAACTCGGTCTGCGTCGTCAGCCCCAGCGTCCGGAGGCCAGCCGACTCGCCGGCGCGCATGACGCTCGTGAAGTCGACGCTGGCGGTGATGTCCTGGCGGCCGACGCGGACGTAGGGGTCTTCGCCCGATGTGTGGCGGTAGAAGGTGAGCAGCGTGCCGCGCTTGCGCCAGGGCGCGTAGAGCTCCGGCGCCTCGTAGCCGTAGTCCAGGGTCAGCACGTAGCCGCGGCGCAGCGCCGCCGCGGCGCGGCGCGTCCAGGCGATGGCCTCCAGGTTCACCTCCGCCTCGCAGCCCTCGCCCGGCTCGACGCCGAGGGCGGCGAAGTAGTTGCGGATCGTGTCTGAAGGTTCGACCTCCACGTCGACGAAGCGTCCGTCCTCCAGCCCGACGCGCAGCTCGTAGAGGCGGCCGTCGCGCTTTCGCACGCGCTGGAAGGGCAGGGCGTCCAGCAGCTCGTTGCTCAGGACGCAGCCGTCGATCTCGGGCGACGACGGGAGGTCTGGGGCGCCGCCGACGTTGTCGGCAGACAGCTCAGCGGGAGATACGTTCGTCCTGAGCTTGCCTGCCCTGAGCCCAGCCGAAGGGTCGAAGGACGATTCGCCACCAGCAGACCGCCCTTCGACAGGCTCAGGGCGAACGGGGTGATTTGGGCGCGACGGCTCGGCAGCAGCGAGTGGCCCGCCATACGTGACATCCTGAGCGACATAACGAACCGCATCGTACAGGTCGGGCTCCTCGGCGCGCAGGGCGCGCAGGACGTCCGCCGCCAGGCGCCCCGAGCCCGCGCCCGCCTCGAAGACGTCGAAGCGCGCCGGCCGGCCCAGCAGG